>Ga0105053_10007071_pt1 | contig 15145 bp, 13 predicted proteins | sample BON01_FD_78093 | JGI IMG/M metagenome (GOLD analysis project Ga0105053, IMG submission 78093) | Freshwater microbial communities from Lake Bonney liftoff mats and glacier meltwater in Antarctica - BON-01 | ecosystem: Environmental > Aquatic > Freshwater > Ice > Glacier meltwater | place: Lake...
ACGCCTGAGACTAGCTGTTCGTAATCCGGATTTTCTCGATGACAATGGCTTTCCGGATGTTGACAAAATCCTAAAAAATGGTGGCAGGATACGTCGTGGTTCAGGTCTTGAGCACAGATACGATGGCTACATGACAGTGAATTTGGGCGTTGAAATTTACCTTTCTCCCGACATTTGGGACAACTTCTTCTTCAGAAACAGGGTGAACGAGAAAGCTTTCCGATTCTGGTAGAGAAAAGAATTATAAGATTAAAATTTGAGAGTTTGAAATCGTTAAATCTGTCTTGATTCACCTGTTCGAGGTTTTGGTTTTGGTCTTAGAAAGTTAGGAATAGAAGCTTTTCAGAATTCCATTTTGAGCATGATCTCTACCGAACACAAGTGAGATCCAATTCCATCTTAATATCACATCTGCAGTACTTTCCTTCTTCAAGTTCTGCTTCTTTAAATCCTAGTTTTTTATAAATCTTTAGCGCAGCCACTAGTTTGGAATGACTGTAAAGCACTACTTTCTTCCCTCCCATTTCTCTGGCTTTTTCTAAAATAGCGTGAGCAAGTTTCATTCCCACGCCTTTTCCCTGAACCGAAGATATCACGCCCATTTTAATAAGTTCAAACTCTAAATCCGAGATTTTATGAAGACCTACTGTCCCGACAATTTGGTCACCTAACTTTGCGAAAATTATCGTGCCTCCGGGTTTCACAATTTTATCTTCAGGACTGTCGAACTGAGCCTGATCAAACGGTTCTATTGAAAAAAGCTCTTCAACCCATGCTTGGTTGATAGATTTGAAGAAAGAGCTAAATTCTGAGGAATAAGGTACTATCTCAATCTGATCCATTTGGACAACTTATTAGATGACGAAGACCAAAAGTAAAAAGAATCACTTAGCTTAGAAATACAAAAACCACGCTTATGAAACTTAAAATATCCTTCCTTGTACTTCCGCTACTTTTTCTTGCATTTCTAGTAAATGCCCAAACTCCTGAGCAGCAATTAGAAAAACTCGGGTTATCACTCCCTGAAGTCGGGATACCCATAGCCAATTATGTAAAATGGAGATAAGTCGACAATATGTTGTATTTGTCTGGTACTGGCCCAGACGTTTTTGGTAAAGTCGGAGCTGACTTAACCGTAGAAGAAGGCTATAAGGCTGCTCGTGAAACCGGTCTTGAAGTGATAGCTGTGCTAAAGGCAGCGACAGGAGATCTAAGCAGGATCAAGCAGTTTGTAAAAGTATTGGGAATGGTTAATTCTGATCCGGACTTCACCAAGCAGCCAGCCGTGATCAATGGGTTTTCTGACTTGATGGTAGAGGTCTTTGGAGAAAAAGGGAAACATGCGCGATCTGCTGTAGGCGTAGCAGCATTGCCAAATAATATGGCTGTGGAGATAGAGGTGATTGTGGAATTGAATGATTAACATTCACAGTGTTTTTAAGCTATCAATAACCACTACTACTTCTTTAAAAGTAGTTACTTCGGATTATCATCAGTCTTTTTAGCATATGTAACCTTCCCACTCTCAGAAGTATTCACATCCAACTCCCCTACTTCAGTAGGGACAATTAGCTCTATACCGTCTCTGATAGTTCCGGAGATCCCATCAATCTGACCAGAAACTTTGCATTGAGATTCATCTAACACTAAGCTAAAATCTTTAGCTGAAGTAAAACTTAAATTCAGTTTTCCAGGCGATGACACATTCAAATACGAGAAACTTGATTTCTGCGAAATTGCTACTTTACTATTATCTGCTGTGATTAAAAGGAGGTCTTGATCAAAATTAGACAGATGTATTTGTTTAGTGTTGGTTACTATCAAATGCTTCAAATTTTCTACTTCAAGTAAAAAATGACCATCACTTGCTTGCTGTAAATTTTTAACGAATAACGTATCATTTCTCACAACATAATCTTCAATAGGATCAGTTTCAGAGATTGCGATTCCTTCTCCTACTAGTCTTTCATATCTTAATCGGTTCCTAGGCAAGGAAGAAATAATTAAGGTTCCAGCTTGTTCAATTTTAACCACCGAAAAATCTGCTAAATCAGTCTCAGTTTTCACAACTCTACGCATTCCAGGAATATTATTATAATCAGCAAATTGATGTGAAATCAACAGCGAAGCCATAATACTCAGCCAAGCGAAAGTCAAAAAGGAAATGATAATTTTATTACTGGTTTTCATGGTCGTTGGATTGAATGGTGTGAATCAGGATTTGTAGATCCTCAGAATTGAGTTTGAGAACTTCTATTTGATGCAGAATCGCGGGCAGTTCATCATTCAGAAATGTCTGCCTTTGCATTTTGAGTAGATTTCGCTTTGCGTCTGCGGCTACGAAAAAACCTATACCACGCTTATTTTCGATGATTCCCTCCTCCTCCATCAGGCTGTAGCTTCGCATCACTGTATTTCGGTTTACCTCCATATCTACCGCCAGTTCACGCACCGAGGGAATCTTCTCTCCTGCTACGATTTTCCCTTGTAGGATCTGATCCGCTACCCAATCTCGGATCTGAAGAAAGATGTTTTTTGTTTCGTTAAAATCCATCTTAAACCTCCCGCTCTTTGAGTTTGAAATAGGTCACTACAAAAGGTAAAAACACTGCGAACCAAGTCAGAATCAGACAAATCAATATAAACAAAGGCACTCCTTCAAATATCTCAGGATCATCAACACGAATAGAATAATTGCCTCCTGCTCCAAAAGCACTTGCATTTAAAATGAAACTCAAGCCAAAGTAACTGCCAAACATCATCAATAGGAATCCTGCAACCACTGAAGGCGTAACTATAAAATTCCATTTACCAAAAACTACCCCACCCATAAACATCAGCACAGGAATAGATATAATCAATCCAAAAAGTATCCAATATCCTATGTCAATAGTTGAATTAGGAATCCAGTACAAATACAAAACCTCCACCTTACTAACCTCAGTAAGCGCAGTCTTTTCCAAGAGCGAATGCTGTATGAAATAATAAACATCTACGGAGAGATTTGCTCCTAGCCAAAAAACAATTGGATAAATAATCAATGGTAAGACTAAGCGGAGAAAGACTTGCACAAGGAACTTTTCCATTGCACTTGCTGGTAAAGTCAAATAGCGAATGGAAGTGCTTTTCACCCTTAAATCAATAAAACTCTGACTGATCCCAAAAACTGAAAGAAAAACAAATCCACCGAAAAAGATGGAATTATAATCCACCGTACGCCAGACGAATCCTTCAATATTATTAAACCAAATGGTCAAAAACACGCCAAATGAGATCATGAAGATCCCAATTGTGCCTAGCAGATAAAACCTTTTGTCAATTGCCCACTCATATCGGAATAGGTTTTTCAGACGCTGTGAACTAATTAAGTTAGCATTCATAGGACTTCGGGATTTTGAGTTTGAAGAATCGAATTCTCGTTGAGACTATTGTGGAGCACTGCATTGAAAAGCAATTCCAAACTGACAGGTGTCTGTGCCTCGTGGTCTTTTCTAGATCTGATAAATTGGTAGCCTGTCCCAACTTTTTCTGCATGCAATGCTTCATCAGGACGATTGAAAGAAGTACCGAATACCAAGCGGTCAGACAATTCTAAAACATCTGCATCCAACTGTATCTTTCCATTATTCAAAACCGCCACTCGATCTATCAACTTCTCCACATCAGCCACCAAGTGCGTGGAAATAATCAAGGTTTGCTCATCGGTGAGATTGCCGGCCACTACTTTCCGAAAGACACTTTTGGAAGGAATATCCAGCCCGTTGGTCGGCTCGTCGAAAAGTAAAAACTTGCAATTCGTACTCAGCCCAAAGGACAAAAACACCTTTTTTCTCTCTCCCAGAGAAAGCTCTTTCAGCTTGACTTTCTTTTCCAATCCGAAGTCAGCCAAAATCTGGTCAAATTGGGATGAATCAAAAGCGGGATAAAAAGCACCCATTACCTTTTGGTATTCGCTAATGCTCATATTTCCCGGATATGCCACCTCATCTGCAAGGAAGAAAATATCTGCCAAGAAAGCTGGCGCTCTATTTTTTGGAATGTGCGGACCAAGTGCTATTGCGCCACTTTTCGGAAACAATAAACCGGAAAGCAAATGAAGCAAGGTAGATTTACCAGCACCATTTTTACCAAGTAAACCGACCACCGAACCTTCCGGAACAGTCCACTGAAGTCCTTCGAAAAGCAATGGCTTTTTACGGTAATAAAAATCTAAATCTTTGACGGAAACAATCATAGTTTTATACTGTCATAGTGTGTTATGACACTAAACTATAAACTAATATTGAAAATCAAAAAATTCAATCAACTATTTTTTCGAATCTATTAAATTGGGTAATGGATTCACCTTACTTATTCGCCAGTAAGCGACTTGGATTTCGCACTTGGCTTCCATCAGATTTGCCTGCTTTTTCTGAAATGAATGCGGATGAGGAGACAATGAAATTTTTCCATCATCCGCTTTCTAAGATGGAATCCAAAGCCTTGATGGATAGAATGACAAGACTCTATGACGATCAAGGACACTGTTACTTCGCAGTTGAGATCTTGGAAAGGGGGGAATTTCTTGGAATGATAGGCTTGGGTACCAAATCTTTCTTAGCACCATTCACTCCCTGCATCGACATAGGCTGGCGAATCAAAAAAAAATTATGGAATCAAGGATACGCCACCGAAGGCGCAGCAAGATGTCTGGAATTTGGAAAAGAATTGGGCATTAAAGAACTGTATTCTTTGGCTTCCTCTAAAAACCAAGCATCAATACGCGTGATGCAAAAAATCGGGATGACGTACGAATATGACTTTGAACATCCTGATTTGGTTAGCCACCCAAGATTACAAACGTGTACTCTTTATAAGATTCTTCTTTAAAATCAACTTTCCCAAAGTATAGAACTTTGGAAAAGTTTTGTCTATACAACAGAAAACTTCCAGCTTCGGGAGAAGTAGTACGATTAGAGAAAACTTACAATAAAATAAGATTAATCAATTGTTACGCCGCTGCGCCGTTGCTAGAATCTAAACTGATAAACGAAAAAAAGATGCCACCTCCATAAAGAGATGACATCTAAACCACTCAACCCCAACTAATAACCTTACTAGGCCAGGAAAAGGGAAGCAATGCCTAGCACTTGTTCTTTGTTTAGCGGCTCATCCCATGCTTCAGTCACTGCACCAGCACCTATTCCAGTCAAATTAACGACGTTCACACCCCGTGCGTTACGTTTTCTTCACCGGTATAGATAGGCTGTGTAGGAGCCGGAAGAGTTCCTCTTGATCCATTTGTGATCCAACCTTTCACGTCATCCTGACCTTTTTTCGTTCTTAATCTTCTAACTACTGACGCATGTCTTGCTTCAACAGAGTGGATAGAAAGAGCTGCAGTTAATACCACGTCACTTTCCATTACGTTTCCAGCTTGACCTTTGTAAGCTCTAACTCCAGTATCCTCAAAAGCTTGAGAAAGAGCTAGGAAAGTAGGATAATCTTCGAATGGCATAAAGTTGCCACCTGCTGTAAAGTCAAATGCTGGCTCAGCTACAGGAGTTCCCTTCAATACATTAGAAATTACTTCACTTAAGAAATTAACGTGAGCAATCTCGTGATCTCTGATTTTTGTGAAAATCGCAATCTCTGCGGAGTCAACAATTCCAGCTTCAAGAGCTGTTTGGTAATATCTGTACTCCAAATGCTCCAAGGTTAATGCAAAATTCAAAACACCAATCAAGCTAGCAATATCAGCTTTAGCAACTTTAGGTAAAGCTGTTAGGATACCAAGAGGTACAGCACCCATAGCCATTTTTTTGCTCAAATCACCGAACTGGCGGAATGCTTCTCTTCTGGAGAAAAACATATCTTTCTCTTCCGGAGTATTGGTGTCCGGGCACATTTTATCTAATAAATTTAATAAGTTCATGTCTTCTGTTGTTTAAGGTGGTGGATTATGATGGTAACTGACTGAAGTCAATTGGTGTAGTAACATACGTGCTAGCAGCAGTAAACACTTGTGTGAAATTCAGCGTACGCTCTAGTCCATTTGCATCAATTAGATCATCTCCTGCAAAATCAGCAGAACCTGGATTGATCAAATCTCTGAGCGCAGCAGCATGTCTAGCTTCTACAGAAACAATTTTACCTGCAATAAGTAAGTAATCTACACTTTCGATAAATTGTCCAGCACCATTGTAAGCTGCAACTCCGAGATCTTCAAAAGTCTTTGCCGCGTTCAATACGGACATTCTATCTCCAAAATTAATTGAACTGAAATCTACCTCTAAGTTGCCGATAGCAGCATTACCTAAAGCCGCTTTGAAAAACTCTCTATGAGCTCTTTCATGCTTCTCTAAATCGCCCATGATTATCTTTTTTTCAGCACTCGCATTTGCGAAATACCCACCTGCGATTACAGCTGCGTAAAATGCCGCTTCCAATTGCTCCAAAGCATAGGCATAATTCAAGATTCCAAAATCTCCTAATCCTAACTTTACGCCATTTTCCATTGGTGGCATTGCATTTATTTCTTCGATATCCTTACAGCCAACCATTATTAATCCTGCTGCTGCTACCGAAAGAGAGCTAGTTTTAATAAACTGTCTTCGATTCGCATTTTTCAGCAGTCCCTGAGGCTTAATTAATTCATTGTTCTGAGTGTTTAGGTTAATAATTCGGTTATAGTTTTCGTAAAATTTTTTTCAATCAGTATCGTATTTGATCGATCTGATACGGTATAGACAATTACGAAGCCCTTCTTCCAATTGGATTTAGTAAACCCGAAAGATTTTTGAGATATATCAAAAATTGATTGGTATTTTGGGCCTGAAGCCTTGTATTTCAGTATATTAATTCTCTATAAAATCTTCTTTTTAAATTTTTCAGCGATGATCAAACCACTTTTACTACTTATTCTGCTCTTCTCATTTTCGCAGATTAATGCCCAAGAAAAAATATCCACCCGCGAAATGAATCTCATCAATTGGATGGAGTTTGCAGAATATGTACCTGGGTATATTAATACCGTTCTCTTACCAACTGGGACATTAGAACCCCATGGTGTTATAAATAACGGAGCAGATAATATAGCCCCAGAAGCTATGGCCAGAGACATGGCCAAGGAGCTCAATGCACTCATCGCTCCTACGCTGAATTATGGGATTACTGGAAGTATGGCGGCTTTCCCCGGCGCTTTTCAAATAAGCGAGGAAGCTTACAGACCTTTCATTAGAGATATCATAAAAGGTCTTGCAAAAAATGGGTTTAAAAATATCATCATTTTAAATGGTCACGGAGGTGGGCAAACTAAAGTACTTCAAGAAGTGGCTGGCGAAGTGGCAACTGAACTCGGAGTGAGAACTCTGGTGATCAACTGGTGGTCATTTGCATCAGATGTGACCTTGGAAGTATTCAAAGAAGATGGTGGACATGCAGGCTTAAATGAGACTGCCTACATCCAAGCCATTGATCCCACTCTGGTACACAAAGAAAAGTACAATCCCGATATGGCAACTCCTTATCCGGCAGCAGGGATGTGGTCAGCCGTACCATTTCCATCATCCATAGGTCTATATCAAGAAGGACAAGGCTATCCAAATTTTGATCAGGCTCAGGCAGATGAGTATTTCCAAAAAGTAAATGCTAAAGTCTCAGCATTCATCCAAGAGATCATCAAAAAGTGGGATTTGGCAGGATTGTAATCTTCATTATTAGAAATATCACAAGCTACATTCGAAGTTCAATTAATCAATTACGCTATATATAACCAGTGTTTAAATCCCCATTCACTTATGAAAGCTGCTCTACTAATTTTCACTTTTGTTTCATTCATTCTTATGGGGTGTGGCGCAAACTTAGTTGATTCTCCTGTTGCTCTTTTTGATGGCAAAAGCTTTTCAGGTTGGCAAGGAGATACTTTAAGCATCTGGCGTATAGAAGATGGGATGATTGTAGGTGGTTCTTTGGAAAAAACAGTGCCAAATAATGAATTTCTGGTAACTACCAGAAGCTATGATAACTTCATTTTAACCTCTAAAATCAAGCTAACTGGAAACGACGGTTTCATCAATTCAGGCATTCAATTTCACAGCAGGCGATTGAAAAATCCATCCTACGAGATGGAAGGTTATCAGGCAGATTGGGGCGAAGGCTACTGGGCGAGTTTGTATGACGAATCTAGAAGAAATCTAACTTTGATCTCGCCCGACTCAGCTGAAGTGATGTCTTGGGTCAAAATAGATGATTGGAATGATTATGAGATTCATGCTGAAAATGGGAGAATACAGCTTTTTATTAATGGGCATCAGACGGTGGATTACACCGAGGAAGATAAATCTATTCCCCAGTCTGGCTTGATAGGCATACAAATCCATGGCGGCGGTAAAGCCGAAGTAGCATTTAAGGACATTTTCATTGAAGAACTGCCTCAAAAAGAATAGATTAAAAATTGAATTCAAGAATTCTTTCGATTATCAATCAACCCAAACGACATGATCAAAAAATGGATAGTATTTTTTTGCGTGATTCTCTGCGCTAGTTCTTTTTCTTCAGACGCCGAAACTATTCTTCTCAGTGCTCCAGCGGCAGACATTGAGTTCAGATTACAGGCAACCATGCTAGGGTATTTTGCCTTGGATGGCACGAGAAACCCTACTTTACGGGCAAAAAAAGGTGATCGAGTCACCATCACCATCACGAATGGTGAGATCATGACCCATGATGTGGCCATGGAAAAGCTCGGAATCAAAAGTGAAACAATTCTAGAAAAAGGAGCTACTACGAGCATCACATTTATTGCTGTGAATGATGACACCTATTTTTGCTCCATTCCGGGACACCGGGCAGCAGGAATGGTGGGAAAATTTGAGCTTATAAAAGGAGATGAGGCTCAGAAGAAAATAACAGGCACGATCCCACAGAAGGATGGGAAGCCACTAAACCTGAACTTCGAAACCGGTACTCTTCAAGATTGGGCAGCTTCTGGTGATGCATTTGCAAATCCAATTTTCTATACAGATCCTTCGCCTGTTCACAGCGAGGAGGACAAAATAAACTTTGAAGGGAAAGGCTTCCTGAGCAGTGGGGGAACAAAAAATTACAAATTAACAGGAACGCTGACCTCAGTATCTTTTGAGGTAACCCAGCCCTTTGCAAGCTTTTTAGTTTCTGGAGGAGCGTTGGCTGATACAAGAGTTGAGTTGGTTTTGGCGGAATCCGATGAAGTCATTTTCAAATCCACAGGCCAAGGTCGAGCAACTCTTCAGCCGGTAGTGGTGGATTTAAGCTCCTATTTAGAACAGCCTATTTTTATCAGAATCGTCGATAACGAAACAGGCATTTCTCAAATTCCCTACATCTCGGATGACAAATGGGCGCATATCAATTTTGATGATTTCGAATTTTATCCAAGCCGACCAAGCTTTCTCAATGAATTGAAGAAGGAAGATATCATTATTCTACCTCCACTCGATGCAGTTCTGAATTCTGGACTTTCCGGAATGGATGCAGCCGAGGCTATGACTCCACCGGAAGGTTTTAAAATCACCCTTGCAGCAGCTGAACCTGATATTATACGACCAATCAGTTTTACACTTGACCCACGTGGAAGACTTTGGGTAGTGGAAGGACACACCTATCCTACTCCAGCGCCGGAAGGAGAGGGCAAAGATCGGATTTTGATCTTTGAAGACACAGATGGCGATGGTACACTGGATTCCAGAAAAGTATTTATCGAAGGATTAAATTTGGTCAGCGGAATAGAAGTAGGAATGGGTGGTGTATGGCTTGGAGCAGCTCCTTACCTTTTATTTATCCCTGCGGATTTTGAAAATGATAAACCTACTGGCCCACCTGTGAAGCTCTTGGATGGCTGGGGAACAGATGACACACATGAAGTACTGAACAATCTGAGATGGGGACCTGATGGCTGGCTTTATGGAACTCACGGCATTTTCACCCATTCCAATGTGGGCAAACCGGGATCTTCAGATGTGGAACGGACGAAAATCAATGCTGGCGTATGGCGCTACCACCCAACTAGACATGAGTTTGAAGTCTTTGCAGAGGGAAGCAGTAATCCTTGGGGAATTGATTTCAACAGCTATGGACATCCATTCATAACTGTTTGTGTGATTCCGCACATGTATCATGTGATTCAGGGAGCTCGCTACCAAAGACAGGCAGGGACTCATTTTAATCCATACACTTATAATGATATTAAAACAATCGCGGATCATGTGCATTGGGTTGGTGATCGAGGACCGCATGCCGGCAACTTCCGCTCAGCATCTGTCGGAGGTGGACATGCCCATGCGGGTGCGATGATTTATCTGGGAGGAGATACCTGGCCGCAGGAATATCGTAACACTATTTTCATGAATAATATCAATGGATCTCGATTGAATATTGATCAACTCACCCGAGCAGGTTCTGGCTATGTGGCAACCCACCAGAATGACTTTTTGGCGATGAACGACTCTTGGTCTCAGTGGCTCAATTTCAAATATGGCCCTGATGGCTCCGTATTCGCAATAGATTGGTACGATCAAAATCAGTGTCACAGTCCCAATCCAGATGTGCATGACAAATCATTGGGCAGGATTTTCAAAATTTCCCACGAAAATGATCAGTGGGTGAAAGTGGATCTATCCAAAGTCAGCAGCGAAGAACTTGCCAACTTTCAAACGCATAAAAACGAATGGTATGCGCGACAAGCCAGAACGATCCTGCAAGAGCGGGGAACCACGCCAGAAGCCAAATCGGTACTCAAAGAAATCCTTGCTAACCATGTGGAAACCACATATAGGTTACGTGCGCTGTGGACGCTGCATGTGACGAATGGTCTTTCTGAAGCTGATATGAATACATTGATGTCGGACTCTGATGAGTATATCAGGAGTTGGGCGATCCAACTAGCAGTGGAAGACAAAACTGTGTCTGCTGAGACTTTAGCGCAATTCGCTAGCATGGCAAAAATTGACACCTCGGCTTTGGTAAGATTATATTTAACTTCAGCCATGCTTCGATTGGAACCAGAAAATCGCTGGGAAGTGATGGAAGCTTTGGTGCAAAGACCAGAAGACCTGCAAGATCATAACTTGCCGCTGATGCTGTGGTATGCCGTGGAACCTTTGGTTAGCCTTGCTGCTGATCGGGCGTTGACTTTAGCAGAAAAAGCTTCAAATCCATTGATTTTGGAATATACGGTACAGAAACTTGGCGAACTAAAAACCACAGAAGCAACTGCGGCTTTGCGAAAACATAAGAATTCGCTAAATAACTCCGATTCGCACAGAGTGCTCATGCATTGAAAATACAATCAGCCAAAGTCACACTAGAACCTTAAACACAAGCACACTACAATGAAAAGTAAAATTTTTAAAAATATCGGTAAAGGATTGATTGGCTTTTTGGCTCTTACCCTCATTTCAAATACAGCATGTAGTCAAGCTAATCCTGACTTCAAAAAAACGGTGATTTCACGGGATTTTATTTCCGAAGGAGTAGCTGTAGCTGACTTGAATAAAGATGGTCAACTTGATATAGTTGCTGGATATTTTTGGTTTGAAGCACCAGACTGGACTCGACATGAAATCTCTCCATCTCAGGTTTTGGATCCCAGAAAGGAATACAGCAAATCCTTCCTGAACCTTGGCATGGACGTCAATCTTGATGGCTGGGATGATGTAGTCATCATAGATTACCCGGGCACGCCGGGCTATTGGTTTGAAAACCCGAAGACTGAAAGTACCAATTGGCAAAAGCACATCATAGCAGATTCTGTGGGCATTTCAAATGAGTCACCAGGATTTATTGATATTGACGGTGATGGAAGGCTGGATATTCTTTGTGGAGATCCAGAAAAGAAGCAAATCATCTGGCTTCAAGCTCCTACCAAACCCGGAGAAACTGAATGGAAACGCTTTGCGCTTTCGGAAGAAAATGTACCTGGCACAGACCGTTATTCCCATGGTCTAGGCTATGGTGATATCAATGGTGATAAGATCAAGGACGTTGTAATTGCGGAAGGTTGGTTTGAAGGTAAAGGAGATCAGAAATCTGGCGACTGGATTTTCCACCCAGCTTTGATAAGTGAGCCAGCTTCGCACATGCAGGTTTTGGATGTGAATGGAGACATGAAAAACGATGTGGTCAGTGCATCCGCACATTCTCTAGGCGTATGGTGGCAGGAGCAAAAGGATGATTCCACATTTAAAACGCATCTCATTTCAAATTTGACAGCCCAAACTCATGCCACCGCCATGGCTGATCTGAATGGAGATGGGACTATGGAAATGATCTCGGGCAAAAGATATTTAGCACATAATGGAAACGATGCAGGAGATGATGACACGCCCTATTTATTTTAGATTGAATTCACTCCTACGACTGAGCCTTTTTTCCGCGAACACATTATTGATAATGACTCAGGAGCTGGACTGAATATCACCATAGAAGACATGAACAAAGATCTAAAGCCAGACATTGTGATTGCTAACAAAAACGGGATTTTCCTCTTCGAGAATCAGCTAAAAAAGTGAGCTTAAATACCTATTTACTAAGTAAAAAGTAGATTCAATTTACCTTTATTTGATTATCCGCTACTTTGCCAGTAACGAGCTAAAAGCATTTTAGAACAAATCTCTACTCTGGGATTTAGGCCACTTCGGTCACCCGTCTTCGGTCTTCGGTCTTCCAGCCTATAAAATAAACCAAAGAGAATATGGCTAGTGGCACGATTCCGTATAATCATTTACCTTTATTTATTTTTCAATAAGTGTATTCGCTTGAATGCAGCTATTGAAATAATTTCTGATTTTACGCTAAAAAATCTTTGTCTTCCCGCAGATTTTCGCTGAAAAGGTTCGCTGATAACTGCAGCTTTTTTCACTTTAAGTCACCAAATTGGATGCGGGATTATACTGCGCTGATCTGCGGGAAACTTAACTGAAGCACCTCCTGGTTTTGAACTTCAAACGTTTATTCAAACTACGTAAGTGCATTTACTCAGCCACACGTATTTTTCAAGGATAGTTTTTATAAGTCAACTGGCCTTTAACAAGTAAGAACAGATTCTATATATCCTTGTCCCAATTCTTAGGATAGGAACATTGATTTACATCAACTCACCCACCATTTATCAATAAATAGTTCCTACGAACAAAGGAAAGGCGGAAAATGTGCTTCAAAAAAATGGAAACCGATATATTTGGAAGCGTAAACTGCGACCCCACAATAATAACCCTCTAATCCTATTTTTAGCATGTCTAAAACTTCATTCCCAATAGCAGCCTTAGTTGGTTCTATGCTGGCATTTGGATGCTCAAGTCCCGATACCAGAAAAGCCGACTTGGACGAGCTTATAAGCTTCTACCCCCAATCCTCCGGCGATACGACCAACACAGGTGCAGACAGCACTGAGTTGATCATGACAAATTTTGCCGGTCCGGATATCGTGCCAAGTCCAGCAGCTTTGGCAGTTTCTCCAAATGGAAATGTATTCGTGGGTGTAGACATGATGGGTTCCTTGGGAAAAGAACCGGGAAAAGGAGCAATCGTTCGCTTAATCGACAGCAATAATGACGGTGAGTTAGATTCCCATACTGAGTTTGTCAAAGTGGACAATCCAAGAGGAATCATCGCAGTAAGAGATCAAGTCTTCGTTCTTCACACACAGTTTTCCGAAGAAACAGGTGAGGCAGAAGGAATGAACTTGGTAGTTTTTGAGGACAAGGACAATGACGGCGTGGCTGACGGGCCAGCTAAAATGCTAATCGAAGGCATCTCCTCTCCAGAGTCTATCCGCTCCCGTGGTACTGATCACTCTACTAATGGTATCAGAATGGGTATCGATGGCTGGATTTACATAGCTGTAGGTGATTTTGGATTCTACAATGCCACAGATAGAGATGGCAAGCAAATGACTATGCTCGGCGGCGGTATCGTACGAGTTCGGCCTGACGGCACCGAAATGGAAGTTTATATCCATGGAACACGAAACATCTACGATGTAGCTATCGATCCATTTATGAATATTTACACTCGCGGAAATACCAATGATGGCGGCGGCTGGAATATACGTTTCATTCACTATACGCAATCAGGTGAGTACGGTTACCCAAACTTTTTCAAAAACTTCACTGAAGAAACTATTCCTGCGCTAGTTGATCTAGGCGGAGGATCCGGTACAGGTAGTTATTTCATGGATGACGATCGCTGGCCAGTCAAATACAATCACGTGCCTATGATGGCAGATTGGGGCAGAAGCCAGCTGTACATTCACCGTGTGACAATGGACGGAGCTGGTTTTACCCAGCAGGATGAGGAATTCATCAAACTTCCGCAGATTTCAGATCTTGATGTAGACGGTTCTGGCCGTATGTTCCTTGCAGCATGGGACGGTGCTGGATATTTTGGCAGTGAAGAAAAAGGATATATAGTTCGTGTGGTGCCAAAAGATTGGACTTACGAAGCATTTCCTGACTTGAAAACTGCAACGCTCGAAGAATTGACAGCATTGCTAAAAGCACATAATTCCGTTTCCCGTTTTCATGCGCAGCGTGAACTGCTTGCCCGCTTCCCAGACGAAGCTGGATCGGCAGCGCTTTCCGTAGCTACTGACAAAACGTTACCTCTTGAAGTACGAGTAGCCGGTATTTACACCTATGCTCAGGCTACTTGCGAAAATGGTAATGGAGAATTGGTGAAATTGAGCTTAGAAGAGAAAGTGAGAGAATTTGCACTGCGTGCATTGGCAGATCGCAAAACTTGTCTTCAGGGTGTGCCGCTTGATCCATTTATTGAAGGTGTGACTGATCCAAATGACCGAGTGAAATCGGCAGCTATTGTTGCGTTGGGAAGAATTGGTAATCCAGAAGCAGCTGATGAATTATTGAAAGTAAAAGTACCTGCTTCTTTCAAGCAACCAGAGAAGGACACTGAGGGTCCACACGCTACCCCTAATTCCGCAATTATTCTTCCACACGTAGCAGTGAAAGCATTGGTGGAACTGAATGCTGTAGATGCAGCAGTAAATGCTATTGGCACAGAAAACTCAAAAATTGCACTTTGGACATTGCGCTACATGCATGATCCAAAAGCAGTAGATGGGTTGATCAAAGCCTATGCAGACACAGATGACATGGAGTTGAAAGCAGAG
>Ga0105053_10007072_pt1 | contig 15142 bp, 7 predicted proteins | sample BON01_FD_78093 | JGI IMG/M metagenome (GOLD analysis project Ga0105053, IMG submission 78093) | Freshwater microbial communities from Lake Bonney liftoff mats and glacier meltwater in Antarctica - BON-01 | ecosystem: Environmental > Aquatic > Freshwater > Ice > Glacier meltwater | place: Lake...
AGTAGTGGATAAAAGCCATCAAATGCTAATTTCTTAATAAACAAGAGTATCTTGTTGAAAGAAAAGAGCCTGATGGCAATCCGTGAGGTAATCAGAAGCAAGAACAATATGTGGAATCACTGAATTCGCATTATATTTCTCCTGATGTAATTTAATTGCATCCCTCGACTTGACAGCTATGTCGCCATTTTTAAACACAACAATAATCGATTCTTTTAAAGCACTACTTTTTTTAAAACCAGATGAAGATGGCGCAATCTCCTTTTTCAAACTATGGTTGTGGCCAGCGCCCCTGGAAAGGTAATCCTATTTGGCGAACATGCGGTTGTCTATGGTCACTCAGCAGTTGCCGCTGTCCTATCAGACCTCAGGGTCTACGCTAATTGCACGCTCATTGACCAAACCCGAATCGACATCTCGATGCCTGATCTGCCCAGTGAAATCGGTGTTGGCAACGTGAAGTTTTCTTGTGAAGTGAGCCACGTTTTCGAAAGATGTGTTTCTGAAGTAGCCCCCCAAAAGCCGAGTCAAGAGCTGACACAGAGCTTGAATAGCTGCCTGCAGAGTTGCCCCGACCACGATGCGTTGCTACCTGTTCTATTCCTCGTAGTTTGCATTTTGCGGGAATTGTTGGATTCTAATAAGGGAGTGTGTATTGTTGTTAGGAGTCGTAATCTTCCTGTAGGAGCTGGACTTGGATCCTCGGCGGCCTTTGGTGTTGCACTTTCAGCGTCATTGATGAAACTCGCTGTTGAATTGAAGCCACGTGAATTGAAGAGCGACACTTTATTAGGTGGAAGGTATCGGCCGAGCACTTGTGTGAAAGATGAGATCAATCAATGGGCATATGCTGCAGAATGCATTATGCATGGCAATCCTTCAGGTCTCGATAATTATGTCAGCTGTAACGGCGGAGCTGTTAAACTGGTAAAAACAGACTCCAAATTCGAGAAAATAACTGAATTTCCTGCATTGAATATCATGCTTACTAATTCAATGGTGCCCCGAAGTACTCGAGAAAAGGTCGCTGGGGTTCGAGTCCTGGTTGAGCGTTTCCCGACTATTGTTACGAGTATACTTGCAAGCATGGGTGAGATAACGGAAGATTTCTTAGCATCAGTGGAGGACGTAGACAGAATGGAAACATTAGTACAGATGAATCATATGTTATTAGGAGCTATTGGAGTTGGTCATCCATCGTTAGATACTATTGTTGCTGTTACGAAGAAATTTGGATTATTTACTAAACTGACCGGCGCTGGTGGTGGAGGTTGTGCTTTTACTCTGTTAGGAAATGAGAACTGTTCAAAAGATTCCAGTGCAGCTAGAATTGAATTGGAACGATTGGGTTACAGATGTTATGATACGCAGGTAGGCGGAGAAGGAGTTTTGTGGCACGATAAATATATCGATGAAGCCCCAAAAGTGTATCATCGGTGGATAGCCATAGGTGCATTTTTTAGTATCGCCATGAGTATAATTATTAAAAGATGGTGATTTGTTTGTATCTTGCTTCACGCTTTCTATTCGAATTCAAAATAGATTTTTTAAATGAATGAATCATTCGATTTTATTTTTGGTGTTTAGATCCCGCGATGAATAAAGTTTGGCAGTCGAATAAACCAAGATCGCAAAAATGCATTCCCACATGTTAAAGGGAGTTTCCCATTCAGGCGTTCTCACGGAAAGTAAGCAGTTGGTTAAGAGGAACACTAAGACCGCTTCAGCTCCTCCTACTCCCATCGCAGCGAGAGTCAAGCACACGAATCCTGTGTCGATTTCAATCCACTCGCCAATATGCATCGTCCGACCTTCTTGTAGCACAAAAATAAAAATACTAAAATGAAAATAAGACAAATCTTGTTGTTGGTCATCCAGGTTTTATGTTCCTCTTCCAGATTTGTTATTAATTAATTAAGCGACAAAAAATGCGCTGCAGATTCAAAATGTAAATTATTTCTTTTTCTTTCCTTTCTTCTTTCGGAGAACAGATGCGTCAGTGAATCCATCTTCATCGATGACAGCTGGGTCAACCCTCAGTACCGCGGAATGAGCAGATTCTTCATCTAGGTCGTTATTTTTTTTCTTATCACTCTCCATCTCTTTGCAAAGTGCTTCAGCTTTCGCGCGTACATCGGCTGGAATCTTATCGACGTCCAAGGCTGTCGTATACAAAGATTCATCAAATGAACTTGGTTTGACACCTAGTTTTGAATTCGCCTCGAATTGATTCCAATCTTTGTCATGGCTACCGTCCTCTAATGCACCTTTCGCCACTGCATGTTCTTCCGAGGAATTCCATCTATGTAACTTCCGTTCATTGTCTTCAACGTTCTCCTTTTGCTTATTCACGAAACCTGCAACGGCTGTTTGAACCTCTGAAGACCACGAGGATATCATTGCAGCATCCACACTAGCATCGAATTGGGAACCACTTTCTAGCAGCATAGAGACGGATACAGGTTGATTAAACCGACAAGCCCACACTAATGCAGTACTTCCATCGGCAGCACACAATTCAACTGGAGCGCCTGCAATGAGCAATGCACGAACAAGATTTATTTCACCTTTCGCTGCACATACCATTAATGGAGAAGCCGCAGTTTTTGAATGCTGATATCCGACAATTTGGATTAACGACACCCCTGCTCGTGGCTTTTTGAACGCATTTAGAAACGATCGCAACAGAGAAAATTGCCCTTTTAAGGCCGCCTCGATTCCCAAGTCAAGGGACTCTCTTAGAGACTCCGGCATCTCCACATTTGGTGATTTCACAATTTGTTGAGCTGGTTTCACCGCAACTTGATGAGTTGACCTCAATTGCGTCAGCTCGTCGCGAAATCTAGCAGCATCTGCAGCTTTCCCGATATCAGAAGAAGCGGTTATGAGACCATTCAAGAAAGAAATAATAGTGGATTTATCACCGTTCATGTTCTTGCACAGAACAAGTCCGTAGTACAAGCTCTGAATGCTCTCTCGCATGTCATCAGATTTCAACTGGGCTAGCCCCAAAGCGAGGCAAACGTCGATGGTAGATTTCAAATCACCACGAGCAAGTATCACACATTCCTTAAGTATCGCGCATGCTTCATTTAGGTCACCAGCTGCAGCAAGTTTTCTTCCAGCTTCAAAATGGGTCGAGAGCTGCTTCCCTTGTAGTTTCGATTGATCCACAGTTTCAAACTGTTCCGGTTCAGTTTCTTCAACCGCAGAAGATTCATAAGCTTCGATGTTCTTGAAGGTGAGCTGACGTAGCGCTGCTTGCTGCTTCCCCAATCGCTGTTTCTGTTGCTCTTGGCGGTGCTGTTGAGATAACAACCTGGTGGCTCTTACTGTTTCGTCTTCATTCTGCCTGGCCTTAAGCTTCTTGTGCTCCTCCCTACCACTATAATCGCCAGCGAACTGCATCATAGCGGCGAGGTCCTCCTCCTCATCTGACGAATCCATCTAACGTTTCTTCCCTATATCGCGGGGGTCGTCACTTTAATACAGTACACACTTTTTGCACGACCAACAAGGACATGGACTTATTTCGAACGGTAGCGCAGCACATATCATCATCATTAGGAATACGATTTGGCGAAGAGCAGCTGGAGCATGAAGGTGAGTTTGATTCGGAGGGTTTAATTTGTGCTACTGCCCGTGTGCTGCGACTTCTAGCGGCGGGAAATCCTTCCTCCAGTTCTGATTCTGATTCTGAAACTGAATTACCTGAACAAGTAGTCATGGATATTCAATCATCAGTCACCATTGAAGAAGAGGAGGAATCTATTAGGAGACGTCTTCAAAGGCGTAGCGCGAGAAGATCTCGCAATAGGTCAAACTCGACGTTGCATGACACGATCCAAGATGTCTTGAAAGTTGAACCTCAACAACCAACATTTGAAATTTCACGTCGAATATTATCTACGACTGATGGCAAATCAATCCTACTGAAAATTATCAAATCGAAACACGCGAAGGAATTGCTTCTTCTCCTTTCTAAATACCTTCCGGTGGACCAGACAATTGAACTCAGTTTGTTATCATCTTCATTTTTGAAACATATGCAAGGATTTCCTTTACGACTCAATTATCTAAAGACGGTGATAGACTATTCAACTTTGGAAAGTGTTTTTGGGGGAAACTACAATGAGGATCGAGTGACCAGTTGGACCATCGCAGGGCTATACGCCTCGATCTCTGAACTTCCTACCCTATTTCAGGTCGTAGAACCAAAACGTCTACATTTTTTGGGCCTTGTTCACCAATCGATTCGAAACATCACTGCGATAATTCGCTGTACCTGTCTGGTTCGGTTTGAAATTCACAGTTGTAACTATCCGCTTAGCTTGGCTCCATTGTTGGAATGTAAGGATACCTTAAGAGAAATATCTATCCTAGCATGCCAAGGAATTGAAGACATATCTATCCTTGAAAAAATTCCTCTCTTAGAGTCTCTCAGTACTTTTAAATCCAGTCAAATGAAACGCCTTCCCGACTTTAGATTACTCCCGAATTTAAAAGTACTTTATCTGGGAGAATGCGTCAACATTTCGTATAACTTTTGCGAGCAGCTTCAAAGCTTGCGAGATTTGAGATTTCTGGATGTTTCGTTTTTGAAAAAAATATACAACTTGGACTTGATAAAACGATGCACTAATTTGGATATCTTAATATTGGACAGTTGTACTGGTGTTGACTCCATAGAAGAGTTGCAATATGCTGGGAAGCATCTTCGCTTGTTAAGACTTAACGGGATCATGGGACTCCCTTCGTTAAAAGGGGTGAGTGCATGCACGGAACTAAGAGTCATTGAGTTGGGTGATCTCGTCACCATTAGAACCATCCAACCCCTAGCAAACCTTTGTCATCTAGTCGATGTCCGATTGAGAAACTGTATCAAAATTAATAGCTTAGTAGCACTGAGGAAATCAGCAAGCACTCTCCAACGAATAGATATCTCCGGTTGCAAACTGATTGTTGACGCGGAAACAGTTGAATTCCTGGAGCAATGTTCAGAACTATCTATTTTTGAATGTAGCAAAACATCGTCGGCATTGTTAGTCAGACTTGCGATGAGTACACACCCTGTTCTCCTTGTAGCTGCAGAACTATATATTCCTGAGATTTCTTCGGTGGATGAATTCTATGAATCTGGGTATCCGGTTATGGTGCAGAAATTGACTTTTGCGAAAAGCGAAACCGATAGACAAAGAGCTCTCAAGGGTATTCGGCTAGTCCTTGATCTCTGTCCGCATACAACAGCAACGTTATACCAGTATCAGTTTTATCAGCCTGTTTTCGACATCGTCTGTGAGGATAAAACCACGCCATTAGCATCAAAATTGGAAGCATTAAGGTTGATTGCTATGATTGTTACTAAAATTCCAGCCGCATCAAAAGATCCTATATTTCGGACACAGAAATCATTCAGGGTTTTAGCAGGGATTCTACACTCTTACTTGGAGGCAGACGTGGAATCAAAAAATTTGAATGAAGATCTCGCATGTGAATCTGGTAAGCTCCTCGTCTTGCTCCTCGCTAGCTCTGCAAACGAGGAAATCCAACAAGCCTTGTTGCATGTTCGTGAGCTTGATATCGTCCATTGCTGTTGCGCTGTTTTGAAAGACCCCCAACTGTTGGATCGAACACGTGCAGTGATTATGTTAGTTCTTAGCCATTTGTCAGTCTGTGAACAAGATTTAGCAGCCGAAATGATCAGCCATGATGTTATTGATGTCATTTTAATCAATTTTCCAAAAGGCGCAAAACAGACGAAAATTATTTCGTTGGTGTTGTTGGAAACCTTGACGAGTGGTTCAGCTTCGATATCTAAACTGTTTGAAAACAAAATGGCCCGTGAATCATTTGAATGTTGCATCAACCAAGGTATTGATACTCAAATATCAATTAGAATATTGCAACTGTTGTATCGTTCCAATAACGAATGTATTCAATGTGTGATGCGAGTTTGTATTGTTGCACTTTTAAGAGAACTCAAAGTGTATACGAATAGGGATCCAATGACTCGTGTAGCAGAACAAGAAGCCTCAATGACGAAAGTCCTACTCAAACTATTTTCAAAATATTTGGAAACAGAAGAAGTGCAGACTTTTCTCGATATACTAGCAGATCAGCAGATGCCATTGAACGAATTTACAGATATTTGTGTGGAAACAACCTCACTGAAAATTTTCCCTGTACTAATTGCGAAACCGATATTGAAATTAGCTTTGGATTCTCCAGAATTCCAACAAAGTTTCTTTCACTCCATCTCCTCCTGGCACAAAGAATCTATTATATTTGCACACCTGAATCCAAAAACTGAAAAGAAACACGTGAATACGATCTTGCAACTTATTACGTTGTTTTTTGCGGATGCTGCATGTGCCACATCGGCGCTTACCTTTAATTCCAGTGATCTAACTTTACTATGTACTGCGATTGGAATGCAAATTCGAGACAATAAATTCGCATCTATAGATTGCATCGGTGATCTAGTTTCCAATATCAGTCAGTACCCTAAACTATTCGATCCGATCTTATTCATTGTCGAACCAGTCGCTAGGACGATTGAGGGTCCTGGCATGAGCTTCAGAAGCTCAATTGAAAAGTTCGTTGTCGCAGAAAAGTCACCTGCTGACAATTCCGGTGAAACGAAAAGGAAAAGTTTGCTTTCTCGGTGGTCTTCAAAAAGAAAAAGAATGTTTATATCTTCCCCCGAATCCCATCGAGTTTTGCATTTTCTCAGTTATCTTGTTGGTACGCATAAGTTATTAGATACACTGCGAGTTTTCAAAACAAAACAACGAATCAAAGCCATCGCAAAGATACTCCTCAGATGCGATCAACTTCGAATCATTGAATATTGTGTGATTCTCTTGGATGGTATAATATCCTATCGTGACCAGCTTAAGCCCCAGCTTCCAAGTCAGATTCTTGCGGGTTTTAAGGATTCATCAGGACAAGTACAATCGCAATTATTGGTGACTTTGGACAAAAGTTCCAGTCAAGTCAAATTGGCAACTATCAGACTGATTCTCTATTTGGCAACCATATCGTTGGAATTTTTGCAATATAGTTTTCTAGCAGATGATTTGCGATTATTAGTAGCACTCGCTGACTGTGTTACAAGCGGGTCTCTTCTTTCTGCAACCGATACGCAAGAATTCGACAGTCTCATTGGTATTTTGAATTTAGTAATGGATCATAGTACAACAGTTGTCAGTTCGATTTTCGTCCGTTCTCTCGTTGATCAAATGAAGTCTCCCAATGCGGAGTTGGTGTTTCAAGCCATATCCAAACTCTCAGGCTCGGATGAACGTATGTCATCCATATTAGAAGCTCATGGGGTCTATACAAATTTAGTGTCCGTTTTAAAAGACCCTAAAGAATCCCAGGCCAAACAACTGTTGGCAATGTCTGCAATTGGTAACTACATCGATGGCAGCGTTGCCAAGTTCGTCAAACTTGATGACGAAACCAAATTAACAGAGACATTGATTAAATCCGATATAGGTAGTTTGGAATATGTGATATATCCGATGTTGAATCGGGTTTCGTCCTCAACTGAGAAATCTCAGTTAGGAACAAGGTTGGTGCAATCATGCCTAATAGACATGTTAGATCGTTGGAAAATGAAAGTGATCGCATCAGAGATAGACGGGCTACGATTATCTGAAAGCGAACTGCTCATTCCAGGTAAGCTGTTATTACCACTCAAGGAAGTGCTGGACAAATCAACACTTCAATACCTCTCGGATGATTCTATGTTGAAGCTTTTGGCACGAATTTACCTTCGCGATGGCAGCACTGTCGTCCATGAAAGTGCGGCGGAATTAATGCTAGTTCTCAGTAGCGATCTCGTAGACGAATCTTCAGAGAAATTCCACACTGTTTTTGATGAGTTACTGGATGTCGCCATGCAAAGTGAATTTGAATACTTGGAAATGCAAAATGATTCTTATCCGTTTGTATTAAATCGGGTTCGTGGGGCTCCAGGTGGAATTACTTTTGATGAATTATTTGAAATTCAAATTCATCATTGGACCACCATGAGTCTGTATTCTCGCACTAGCCCTCGGATATTCCAAGTTTACTACGAAGTGGCAATCGTCAGTTTTAAACTACATTTAACATTTGGCTGGTTATCTATGAGTGAGTTTCAAACAGGAATGCTTGCTGGACATTCTGTATTGGGGATTGGAAATCAATCAAGTTGGGGATATCAATTAAGCAATATTGCAGATTATGATGTTCTAGGATGTGCTGCGGATATGGCAACTGGTCGTCTAACTTACTTTCTAAATGGAATCACGATATCCACAACATCGTATGACAGATTGAAGCATCCTGTGGTTTTTCCAGCATTCACAGCCGAATCTGCGCAAGTTGAGATTAATTTTGGCCACCAGCCATTTCGTTACGCTTGTCCTCAAGGATATTTCTCCGTTTGCAGAGCTTATTCCAGTTGAAAAGTTCTCTTTAACACTAACCATGTAACACCTTTCTTTATTGAATCGCCTGTATTCAATGCTCTCCTCAAGTTGTTGAAATAGGTAGATGAAGGCTCCCAAGGAGTGCATAAAGCGTTTCTCTGTCTTCAATACTTTATACCGTTGAATTTAGATACCATTGTCCTACTCTTGATTCTCTCGTTTGAAGTACCGGTATAATTTTAACAAACCTCGCATTCCAGGTGGAAAGCTGTTGCATCGGAAATACATCAAAAATTGGATCGGACACACATCAACCAATCTTGCGTGCCATCACTAGTTTCCCCTTCCAAGCTATCTTTAATTAAATAAATGAAGTTTTCGCTTAAAAACTAGCACATAAGGTCCAACACGTACTTTCAAAATGAATTTTCATAATAATAAAACTGTTGATTCACGAGTCGTTTCGAGCCATGTTGGATTCAGTTCGAAAAGCGAGGTTTTCGTTTGAAAGTAGTTCTTCTAATTTAATAAATATCAGGAGAACTCTTAATTGATCATTTTGATTTTTCGCCATCACGTACAGATGTCTAGTAGCCCCATCTGGCCATTTCTAACGGAATTTTGAACAGCATCAAAATGTAAGAGGAAGCGTTCGTGGTTCGACCCAATCATATGGATAAATAAACCCTGCAAAAATTCTTCTGGTTATCGACAGCTACAATGTGCATGGATAGAGCCTCTACGATTTTAAAATTTAATGCAAGTATTTGATGTGCATAATTAACACCAGGTACAATAAAAACTGGAATTTTCATCGATCGTATAAATGTTGGGTGATCTACGAGTTATGATGTGAAGATTACCAATAATCTTTATTATTGACAATAATACGTGCAGCTTTGATATACTATTTTGATGTTATCCAGCACAAATAGTTTACAAGTGGTTGATAGTTTATACTCACGAGTGAGTTCGTCAAATGGAATGCTCGGAACAGATTGCTGACTGGGCATACCATGGGTGCACCGTATCATGCTCCAAATGTTGTTAGAGGATGAAACAGTCGCCTTTACACATACAAATATATGCAGCCTGTATTAGAAATTTGAAAATTGTAGATTTGTAGATTTGCACCTCACTTGGGACAGAGGGGGCCAAATTACTCGCGGAGCGCGAACAATTTTGGCAATTTCATTGTGTCTTGTAAGAGAGTTTAAAAGTTTTAACGGTGTGTCACTAATAATGGGTACAGAAATGCACGTTATTTTTTAAAAATATTTAAACCCCTCTTTGGTGCGCATGTTTTAGTAACTTCTAAATACAAACTTGCAACTAACTCAAGAACACCAAATATGAGATTGTTGATAAAATTGTTTCTAATGATGAGTAGCGTCAACTGCAAGCTACCCAATATCTTAATATTGGTTGCTGATGATTTGGGGTATGGAGATGTGAGTTACGTGTCACCAGGGCGAGGACAAACGCCTCATTTGGACGCCCTAGCTTCAAGCGCGAATTCCGTTCGTTTCGATCGGTTCTATTCCACCTCCAATATATGCTCACCTACTAGGATGTCAATAATGACCGGTAGAATGCCGAAACGAGATTGCTTATACAGGCTCGACAACAAAAGTACTCGAATGAATAAGAGATCTAAATCTCGTAATACTCTCGGATCGCTTTCAAAAAGTCTTCCCCAGCTGGTGCAGGAGGCTAGTAATAATTCATATACTACCTTCTTCGCAGGGAAATGGCATTTGGGTGGCATCAATTCTGCGGAAACATATTATACAGAGTTTATTAGCAACCCAGGAACCATAGGATTTGATGAATGGTATACTACTTCTCAAGGAGGGTTTACCAGTAATATTGATTGCGCTTGTTATGAAGATGATAAAGTGTGTACTAATCTCTATGGAGGCCATTACGCTGCATTTGGATACAGAAGGGAACAAAAATGGCTTCGGAAAATTAATAAATATTATTGCACTGAGATTTACCAAGGCAATGCTTCGTTACCATTGGTAGGTGTTTGTGAACGTATATCAGCAAAACGAACTAACATGGTTTATTGTAGAATCCCAGGCTAATAAGAATGCCCAAGGGAGATGATTCCGCAGCAACTTTCCTTACCAACAAATTTTTAAATTTTGTCACAGCGAATGCAGATACCAAACCATTTTTGGCGGTCATTTCATTTTACACGCCACATATACCTTTTGTAGGGCCTGAATTGTGGAAGCAAAAATGTATTGCTGGTGAAATTTGCCCAGCAGGACTTCGCACAAGTGTTTTTAGTGAATTTCAAAAGATTGATTATTGGAGTTCGATTGCTGCCATGGACAATGAAATTGGCAGGATTCGTCAACTTCTTTCTAATTTGTCAATCGACGATAATACAATGATATGGTTTGTGTCTGATAACGGACCAGAGAAAAACACACCCGGATTCACCAACGGTTTAAAAGGACAGAAACATTTTCTCTATGAAGGCGGTCATCGGTAGGTGGGTTCTTTTCGTTTTATGAATATAAACTGATGATACATTGTACAGAGTTCCTGGTATTCTTCATTGGCCATCTTTGAACAGAACCAACATCCAAACTTCATTTCCGGCGACAACGGTAGATATTGTGCCAACCTGTCTAGGAGCTATTCAGGGCAATGCTGTAGACGTCGAATTTGACGGCATCAACCTTCTACCTGAGATTCTGGGAGACAAGAAGCTTCGATCAAAGCCAATTGTTTTGCAAGGAGGCTACAGTGGCAGTAGATCCCTGGCGGTTGTGGACAATGGATGGAAGTACAATGGGAAGACAAGAGAATATTTTGACCTAGAAGGAGATCCTTTCGAGACTACCAATCAAAAGCGAGGGCCCTCTTATCTTCGCACGTATCTGCTTAATATTGCTTCATCTGTGGTTGCTGATTACAAACGCAATTGCCCAAAAGTGACCCGCGCGCCAACAAGCTACCCTACTAGAAGATAGAACTTGTCTAAACGGTACTTTGACAGGGTCTCCGTCCTGCTGAGAAAACTGCTAGGTCTTTAGAAGCAGTTTTCACTCATCCGAACTCTCGTTATATGGACCTTCGGTTTCAACAAAATCAACCTTTTAATTAATAAAGCAAACAAATTCAACCAGTGCCAATAGCAACTATATAGCCAAAACCAAATCTATTGATTAGTATATTGGGGTCATCGATGGGATTCTAGATACCAAAGTTCGGTCCAGGCTTGGCTGTGTATCTATTTTTAAACAACAATTTAAATCGATATTGCTACTGTTCTGAGTTTGTGTTGGTACCTGAATTCAAATCGAATAGCCTCAAATTCGGGTTTTATTCGACATGAATATTTATATTTAACTAACTCTAGATGATTCAAAATCGAAATAGAACCAAGTTTATCGGATGGATCGAAAACTTATTCGTGATGGATATTCGAAATGCACATCCAAAATAATTCTCCTCAATCTTGTTTCAAAATCACGGGGGTACCATTTCGTGGACACAGTCCAACCTATAGCATGTTGTCAGATGCAACTTGCAGTTTTATAAATATATCATATATCATCGCTAGACAATTTGATTTGTTTTTGCTCAAGGTATCATCGTGTCTATAGTTGAGTTTTTGACGTACAAACATTTTTCATCAAGCTTCGAATTCCCCTTCATTAGATTTTTTCAATGTGCTCGAGTATCGCTCAATTCACCAATTACTGTTGTTGTCAGTCAATTTCCATTCATCGATAATGCACTAGATATCGAAGGAAAGGTCGGATGAAGGATGCAGCTTTTTCTAAAAATAATTTTCTTTTTGTTAGAGTGTGAATCAATAAAAAACAAATTCCCGCAATAATCCTCGCTTAGGGTTTAATCTGATACCAGTTGGTTGGCTCATTTATTTTTTGAGGTGTCTCGATGTCTTCCTCTCAAGACTTAATCGAGGATGATAATAAGCGTAGCTCTGGTTGGTGGGGAAACGACAGCTACAAGAGACATGGGAACGAATCGTCAGATAATAAACGATATAGTGGAGAGTCAAAAGATGAAAAACCATGGGATATCAGACACCGGAGTTTCGTCCAAGCATATGATGTCCAACGAGAGGATGTGAAGAATGTTGAACCACGACCTTCTATTGACGAGGACGAGGATGATGTGGAGATGGATATTGTCGACGAGGACGATGAGTTGCATGTGAAACCACCATCCGTCATCCCTGATTTAAGTCGCAAAATCTCTGCCGTGGATGAGATTTTAGGCAGGGAATCTCCTTCTGTTCAGCGACAGACATCTAATTTATTCGCAGGTGATCTTGCACCATTAGCACGTCGAAACAGTGCTTCGTCTGACAAAGTTGATTTCGCAAGCCCTCGACCTTCTGGTAGTTTAAAGTTAGGATGGGGTAAAGGTCTTCGTAGGATTCCCAAACCGTCTGCTGCTGTTGATGACGGTAAAGCAGATGATTCAGATGTGAAGCTGGGTCAGGGTTTAAAGACAAAGAAAGACGAAGAAATAAGTGATATGAATGGAGAACTCGAAGAGCCCGTTGTTTCGGAAAAAGAGGGGAAATTAGATATTGAAGCAACTGAAAATGTTGAGAAAGAGCAGTTTGAAAAGGGTCAGTTTGATAAAGAACAGTTTGAAAAGGACCAGTTTGATAAAGAACGGTTCGATAAAGAACACTTTGAAGATCCTGAGGTATCTGATGTGTCTGAAGATATGAACACTCTTGGTAAAAAGGAAGAAACGAAACTTTCAGATGATGATGAAGAGCTGAAGGTCAACAAGAAAAAGAAGAAGAAGAAGAAGAAAGAAAAAAAGAGGAAACGCGATAAGCACGTCAAAGAGAATGAGCTCGAGGAATCTGATGCCCAAATGGAGGAAGAAGAATCCAAAAAGAGAAAGAAAGACACAGAAGATAAAATCATGTTAATACATGTACCAGTGAAAGAAGTAGAAACTGTTATTGAGAAGACGGAACCACCACCACCTCCTCCTGCAAAAAAGATTGTCGTAGTAGCCAAGCCGGTATTAGTAGCAAAACCGGCTGCTCCGATCAAGCCTCGTGGCCCTGGCCGTCCGAAGAAACGCGTTAACAAGCCAGTGGAAGAAACCAAAATATCTGAAGAAGAAGATATCGAAGAAATTGAAGCGGTTTCTGTAGTACAGCCACCAAAGAAAGCGGTGGTTGTACTGCCCTCAGAGGAGCAGGTGGTTCAAGCACTTCATTCAGTCAACAAGGAGATCGATTCTGTGAGACATGCATTGGTGCAGCTCCTTGCATCTAAACGAATGGATACTACCACAAGTACTTCTGGGAGTGATGACGCGGCAACTAGGCAAATCATTAACGAAAACCAAGGGAAAGCCAAAATGGTGGCGGAAGCATTAACGCCTCTGAATTTTGATTTCGCCACATTGGAGCTTGATAGATCTGAAAAAGATGCTGTAAAACTTATGCTGATTAAGCACTTCAATAGCCTTCATGAGAATCGGTTGAATCAACTGCCGCTCTATAGCTCTCCTAAGGATGCTCCTTGTTGGGGTCGAAATGTTGCAAATTTCAATAAATTGCACGACAAAGTCAAAGCGAGGATAGCCGTTGAAGTTTATGGTGCGAACCAACATTGCCAGAAACTAGTGGAGCAATACCAGCATATTCAATCGGAGTATCACAACAAATTGGTCAAACCAGTTATGAAGGACGAAGCTAAGAAGAGCGCAATTGCTGCCTCGCGAAGTATACTAGCACAGTCACACCCTCAAGTAGACGATCTTGACAATGAGACCAAGCGGAATAGAATCACCAGCAGCAATAGAAGTGAGAGATATCCTAGCAGGACTGCAGTTGGGGATTTCGTCGGGAGTGAGTGGGAGCTCAAGCAACGTCTCACTGATTTAGTTGAGGCGGAAAAGAAGCAGATCAACCTGCAGCAAAATGCAGCAGTGATTCCAGATATGATACTCTCACAGAAAGCAAGAGATCTTGCCAAATTCGATAGTAGGAATAGCAGTCGCCTCACGACTGATGGATCTCCAGCATTGTGTCATGGCCAGCCTCTGCTGGTTAAGTGTGAACGTTTAGCAGCGGAAAGAATGGAGGAACTCTCCCAGCCGTCTGTTATTGGTTGTAACTGCGCCAAAGCCGTTCAGGTGGCGCATGGGTTGGTGAATCCTTGGTCCGATGTGGAAAAGTGCATCTTTATTGATAAGTTCACACAGTACCCAAAGGACTTTCACAAGATTTCTACATTCTTGCGGAATAAAAGCACAAGAGATTGTATCTCGTTCTATTACGACACAAAGAAATGTGGACTCATGGACTTTAAGGAATTACTAAGGGATCAGTACACAGCAAGAAAGATTGACAAAAAACCTCACTATTTGCATAAGTCTTATTTAGGAGTATCATTGCCAAAAACGATGATTGAACAAGCATCAAACGATGCGACTGAAATGTCGCCACCACCTTTATCTGAAAGTGACTCTGTTAAGAAAGTGAAAGGCAAAAAGAAATTGGGTAAAGAGGATGACGATGATGACATTGTTGAAGTGGATCAACCAGCAATCGGTGGTGTTTTACACGATGCTGCCTATTCGAAATTAGATATCAGTGGTGTATCAGTATATGACGTAGTAGCTGAAGAAAACGACCCCCTCACATCGACGTCAAGCGCAGGTAAGCAAGTGCTTACAAAGTGGACGGATACTGA
>Ga0105053_10007077_pt1 | contig 15128 bp, 14 predicted proteins | sample BON01_FD_78093 | JGI IMG/M metagenome (GOLD analysis project Ga0105053, IMG submission 78093) | Freshwater microbial communities from Lake Bonney liftoff mats and glacier meltwater in Antarctica - BON-01 | ecosystem: Environmental > Aquatic > Freshwater > Ice > Glacier meltwater | place: Lake...
TTCAAAATTATAAAAATCAATTTTGAAAAATTATAAAAATCTGAAAATTATAAAATTCATTTTCAAAATTATAAAAATGAATTTTGAAAAATTATAAAATTATAAAATTATAAAATTATAAAAATCACTTTTTCGCCATTTTCAAAAATTCATTTTTTCGCCATTTTCAAATTATAAAATGATTTTAATATTATAATTCTATATAACGGAGTGTATACGCCTAAAGGCTATAAATTAATTATAATTCCATATAACGGAGTGTATACGCCTAAAGGCTATAAATTAATTATAAATTGCCTCTTTGTGTCCAAGCGACAAAGTATTTATATTATCAGATAAAACATATCTTTTATTATCTAATCCAGATAAACTAATTTTAGTCTGAGTAATAGTATTAATTCTATGGTTGTTTTGTCGAATTAAATTAAAGCTAATTTTTTGAACAATTTCTTCTTTAATATTTCCAAATAAGGCAGCTTTATAATTCTCCATTTTTAATGTTTTTATTTTATTTCGTTTAATTCCCTTAGCCACGCTTTTGCAAGCAGAATCACCCTCTTTAATATATGTATACATTTTAGATCGAAGCCCGCAGAATTCTATAATTGGAATCGAATTAGCCTCGTCCTTCATTTTCCCAATTACCTTTTTATTTTTATCACTAAATAAAATATGATTTTTAGGATATCCGCTAAAGTCATAACTGTCTGAATTTTCAGCCATATCTTTATAAACATCATCAGTCTTGATATGGTAAAATAAGGAATCGGTATCGGTCATTAATAATGATAAATTTTCTGTACCATATTTCTTAACCATAACATTATAATGAAAGTCATACATTAATAATTTAGATAGGTCTAGAATACAGGTCCCTACGATCATAGGTCTATTGTAATTTATCTGAGTTTTGGACATCTCAACAAGCGCCAACCCCTCACTATAAATTTTGAAATTTTTAAACTGTGGCTTATTGACACTCTTCAAAAATTTATCAGAACTAGTATAAAGCTTGCATTCAATTCTATTTTCGATATTTTCACAAGTCTTACCGAATATGGAGTTATTAAACAATTTGAAAAGATCCTTCTCAAAGTCATTAACTGACTCAGCACGTTTATTAGTGTTAAAATTTATATACTGAGCTAGATAATTAGTCTGTTTAAACCATAAGACACGATGGACCTTTGAAACAACAAGACCCAATTTGATATATAATTGTAGAGTTCTATAATGAACAACATATTTTTCCTTATCATATAAATTAGGAATTAACTTCTTAACAGTATTATTAATATCAATATTATGAGTATTCATCAACTCACTCATAAAGGGGCTATATTCTCCGAGAGCAGACGCAGGCGCTAGAGGATAATCATTAAAATAAGAATGAAGATGACTGGGAACAGTTAAATCAACTTCAAAAAGAGCACCCATATCACTATTATTTATTAAATTCAATATTTCAGAAGCATCATTAACCTCATATTTTTTAGGGTTCAACTCCCAAAAATAACCACCTAAGGGTAAAGCTTGCACCATAGACCAGCCATATAAATTATTAGCATCGAGATAAGAAATATATGATGTAGACTCATTTTTATCATATGATTCCATATAAGGATTATTAGCCTTTGCATATCGAGTCGAAATCATAGAAACACCACCCCTGATAGAGCCCTTAACCATATTAAGCATATCCTCCTGTCCTTGTTTAAAGCATTCAATTTTAACTCCAGTCATCAACAACATAGAATCCCAGGAAAAGCCAGGTGCCGTGTAATAATGACAAGGATCCAAATCATAATAATTCTTACACATAGATCGAAAATTTTCAAAAACATCAGCTAAAAGCAACACATCCGTTTTCAAGTATAGCGATAAATAATCATAAATATTTTTACAATTAAATTTATCAAAAACTAAGTTAGCTCGAACGTAGTCTTCTAATTTAGCATCCTCTTCATTTAGTTTTGAATAAAATTTATCAATGGTAGGCAGTTTATTTTCATTTAAAACAGCCTCATTACTATAATAGTCATATGGAAATATCCCTTTCTGTCTCAATAATTCCAAATCGGAAGTCTCCCCATTAAACTCCTTATTGAAATGAGTAAAAACAGATTCACCATTAACCCCCTTATTTTTTAATTCAACTTTATTTAAGGCATCAACCAAAGAAGCAAGACTAGAATTCATAAATTGAAGACTATCAAGAAATACGATATTATCAAAGCTAAATGATAGATATTTCTCTGTTGTTGTAGGGATAATCGTAATTTCGGTAGATGAGTCTAAACGTTTTTTAACCAATCCAAGAGTTTGAATAATAAAATGTGAATCATAACCCTTCAAATTATGAAATATAACAGGTAATTTACTGTGTATACTTTTTGGTCTACATTTGAAATGTGCAGCCCCCATATATTTACCCGTAATAGAACAGTGATAAATACTCTTCTCATATCCATCATCATATCCATCCTTATATCCCAGACGTTTTTCACAAATACAACAATTTGAAGAAGATGAATAATTAACAGCATTATCATTTGTAAAATTAACAGCATTATATTCAAATTTTTCATTCTTCTCCATAATTTCATCCATTTTACATTTAACATCAACGCAGTAATTTAGAAATTCTTCCATACAGTTCTCCCCATCAAATTGCTTGTAGTTATCAGATAAATATGAAGGGTATCGACTAACTAATTTTACCCCTATATGACGAGCGTGATGATTTTGATAAACTGAAGAAGAACAACTTTTATTTTTATCATCTTCAACTGGTTCTAGCAGGGCCTCGCAATCGGCATATAAAACGAAGGGAACCATTATTTTTTTTCGATAATTTACAAATTTATTGATATGCCCTCCTTCTACTGGTAAAACTTGAAGAGCTGTCCCATTATAACTAACACATTTATTATTTTTGATATGATTATCTAAAGCTTCCTTTTTGCTAAAACGTTGAAGACATTTAGGACAAATGAAATTATTGTTATGATTAAGCTTCATTAAAGAATTTAAGTTTTTGACCCAACAATAATGACTATTATTCTCCTCATTTGTAAAATATAATAAATTGATAATTTTAGCTGATGATTTATAAGTGTGCATATGTTCAATTGTGACATTATTTTCGTCATCAAGTCCAAAGACATTAATGGCGATATGGTTAATTTTCTCAAATTTTTCAACATTCTCAACCGAAAATGGAAACTCAAAACCATCAAAATTTAATTTTCCCAAATATTTTTCATATTTACTAACCCGATCAAGATGTTTATTATCAAGTTCATCAGAATAAAGACCAGCTAAAATGCTATATTCAAAACATCTATTATCTTCATTCTTAATATTGATACAGCACTTCTTATTTAGAATGATGGTAGGCAGTTGGATATAACTAGAGCCAAATGCAGGCACATATTTTGATATTGATAAAGTGAGTGTATCAATTGAGGTAATAACCCAGTCACTTCCTGTTTCCACATATTTTTCAAGTTTGGAAATGATAGTTTCGAAAGCTAAATTAACCATTTTATATAACTCTGTTAAATTTTTAACATTTTTTACAATACTAAATGTATTAACTCCCTTATCCTTCTCAATAATAGACCCAGAATGAAAAAAATGAGTATCAGTCTTATTCTTACTCTCGCTAAACATTGAAACAGAGCATTCAAAAGTTATTTTATAAGATCCATAAATTTCAAAAGCCTTGACCATTTGACCTACTACAAATGATTTAACACCGTTTAAAAAGAATTTCATCTCAGGTACAGCCTCACGAGCCCCCTCTGATTTTCCTTCGTCAAAGATGATAATTCTCTTTTCTCCTACATCTTTAAATTTATTAATAACGACACGGAAAGGTACATTTTTAATGACATTTTCACCGACATCATAATTAATATTGAAAAAGGAATTTACATCATCGCTTAAAATTTTCTTATTATCTACATCGGCTTTAATTGATTTGAGGGTAATTTTTGTTTTGTTTTCACCATATACAAAGTCTTTGATTTGGTTGAATAATTTAATATTTTTCTTAACTCCGTTTCTCTCGACTTGTTGAATAATATTATCATAGGAATTACTTCGAAATTTGTTTATATTGATTGCAAGATCGTTTAAAAAACGCTTACGGATGACCTTTGAAGATTTCGATTGAATAACTTCATCTTTGAAGATTTTTACTTTTTGGAAAGTGGACATCTTTTATTATAAAGATTATTCTTTTAAATATAAAAATTATTCTTTTAAATATAAAAATTTATATTTATTTTATTTTTAATTTTATTCTTTCCCCAACGGGAAAACTAACTCAGTTAGATTCGGAGAGCCACTTCTGGCGATGGATTTCTGAACAAATTTCGACTTTCTGTAAAATGAGATTCTTCTGGAGGTTGTATTTCAATAATAGTTATCATACAAGACCAGTCAATTCCTCTTAAATCCAAAGAGTAACTTCTATTATCAGAGAGATATAGATTTACATCATTGATCATAGAATTTATAATAACATTTTCTATATTTAATTCGTTCTGGTATTGTAACCAAGATGTTGGTTGCCCTAATATTGGAATTTGTAATAATATATCACTATTATCATCAGGGTTGACTATATTTTCAGTCGATAATAGTGACTGTTTTAAAGTTTGACTTCTTATAAAAATAGAAGTGATAGGTGATACATTAACAGGCTGCGATGACATACAATTAAAATTTGTTGATCCATTATTTCCGAAAGAACAAATATTAACAAATCCGATCATTGTCGAAATTTGATCACTTAGAGGTAAAATTTTTATAGTGTTACTTGATATTCCATCATTTTTTAAAGCAAGTGTACAAAACATAGAATCACGGTTATATGTGAAATTAAAACTGGGATTATAATCTGGCGTATATAAACTAATGTCAGAAGTTAATTTTGAGGATAATTCTTTTATTAATGTGAGAATTGTATAATTTCCATTATCGATCGTTATAAATCTATCCGGATATTGAAACCCATTTCTAAGAAGATTATACTTAAATTTATTGTAATTTTTATTTACTTGTTGGAAAGTATAAGGGATCGTTGCTTCTTTTATGAGTATTTTAAAGTAATGATGAGGATTTTTTAACAAAATTGGTCTTTTAAGTGCTATATTATAATCTTCAATTTCGCCACTCTGTCGTTTTGAAGAGGATAAGTACAAATGATATCGATTAATTTCCATATTTATTATATAAATTATATAATAAATGAGTAATTTATCAAATATACAAAACGCAAATAATTTTAGTAATTTAGACGGTCTTTCTGTTATAAATGCAGATCAAATTTATATCGATGGTCAAGAGTTAGAGATAAACAATTTGGTTCCATATACTGGGGCTATTCAAAAACTTGATATGGGCTTTCAAAATATTCAGACAAGTCACACACCAATTTTATCAAATGATGTCATAAATTTAAATACATTATCAAATGCCGTCACATATATCGATACAGCAAACGCATTGACCTATTTGAATAAAATAACATATAGCGACCAATCTATAGCCGGAAACGTGTCTCATAATGGAACTGCTTCATTCAGTCAAAAAGCAAGATTTAATGCAGGGATCTCATTGAATAGCTCACCCTCAGGCGGTTGGGATGTAATAACAGAATATACGAACAGTGATTATCAAAATCTCATTTTTACCGATAGTTCAAGCCCGATGAAAACCATAACATTTCGCGGAAATAGTGGAAAAATTGCTTGTTCTGGTTTGGATGCTTCTAAAATTCTGATTAGCGATGCATATCAAACTATATCCTCGAGTGGTGTTGATAGTATCAAGGTTCTTTATTTGGAGAACGTAAGCTCTGATATCCAAACACAATTGAACACTAAAAGTTTAACTAGCTACGTAGATTCTCAGAACTCGTTACAAGACATAATAATTAATTTAAAATCCAATTTAACTGGTGGTAATTCATTCTCAGGATCTCAGAATTATAGCGATAAGAATCCAAACACGGTCGCAATATTTGATGCTAGTAAGAATTTAGTATCATCTGCATTATCAACAACAGAACTTAATTATATATCCGGTGTTAGTAGCAATATACAAGGTCAATTGAATGTTAAGGCAGATTTATTGTATGTTAACATAAATGACGAACTCCGTTTGGCTCTTACTGGCGGAACTCTAACAGGAAACGTTTATAACTCAGTTGGTGGATTTCACCCCTATAAAGGGGGTGACACTAATAAAGGAGTTTTCTTATTTGCTAACAATGCGGATGGATCTTCTTATGAGTCGTATAATGGAGGAATAGGATCTTGGTCCGGTATTGGGTTTTTCTGTTCTTTGGACAACACTACACGATTTATGTTTGATACGAGAACTGGAAACAGCTCACAGACAGGGACGCTCCTATGCGGTGGTCTTAATACTGCAAGTGTCATACTAAACAATCTGACTGCAGATAGAGCTCTTTTTATCAACGGTTCCAAAATTATCAATACATCACCGACGACATCTACCGAGTTATCGTTTTTGAATAATGTCACTTCACCGATCCAATCTCAGATTAATGTTTTATTGGCAGAGAAAGCCAACATATCGTATGTGGATGAGGCCGATGCTCTACGTGTGTTGAAGACAGGTGATACGATGACTGGTCAGCTATCCGTTTTTAACGAAACAACTGACATTGATTCACGATATACATTAAACTCGTTTTTAGGGGGTTGGTCAAGTTTTATCGCTGGCAGTGAGGCAGATTTAATATATACAGTTTCATCAAGTGGAGCAGTTGGTCCTCAAATTATCAGAACTGATGAATATGTATGGGCTAGAGGTCCTAAAATTAGATTAGATAAATTGAAAACGTATCAAGCGGAATTTAATATCCGTCGTATAAATGCAATTAGCAAGGGTGGGCCAACCTTCTATTTTGTAATTCAAGAATATACTTGGAATGGAGTTAATATAAGTGGTGATGGTGCGGATTGGTATTATCCAATTTCGGGAGTAGCACAGTCTGACCTAACCGCTCCTTTATGGTATAATTACAAAGCATCAATAGGACCAAATGGTGGTAAGGCTCACGCCTCTAATGCTTTTTATATATCGGTTGGTTTTATTGTGAATAATAACAATCCAGTTGAACCAGATATATTAGAAATGAGTGGTTTTAAAATATATCCTATTGAGGACGATATTAGAAGTAACCTTACTGTATCTTGTGATGTAGTAACAAGCAAATGGTTCAAGGTGGCTAACAACTATGGGGGTCTTTATTGGAATAATTTCAGTCGTGGTCTGTGTACGCCAGAATACGTGGATAATCCCTATGGACACGTTTCAACGGTGGGGAATGGGAGAAACGAATGGGCTGGATATGGATTAAGACAAAGATATTGTCTTATGACGTCCAATAACAACTCCTCTTGGGGGATTCACGATAATACGTATGGTTTTATGATTTTTGGTTCGGGTGGGTTGAGTAGAGACGTTACTCTCGGAGGAGGCGTTGTTACCTTTAGTGGAAGTGTTGATAGATGTCAAATGTTTGCAAATGCTTCGAATATCGCTGGTGGTTATTTTTATTACAATTTTAACAATTTGTTTGGAACGATCTCAGACAGACGTATTAAAAAAGACTTTCAATCGTTGCCCATAAACCAAAGTATATCATTTATCAAAGCTCTTGAACCAACTTCATTTTGTTTGAAAGAATCGGACTGTAAAACAGCATTAGCAGATGGAAATGAAACGGGTGATATATCTAATGTGTGTTCGTGTAGACAAGATGGTTGGATTGCCCAAAATGTTTTGAATGCTTGTGAAATATCCGGAACACCTAAATCAGTCATTAATCATTGGTATGACTATGAAAACGAGTTAAAATTGCCAGAAGCGGAAAGAAAAACGTTAATAGGTGTTAGTGATAGACCTATTTTGTCGCATACAGTCAATGTAGTTAAAGAATTGATGACACAGATAGAGACACTGTCGCAACGTAACCAGATTATCGAAGAACACGCTCGTGAATTAGAAGATATAGCAAAGCGTATAGAAGATACACTTAAGGATTACAAACAACAGACTGATTTAAAAATTGAAAAATTGGCATCACTGATAACACAATTATTAAAAAAATAATTTATTATTTTGTCTTATATAAAAATGTCAGTATTAGATAAGCTTCCAAGTTTTATATCTGTAAGTCAGTCAGATGTGAAAGAACAAGAACCTAAAAATGAAAAGCCTTTTATTCTTGTATTTGAAAGTAACCATAATAAGCCAGAAAATGTATCACTATTATCATCATATGGAAAAGTTATAGAATGGCATTCAAGTTTTGTGAATATACCTTTATCTCAACAAATTTTTGATTACCTATTAATTGATATTTCTGATAAAATTCATCGTCAATTATTGATGAAAGAAGATTTAACTAAATATAATATCGTTGTTGTTTGTGAATGGTATCAAGACGATGATGATTTTGTCGAAGATGTTAAATCTCAGAATGTTCTTCATAATCTTCCCGCAAGACAGGCCTTCAAGTCTGATTTTGACAAATTGTTACTTAGTAAGAAAATTAGAAAACCGAGTTGCGCTAAGACCGTTCTTCGAGTTTTAAAAAAGCTCTTGAATGCTTGGGATTAAAAGTATTCAAATGGTGTAAAAAAATATATGATTATTATCAAATAATTATATAACGGAGTGTATACGCCTAAAGGCTATATTATTGATATAAAATTATAAAAAGTATACCTTTTATAGCAAAGCGTATACACTCCGTTATATAATTCAACCCACAAATCGATCTCTATTAAGTATTCCAAGATCTTCAAGGTAATTTTTACCTTTAATTGCATATTTGCTTAATAAACTTCCGATATATTCTATAGGCGAAGCTATATCACTCTGACCTGATTGATCTATGCTATTTATTAATTTTGTATCTGACTCTCTAATCAATCGATTAAAATCTGTCTGACTTATATTATTTTTATTCTTAGCTAAAGCATCATATTCATAATCGTGAGCCATACAAGCTTCATCGGCCTTATTTATCGGTTTACCAGCAGTATGTAAATTTGTTCCCGGCCCACAATAATTATATCCTCCGGGTGCGTGATATTGACCTTCACTCCATTGTTTTACTGTTTTTGTAATTGAACCAACTGTATCTTTTATAGTATTATATACATTTCCTACATTTTCACTGAGCCAATCAAATAACCCCATTTTATATTATTCAATATATTTTTTAAAATTTGAAATTTCTCAACGCCGATCACCGTAAAATTGAGACCTCTCCTGACATTGGAGAAGCTGTCAAAACACAGTCATAGAAGATAACAATAAATGTAGAATCACCAGCTATAGGAGTAGACTCCAAATGAAATTGTAGCTGCTGACAAGCACTTCCAGTCATAGCAAGCGAACTATCATTTAATTTATTAAAGGCAACACCAGAATAAAAATACAGTGTATCATAATTTTGAAACATATCAGACGGCCCTGATGTCGATGAACGCGAAGCCAAATTACCGAGACTTCGATTTAATTCTGCATAATAAGTCGTTCTGTCATCAATGTTATAATTATTCTGTAGTTTACCATCAGCGTAAACTCTTAAGACTTTTGACTCATTATATTTGTTTACTTTTAACACATTGCCGGCACTTGGCTTCTGTGTGAAAAGGACGGCTTTCATCGAATTGAGACCAAGACCATAGGTCACATCCAAAACGGCACTAGAAGCCACATTCATTACAAGAGATGATACAAATGGCATTTGAAATAATTGATTTGACTGTGCAAGAGATCCACGAAGGGCATTCATATATTCAGAACTAACTTTAATAGCTTCATATGAAATAGACGCTTGGCTCACTGAAAAATCGGTAACAAGCCCGTTTGTTCCTGCTGATTTATAAGCGGCTGTTGCAAAATTATTCAAATCGATCAAGACTTGGCAGCCTCCTGTGAGTAAGCCAAGGGGAAAGTTTTTATTCTCCTGAGGGTTATTAATAGACCCAAGAAATAGAGGGATTGTCAAAATAACAAAACGAGTTCCAAGTCCGATACCGACACCGTTTGCCCATTGAAACTGATTAACACCTTGTACATAACCAACACCTTGATCGTTGTTCAAACCGCACTCAAGTAATTTCATATCTTGTTGGAAGTAGTTACCAGAAGAGGCGTGAAGCAAAAGAACCTCGTGATGAGCAAGTCCATAGTTATTAATTTGTTCAATAACATTTGAACCACACGACACCGTGATTCTGTTGATTATAGAAGCCCACGAACCTGTGGGAGAAGATGATAAATACGCGGAATCTCCGGCTGCCGCTATAACATTGGTCATAGATAATCTCACACGTAAATATACCGAGCCGTTTTTAATAAAGGTATTTGGAGTGTTGGCCAGATTTATCAAGATTTGACCACCAGAGCTTTGAGTGCCTGATTGTGAAACAATGTTTACCAAGCTACATTCTGATGGTTGAGCGCGACGAGACATTGATGACCCGAGACTGTCCGCTGTGTCATATCCTTGAACAGCGATACTTGGAGTTGAGTAAGTTTGAGGATCTACGTTAGACATTTTTATCTAAGAGAAAAAAAAAATTATTTTTTATTTTATTATTTATTATATTTTATACGCTTTGCTATATTTTATACGCTTTGCTATATTTATAATTAATTATATTCTTTACATCATTTGTCTTGAAAATTGTTGTGCGTTCTGTGGTTGTTTTAAAATACCTATCCCTCTTCCTACGTCTCCTACTTTATTCACAAACCCTTTTGCAACGTCTATCCCTCTACTTATCTGATTTGCAATTCCTGATATAGGTGCACCGATTACCGGAATATAACTGGCTATATCTCCTACTGTTCTTACGATAGGCTGAATTTTATCACCAACGAATCCGATGACCGATTTGACCCCATTATAGATCGATGATCCAACGTTTTTAATGCCACTCCAAAGGTCATCAAAGAAACCGTTGCCATTTAATGAATGTTGTAGTTTATTTCTTTGTTTATTTGATGCATATGACAAATATAACATTTCTTTATTAAAAGGAATAAAGAAATTATTAAAAAAAATATAGCAAAACGTATAGAATATATTTTAATCATCTAATTTTGTAATATTAATATTTACAACACAGGAATCAAGATTACTAATAATTGATCCCAATAGATCACCCATCTGTAACTGGATTGATCCTTGAATATCTGCCTCCCATTGAATCGACCCATTTAACCCTCCAATCTGAGCAGCCGGAGTACTAACGAAAATTGGGTAAGGAGATGCAAACAGTTGTATTTTACTTCCATCAGGATTTAATTGTATACCTGAGCTATATTTTAACCGAAACTGTGGAGATTTTAATTGTATAAGTTTTTCGACTGTATCGCCGTTATGAACAAACCAAACGGCATTTAATGACATTTTAAATTTACCGAATACATTCACTTGGATAATATTTTCCAGTGGGCCTTGAATAACCAGTTGCATACTATGAGACTTGTCATAACACATCTTATTTATATTATAGAAGAAAATTATTATTTCCTTATTATAAAAATGTTCAAACTTGAAAAAAATCCATTAACACAAGACTTAGAAGCATTTGATAATCAAGTAAAAGAGAGTGAAGACCCTCTACCTGAATTTGGAAGTCAATCGTGGTTAATATGCGGTCGGCCTGGGACGGGCAAATCAACCCTATTACTGAGAGCAATTACTTCTTCGAAATCTAAATGGTGTGCAAAAAATTCGTTTGATCTAGTTTATTTATGTTCACCGTCAGCTAAAAGTGATTCAAAATTTGATAATCTTATTACTGAACTTATGTTGAACAATAGATACTATGACACATTTAACGAACAAATTTTAGAAGAGATTATGCAAAATATTGATATCTTTAATAACCAATACAAAGACGATATAGAAGAATTTAAAATCAAAAGAGAATCTAACGATATCGATAAAGGTAATCCATATTATTCACGTGAAATAGGAAGAGATAAAAGAGGTAAACCTGTTATAAAGAAAATATATGAAAAACCAATATTACCTCGGCATTTAATGATATTAGATGACGTGGTTAACGATTTACCAAAATCAAATGAGAAGAGTAAAATCAATTCTCTCTATTGTAATCATAGACACAAAAAACTTTGCATTATCACAGTGTCACAAATCTACAACAAACTAAATCCAACTATCAGACGAGGAGCTAATATGATAAGTGTATTTCATACTGATAATAAAAAAGAGTATGAATCATTAGAAACTGATTTAGCAGTAAATACAGATTTACTTAAAAAAATATATAACTTTGCTACAGATAAAATGAATAGTTTTTTACATATTCAATTATGCGGTGCAAAGCCTATTTATTTCAAAAAGTTTGATAGAATTATTGTTTAACTTTTACAAAATTTTTGGATCCAATTGGCCGGCCTTTCTTCTTGACCGTTATAATATCATTGAGCGCTTCTGATAAACATTTGTATGATTGTATTTTATCATTATTTAGGAAAGAAGCTTCAGGACATCTTTTTAAGTCTTTAGCTTCTAACATTTTTGATTGGAATTTACGAAAATCATTTATATCAATTGATCCTATAGACATTTATTATATAAGATATTTTTTTCAGAATAAAAAAATGAATTTTTATTCTCTAGAATAATAAAGATGACCGAAGAAATTAAAACAAACGATATCGTCCAAAGGACTCAGAGCACAAACGATAAGTTTTTACCAGAAGGAAGTAAGATTATATTAGTCCCCGAAAAAGTAACTGGAAAAATAAAGAAAGAAAGAACTGAAAAACAAAGGACTGCTTTCGAAAAGATGAGATCTAAACGATTAGAAAATGATGATAAAAGAAAAATTGATAAACAAAAAGAAATGGATGATATCAAAAAGGAACAAGAAAAATCTGATGAAGAAGAAATTAAACAGAGAGCTGAAGAACTCAAACAAAAACTTGGCGTTGATGTTGAAGTATTGAAAAAAAGAGGCCGAAAAGCCGGACAACATATTCCATATAGCAGAGCATATAAACAATCAGTTCAACCTATTCAACCAGTTCAACCTATTCGACCGGAAACTGTCTCTCATCCTGTTTATAATAATCCATATATGGCTATGTTGTTAAGTAAGATGAAGAGATAAGATTATTGACGATTCTTAATAAGCCAATCTATCAGATCAGCTTTTTCGCCATTTTTAATTTTCTTTGACATCTCATAACCATTTCTAACAGAATATTCAAATAACTGTTTTTTAGTTAAACCCTCAAGATAATACCGATCATCGTATGATGATGACGAGGATGATGACGACGACGATGATGACGAGGATGATGACGACGATGCTCGGTCTAAAAGTGCCTGACCTGATTCATATTTAATATCATCAAGCCGCTGTTTTTCTAACGGTTGAAAGATTTCATAAGGTAAAAATTGTGGTTCATTCCTAATATCTTTTAAATTTTGAATATCGGTTTTCATAGATTTAATTAAATCTTCATTCAATTTAAATTGATTCTGATTACTTAATTTTTGCGTTTCTATTTGATGTCTCACCTGAAAAGGATCAATATATGGGTTTCTTGTATTATAAATAACTGTTTGAAAGCCTTGCTGAGGTTTAGATTTTCTTCTTCTTTGAACGCCCGTTCTAACTCTGTTAATGTCTTCTATACTCACAATCACTTTGTTGTTGAGTATATTTTTTCTTACTCTTAATGACATTTATTTTATGAAGATTTTATTTTATTTTATATTTTATTTGATAATATAAAATGAATCAATATAGCAAAGCGTATACGCCCGAAGGGCTATATCATACAATAGACCCAAACTTGAAATTCAAAATGACTCCATTTTCACCTCCTCCATTTATTCAAATTCCAGATGAACCAATGGATAACAAAAGATTAATATTTAAACCCAGAACATCCCTTATGAATCCATTAAGAGATGTATGGGATGGAAAAATTAAAGATATGGTCAACCTTGAACCATAATAGTTTTATAATTTTATAATTTTCAGATTTTTATAATTTTATCGCTCAAAACGATACTAATCACTCTAATAGTCCATCGCACCAAAATCTCTCGCAAAATATTCCAGTTTATCCTTCTCTCCCTTGGTGAGATGTCCTCTCTCCAACAATAAACGCCATTGCCCTCTGTAATACTTACAGACGTACCTGGATTCCTCACCCTCTGTAGTAAAGAGTTTGTTCCCGTTCTTTATGTATCCTACAAACCACTCTCTCGCACCAATATTTTTTGGCGCTACTCCCGCAATGCGAGATTCCGTTAGGCTACGAAGGAATAACTGATGATTTTCAATCGCATCCAGTCGCTTCTCATACCCCCTACGAAGTTCGTTCTGTTCTTCTTCATCACGACGGAGTTTCTGAATTTCTTCATCTTCCTTAAAGATTCGGATCGTTCTCTCCTCTTGTGATTCAGTATCGTTTTGAGCTTTCTTTTGGTGATATCTTAATCGATAAAAATCATTATATTGTTGTCGATGTGCATTGTGATATCTTTCAAAAATTGTCTTCATAATTTGCTTCTTCTTTTCTTTAATAAGATTCAATGTATCTTGACTTAATTCGACAGGTGTCCTAACCCCATTTATTTGAAGATACTTTCGTTTAAGTGTTTTGTGCGACAAGTAATGATTCCAAATTTCTTGATTTTCCATTGATGGATCTAATAATATTTTGGTGACACTCATTTTATTATATAAAAGATTTTATTTTATATATATTTTTATTTTTTAAATATCAATTAATTTAAAAAAATGTGAAGAACTTTTCAAAATATTCAAAAGGGTCGATTCTATATATAAAAATATTCCTTTAAACCATAATTAATTTCAAATTTTTATTCATATTTAAAAAATACTTTTATATATAGAATCGACAACAAAAAATATTTCTGATAATTTTATAATTTTATAATTTTATAATTTTATAATTTTTCAAAATTCATTTTTATAATTTTGAAAATGAATTTTATAATTTTCAGATTTTTATAATTTTTCAAAATTGATTTTTATAATTTTGAA
>Ga0105053_10007083_pt1 | contig 15124 bp, 17 predicted proteins | sample BON01_FD_78093 | JGI IMG/M metagenome (GOLD analysis project Ga0105053, IMG submission 78093) | Freshwater microbial communities from Lake Bonney liftoff mats and glacier meltwater in Antarctica - BON-01 | ecosystem: Environmental > Aquatic > Freshwater > Ice > Glacier meltwater | place: Lake...
ACCGGTGGTCGAGGCGATGGCGGCCTGCGTGCTGGCGGATGCCATGCTGAGGCACCGGGCGCAGGTCGGTTGATAGCGACCAACAAATCGTATATACGATGAAAGTTCTATTTGATGCGGACAAGGACTCCTAGAACTTCGAGAAGCACGGGATTTCCCTGTCCCGCGCTGACGACTTCGAACTGCTCCATGTCTTCGATGACGACCGCCGCGGCTATGGGGAATATCGACGACGGGCCTGCGGTCTGATCGACGGCCAGACCCACTATCTTGCCTGTGCGATCCGCGACGGGAGGGTATGAGCCATCAGTCTCAGATGCGCCCATGCAAAGGAGTTCAAACGATATGTCCGATGATACCCAGATCGATGAAAATTCCGATTGGACAGATGCCGACTTCGTCAGGGCCAAAGGTCCGGAATCACTGTCAAATACGGAGCTCGCCGCGTTTCCCCGCACCCGCGTGCGCGGCCTTCAGCGGGCACCCACCAAACGCCCCATCTCCCTGCGCGTGGACGCCGACGTGCTGGAACGCTATCGCGCCACGGGTCCCGGTTGGCAGGGCCGGATGAACGACGCGCTGCGCAAGGCCATGCCCGGGGGCTGAACCTCTTTCGTAACAACAACTGTTTCCTATATGGCTTCCCAACCGGCGCGCCATCGGATGCGCGCCTCAGCGGGAGATCGCGTGATGATCGACGTCCGTCCCTTCGCCAGCCTCGGCGGCGCGAACCACGGCTGGCTGAACGCCAGACACCATTTCTCATTCGCCAACTACTATGACCCCGCCCGCATGAGCTGGGGTCGGCTGCGGGTCTGGAACGACGACGAAATTACCGCCAGGTCGGGCTTTCCGCCCCATCCCCACGCCGACATGGAGATCATCACCTATGTCCGCAGCGGGGCCATCACCCATGAGGATTCCATGGGCAACAAGGGCCGCACCGGGGCCGGCGACGTCCAGGTGATGAGCGCGGGCACGGGGGTGCGCCACTCGGAGTTCAATCTCGAAAACGAGACCACCACTCTGTTCCAGATCTGGATAGAGGCCGACAAGCGAGGTGCGGCGCCGAGCTGGGGGGGCCGGGTGTTCCCCAAGTCCGACCGGTCTGGTCAGTTCTCGGTGCTGGCCTCGGGTGATCCGACCGATGACGCAAATTTCGGGTCTTTGGCCATCAACGCCGACGCCCGCGTGCTGGGCGCCACGCTGAAGGCGGGCGAGAGCCTGACATACAGCCTGGCCGAGGGCCGCCGCGCCTATCTGGTCCCGGCGGTCGGTGCAGTCGAGGTCAACGGCGTACCCCTGAACGCCCGCGATGGCGCGGCCATAGTGGACGAGACCGGGATCACCATCACGGCCAGGTCTGACACCGAACTGGTGATGGTCGACAGCCTGTAGTCGCTGTCAGGGCAGGCTGAACATGACATGGACCCAACCCACGTTCTGGGCATGCTCCAGCGCCTCGAAAATCGGAATGGCCAGAAAGAAGGCCAGCCCATCGCGCAGGGTCGTCAGAAAATACACCGGCCGAACCTCGATCGTGTCCGTGTCCCGCCATTTTGAGAATCTGGGCCAGAACCGGGGTGTTCGGGCACAATAGGCCAGATAGGGCTCGCCAAACGTCGCAGTCAGCCAGATTTCCTCTTCCCGAACCGTCACATAGAAGACAGCAAAGGCGATGAGGACGAACAGCAGGGCGGTGACGACGCTGCCTGTCTGCGCACCCATACCGAACGCACCGACGAAGCTGAAGAAATAGAGCGGATTTCGGCACAGAGAATAGGGGCCGCCGCTGACAATTTCTGCCTTCTTGCGGCCGCCGATATAGAGGGAACACCATCCGCGCCCGACAACGCAGAGGACGATCATGATGAAACCGACGGACTCGATGCCTTCGTGCATCCAGGGTGCGGACCTCAGAGGTTTGCTGACCGCGGCGAGTGCGCAGGCCGCCAGAAGTGCGAAGAGCAGCGCTGCCTTACGGATCAACTGCACGCGACGAAGATGATGCGGATCGGCCAAACGATGTCCTCAGCTCGAAGCAGGGTGAACGCCGGGGCGCTGCGGAGCCCGCCATAGCAGGGCAAGGATCGCCGCCGCCAGTAGCAAGGAGGCGAGCGGCCGGCTCAGGGCGAGACCGCCGTGGTCAAGGGGCTTGTCGAGGAAGTCGCCGACCGCCGCTCCGAGAGGTCGCGTAAGAATGAACGCAGACCAGAACAGCACCGCCCGATTGAGCCGCGTCCCATAGTAGAGCGCCGCCACGAGAGCCAGAAGGCCGGCGAATATGGCGGCCGCCCCGAGATAGCCCAGTCCGCCGGTATCTGCGGTCCAGTCACCGAGTGCCGTGCCCAGGGTCTGCAATGCCGTGATCGTGGCCCAGTAGAGCCAGGAGTTGAACCGGCGAGCCTGGATCTGCCAGACGATCAGAACGACGAGCAGCGGCAAAAAAATCGCCGTGCCGATCAGATAGCCGGCATTGAGCGTCATGCTGACGGTATCGCCGGCGGTCCCGCCCAGCGTCGTGGCCAGAATCTTCACGACCCAGAAGATCAGGGTGACGGTCGGAACCTTGCTCACGGCGGCCTTGACGTCATCCGTGGGTGAAACGGTCTCGGACATTTCGTCCTCCCGTCGCCGCGACCGGCGATCACAAGGAGCCACCCGCCGATCCCGCGCAAAAGAAAACCCCGCCGGGTCGATCCCGGCGGGGTTCCTGTGTCGATTTCAGACCGTCAGTGTGTCGCGACGCCCGCACCCGGGTCCAGGGCCGGGGAAGTGGCGGGCAGAGGCTCAGTGGCCTCGTCCCATTCCACCGCAGTCAGCGTGCCGGTCAGGGCCCATTTGAGCGCCTCGTCCGCCGTCTTGATCGGGATGATCTCCAGCGCGCCCTTCACATTGTCGGGCACGTCGGCGAGGTCCTTTTCGTTCTCTTCCGGGATCAGCACCGTCTTGATGCCCGAGCGCAGGGCCGCCAGCAGCTTCTCCTTGAGGCCGCCGATGGCGGTGACCCGGCCACGCAGGGTGATCTCGCCGGTCATGGCGATGTCCTTGCGGATCGGGATACCGGTCAGGACCGAGACCATGGCCACCGTCATGGCGACACCCGCCGAGGGGCCGTCCTTGGGCGTCGCGCCGTCCGGGACGTGGACGTGAATGTCGGTCTTTTCGAACACCGGCGGCTTGACGCCGATGCTGAGCGAACGGGCCCGGACATAGGAGGCAGCGGCGGAGATGGATTCCTTCATCACCTCCTTGAGGTTGCCGGTCACGGTCATACGGCCCCGGCCCGGCATCTTGATTGCCTCGATGGTCAGGATTTCGCCGCCGAACTCGGTCCAGGCCAGACCAGTGACGATGCCGACCTGATCCTCCTCGTCGGTCTCGCCGTAGCGGAATTTCCGCACACCCGCGTATTTGGCCAGTTTTTCGTCGTCGATAGTGATCGACAGCGTCTTCTCGCGCGCCATCTCGCGCACCGATTTGCGTGCCAGACCGCCCAAGGCGCGTTCCAGCGAACGCACGCCGGCCTCGCGCGTGTAATAGCGGATCAGGTCACGGACCGCGCTTTCGGGTACGACGAATTCCGCAGGCTTGAGACCGTTCTCTGCGGTCACCTTGGGCAGGACGTGGCGCAGGGCGATCTCGACCTTCTCGTCCTCAGTGTAGCCGCTGACCCGGATGATCTCCATCCGGTCGAGCAGGGGCTGGGGCATGTTCAGCGTATTGGCTGTGGTCACGAACATGACGTTGGACAGGTCGTAATCGACCTCGAGGTAGTGGTCGCCAAAGGCGTTGTTCTGGGCCGGATCCAGGACCTCCAGCAGGGCCGAGGTCGGGTCGCCACGCCAGTCGGCACCCAGTTTGTCGATCTCGTCCAGCAGGATGAAGGCGTTGGTGGTCTTCACCTTCTTCATCGACTGGATGATCTTGCCCGGCATGGAGCCGATATAGGTCCGGCGGTGGCCGCGGATTTCGGCTTCATCGCGCACGCCGCCCAGCGACATACGGATATATTCCCGACCGGTGGCCTTGGCGATGGACTTGGCCAGCGAGGTCTTGCCGACGCCCGGAGGGCCAACGAGGCAGAGGATCGGCCCCTTGAGCGCATTGGTGCGCGCCTGGACAGCCAGATATTCGATGATCCGTTCCTTGACCTTCTCGAGTCCATAGTGGTCCTCCTCGAGAATGGCCTCGGCCTTGTCGAGTTCGATCGGTTTGGTCTTGGCCTTGCCCCACGGGATCGACAGCAGCCAGTCGAGGTAGTTGCGCACCACCGTCGATTCCGCCGACATCGGGCTCATGTTGCGCAGCTTCTTGACCTCGGCATCAGCCTTGGTGCGAGCCTCCTTGGACAGGCGCGTCTTACGGATACGCTTCTCCAGCTCCATGATCTCGTCGCGGCTGTCGTCGGTCTCGCCCAACTCCCGCTGGATCGCCTTCATCTGCTCGTTGAGATAATATTCGCGCTGCGTCTTCTCCATCTGACGCTTCACGCGCGAGCGGATCTTCTTCTCAACCTGCAGGACGGAAATCTCGCCCTCCATCAGGCCGTAGACCTTCTCCAGCCGCGCCGGCACGGCGATGGTTTCCAGCAGCCCCTGTTTGTCGGCGATCTTGACCGAAAGGTGGGCGGCCACGCTGTCGGCCAGTTTGGACGGATCGGTGATCTGGGGGATGGAGCTGAGGGCCTCGGGCGGCACCTTCTTGTTCAGCTTCACATAGTTTTCGAACTGTTCGATCACGGCCCGCAGCAGGGCTTCGGACTGGGCGGGCTCGCCCGGATCGTCAGCGATCTCGACAGCCTCAGCCTCGAAATACTCGGCACGGTCGGTGAATTTCGTCAGCCGGGCCCGGCTCTTGCCCTCGACCAGCACCTTTACGGTGCCGTCGGGCAGTTTGAGCAGTTGCAATACGGTGGCCAGCACGCCGATCGGATAGATGGCGTCGGCGTGAGGGTCGTCGTCGACGCTGTTCTTCTGGGTCGCCAGCAGGATCTGCTTTTCGCCCTTCATGATTTCGTCGAGCGCCTTGACCGACTTCTCGCGGCCCACGAACAGCGGCACGACCATATGCGGAAAAACGACGATGTCCCGCAGCGGCAGGACGGGCAGGGTCTTGGTCTCGGTCATGATGCGTACTTTCACAGGGGCCCTCGTTGATCTCGGACCCGCCGCGCCAGCGTGCGGAGCGCCTGTGCTCCGCCGTTTCGACTCGGCCCGCCATTCGGCGGCCTTCAGATGAGTATGTGGTTTACCGGACGCCGGGTTCAAGCGTGACGGGTGACGGTCGAGTCCTTCCATCCACAAGCGGTGCAACGGCATGATCCGGTGGAGGGCGGACATATCCGGCGCAAGGATCGTGCAGGAACGAGCCGCGCGCCAGCATCCCCTTGGCCCCAGCAGCCTGTTGCCGTGGCGCATCATCCCGGTGCCGGCGGACACACGTAACGCAAGGAAAAGGGCGGGACCGTCGCCGGACCCGCCCTTGCCGCGTCTTTTTGTCCGTCCGGGATCAGGCCGCGCTGTCGGGGGCGGCCTTCTTGGACTTGGTCTCGGAGTAGATCAGCAGGGGCTGGGCCTTGCCTTCGATCACCTCGGCATTGACCACCACTTCCTCGACGCCCTCGAAAGTCGGCAGTTCGAACATGGTCTCCAGCAGGATGCCTTCGAGGATCGACCGCAGTCCCCGCGCGCCGGTCTTTCTCGTAATGGCCTTCTTGGCGACGGCAATCAGGGCGTCGTCGGTGAAGGTCAGGTCGACGTTCTCCATCTCGAACAGGCGTTTGTACTGTTTGACCAAGGCGTTCTTGGGCTCGGTCAGGATGGTGACCAGGGCCGGTTCGTCGAGGTCTTCCAGTGTCGCCAGCACGGGCAGGCGGCCGATGAATTCCGGGATAAGGCCGAAACGCATCAGATCGTCCGGCTCGACCCCCTTGAGGATGTCGCCGGTCCGGCGTTCGTCGACTTCCTTGACCCGGGCTCCGAAGCCGATCGAGGCCCCGTCGCCACGCGCCGCGATGACTTTTTCGAGGCCGGCGAAGGCCCCGCCGACAATGAACAGGATGTTGGCGGTGTCGACCTGAAGGAACTCCTGCTGCGGATGTTTGCGACCGCCCTGCGGCGGCACGGAGGCGACAGTGCCTTCCATGATCTTCAGCAGGGCCTGCTGCACGCCCTCGCCCGAGACGTCCCGGGTGATCGAGGGATTGTCCGACTTGCGCGAAATCTTGTCGATCTCGTCGATATAGACGATGCCGCGCTGGGCCCGCTCGACGTTGTAGTCCGACGCCTGAAGCAGTTTGAGGATGATGTTCTCGACGTCCTCACCGACATAACCGGCTTCGGTAAGGGTCGTGGCGTCGGCCATGGTGAAGGGCACGTCGATGATGCGCGCCAGCGTCTGGGCCAGCAGCGTCTTGCCCGAGCCGGTCGGCCCGATCAGCATGATGTTGGACTTGGCCAGTTCGACGTCGTTATTCTTCGTCGCGTGGTTCAGCCGCTTGTAATGGTTGTGGACCGCGACCGCGAGCACCTTCTTGGCGTGGGACTGGCCGATGACATAGTCGTCGAGGACCTCGCGGATCTCCTTGGGCGACGGCACGCCGTCCTTGGCCTTGGAGAACGAGATTTTATGCTCTTCACGGATAATATCCATGCACAGCTCGACGCATTCATCGCAGATGAACACGGTCGGTCCGGCGATGAGTTTGCGCACCTCGTGCTGGCTCTTGCCGCAGAACGAGCAGTAGAGCGTGCTTTTAGCGTCGGTGCCGGCGGCTTTGGTCATCGGGTCTTCTCACTCCCGCGGTTCACCCCGATATGGGGCTGGCGCGCATCCTCCGCGTTGATTCCCGGACATTGGGTGCAAAGGTCTTCAGAAATTGACAATCACCCATACCGCCGCCCGCCACAACCCCGCCCAAGCGTGGCTGGAGTCCGAAGCGGAAGGTTCACTGTTGAGGGAGATCGCGGCGAATGACTGACATGGGAAGCCCTGCACCGTTTGGCCAGCCGCGCCGGTCGGATCAACCGATTGTCGCCTTCGATTTCGACGGCACACTGACGGTACGGGACAGCTTTACGCGATTCCTGCGCTGGCGATCTGGCGGGAAAGGCTGGTTCATGGGTCTGGCCCGGATGGCCCCCGACCTGGTGACCTATGCCGGTGACCGGGACCGGGGGCGGCTCAAGGCCGCCTCGGCGCGGGAATTTTTGAAGGGTGTGCCACGGGTCCAGCTTGATGCGGACGCCGGGGCCTTCGCCGGCCAGGTCTGGCCGGGCTTCATGCGCTATGACGCCCTCGCCTGCTGGAACGACTGGGGCCGGAAAGGCGCATATCGTGTCATCGTCACCGCCAGCCCAGAGACCACCGTGGCCCCGTTCGCACGGCGGCTGGAGGCCGATGCCCTGCTGGGCACCCAGCTGGTGTTCGACGCCGACGACCGGGTGACGGGTACCTTCGCCGGTCCCAACTGCCGGGCCGAGGAAAAGGTGCGGCGTCTGAAGGCCGCCTATGGGCAGGACCTGCGGCTGGCAGCGGCCTATGGCGACACCTCGGGTGACACTGAAATGCTGGCTATCGCCGACGAGGCCGGATTCCGGCGGTTCAAGGGCTGAGCCGACCGTCAGTGACCCTGGGTGTCCACGTCAAAGGACACGACCTTGCCTCGCGAGGTGGGGTTCCATCCAGCCTCGATAACGGCGGCCACGGCGTTGCGCACATGGTCCGGATTCACGAACTGCTTCTCGGTGTCCGGACGGCCATTCGGGCGAAGCGGAGGCGGGAACTGCACCACAGCTTCGCGCTTGAAGTCCTTAAGCCTCAGGGTCACAGCCAAGCCTTCCCACTGACTGCCGGTGGTCGGCCGGGGCTGTCGCCGGAGTTCCCAGTGATAGACGTCGCCATCGACCTCGACAGTCCCGCTGGTATCGCGCGTTTGTTGCATGGCGGCCTGATAGCACTATTCCTCCCCCGAAGAAGGAGGGGACCACGAAGGGGCGGAGGCTCTGACTCCAGACAAAGAATTTGGATCAGTCCCCATCCGTCACGCCGCAAAGCTGCGCCGCGCAACCTCCCCCGATTGAGGAGGACCGCGAAATCAGACGGTCTTCACACCATCGCCCTCGGCCTGTTCGCGGCGGTCGTAGACATGGTCGACGAGGCCCCAGGCCTTGGCTTCCTCGGCGCTCATGAAATGGTCGCGGTCGAGCGTCTTCTCGACCTCCTCATACGGCTGGCCGGTGTGATGAACATAGATCTCGTTCAGGCGACGCTTGGTGTAGCGGATATCGGCGGCGTGCAGTTCGATGTCCGAGGCCTGGCCGCGGAAGCCGCCTGAGGGCTGGTGTACCATGATACGGGCGTTCGGCAGGGCCACGCGCTGGCCCGCAGCACCGGCCGTCAGGATCAGCGAACCGGCCGAGGCGGCCATGCCCATACAGACCGTCGAAACCGGCGAGCGGATGTATTGCATGGTGTCATAGATCGCCAGCGCCGAGGACACCTGACCGCCCGGGCTATTGATATACATGCTGATTTCCTTCTTCGGATTCTCCGATTCAAGGAACAGTAGCTGGGCGCAGATCAGCGACGCCATGCCGTCCTCGAAGGGGCCGGTCAGGAAAATGATCCGCTCGCGCAGCAGCCGCGAGAAGATATCGAAGGCGCGCTCGCCCCGGCTGGACTGCTCGACCACCATGGGGACGAGGTTCATGTTCATCAGTTCAATGGGATCGCGCATATAGGGGCCTTCTCGGGATGTATTCGGACGCGACTCACCGGCCGCATGCCTGTTAGATAGGATATCGCGTTGCCGAACCGTTGACGCAAGGCGCGGTGGCGTCAGGAAAGTCCGATCACTCCGGCGCGGCCTCCGCCGCCTCGCGCCGGTCGCGGATCACGGCCTCGGCTACCGCACGGACCTGGCTGTTGCGGTTGATACGCAGCTGGTCATGCTCGTACAGGGCCGTCAGATAGGATCGATCCCAGTCAGTCAGGCCTGCAGGTGCCGAGGCCGGGTCGGCGAACAGGTTCAGGATCGTCGGATAGGCCGAAGTCTCAGCCTCCGCATCGACCTGGGCCAAGGCCACCAGTGCCAGATAGTCGGCCAACTGGACAAGATTGGCACCACCCAGCCGGTCAACGTCCACGATGATGATCGACCGGACCATATCGTCGCGGATCTGGGTTCGCAGACGGGAAGCCGCGAAGACATTGATTCTGGGCGCCGTCGGCGGGCCGGATGCGGGATCGACATCACCCGGCAGGCGGACAGCGCGCAGGCCCGTGTCCGAATCAACCGGCATACTGGTCTGCCACCAGCGCACCGGGCGATCTACGGTCGTGAAATTGCGAAATGCCCGCGTCCCCGCATCGGTGCCGTCGTGCCGCAGGTCGAAATTACGCGGTCGGTCCTCGACGATGGCCGAGGCCAGGTCGGCACCGTCGGCAGCGGCAACGATCAGGATATTGGGCCGGCAGCCGGGCTCGCCAGCCTCGACCTCCAACTCGCGGGCGAGGTCCGAGATGCGGTCGATCACATACTGGCCGACCTCGTTGCGCAGATTGACGACACCGACGCAGATCGGACGGTTCCACCGGGCCAGACCCCGGCGATGAGCCGGCTCGGAAACCTCGGTCACAAATTCGCGGACCAGAGACTCGAGCTGACGCCCCTCGACCACCACCTCGTTCAGCTCGGCGGTCGGCAGGACGGGGGGCTGTTGCCGGTCCTGCGCGCAGGCCGTTGCCACGCCGGCAGAGAGCGCAAGGCCCAGTGACAGAACAGCAGACAAAGGCGACATGACAACCCCGGCCAAAAGCCGCGATCACCCTGACCTCGCCACGCTGACGGGTCAAGCCGAACCATACAACCTTAAGTCAAGATCAAGGCTGTTCGAGACCGTCCGGTTCGGCGGAGCCGCCGCGATAGGCGCTGGCGATGGCCGCCGCGACCGCCTGGACCTGTGCGCGCTGGTTGATGCGACGGGTTATCGAGCCACTGTCGTAAAGGCCTTCCAGATAGGCCCGGTCCCAGCCGGTCAAGCCCGAGGGGGCCGCGGCAGGATCGTCGAACAGGTTGAGGATGGTGTCGAAGCGGTCGGTGTCAGCGTCGGGGTCGACCTGGGCCATCGCCACCATGGCCACATAGTCGCCAAGCTGTTGAAGACTGGCACCGTTCAGGCGATCAACATCGACAATAATGAAGACCCTTTTTAGGACGTCCACATATTGGGTGGTCAGCCGGGAGGCGGCGAAGACGGCGGTGTTGGGCGCATATTCCTGCGCTGTGCTTTCGAGGGTTCCGGCGACCCCGGAAGCGGAGACCCACCCCGGCAGCCGCACCACGGTCTCCCCCGTCTCACTGTTCACGGGCAGGCTCACATGCCACCAGCGCACCGGTCGGTCCTCGCGGATGAAATCGCGCAGCTCTGCTGATCCCCGGTCCATCCCCGCTCCACCAACCCGGAACAGTCGTGGACGCATCGCCACAAAGGCCTCGGTAAAGCTGGGGCCGTCGCTGGTGGCGATGATCAGGACGCTCGGGTGACAATCGGGCTCATGGGCACGCAAGCCCAGACTGCGGGCGACGTCGGACACCCGGTCAGCCAGATACTGGGCCGTTTCGACCTCCAGATTGGCGACACCGACGCACATGCCGTCCTTCCAGCGGGCCAGACCCCGCCGCCGTGCCGGTGCGGCGACCAGATCGACATAGGCCTCGGTACTGTCTTCCAGCCTACGGGCATCGACCATGACGTCTTCGAGCCGAACAGGCGCTTGCGAGGCCGACGGCGTCTGGGCAACCAAAGGCGTCTGGGCAACTGGCGCGGACTGGGGTGCCGCCAGAAGGGCAGTGGCGAAGATCAATGAGAACACGGCAGAGAGTCTCCAAAGGCGAACCCGCAGGGATTGTACCACGTAGCTTGAACAATCCGGCAATCAACGGTCACCTGTTTAGCTCAAGCGGAGCGCACCCATTGAGAGACGTCAGTCCGCTTCGGGGTTCGCCCGCACACTGCGCATCATCAGTTCCACGATCTCTGCACCCCGTCCGCCCGAGGTCAATCGGTTCTGCTCGATGCTGTAAAGGGCATTCAGATAGTCCATGTCCCACGACGTCAGTCCAGGAACGCTCGGGTCAGTGAAGGCATTCAATACCGTGTCGAAAGCCGCAACATCAGCCTCCGGATCGACCTGGGCGAGAGCGACCAGAGTGCAGTAGTCCGCCAACTGGGTCAGGGTGAGCGACTCTGCCTTGGTCACATCGACCACGATAATGGCCTTGAACATGTCATCGCGAATGTCCGTCCGCAGTCTTGAAGCGCGAGACACAGCGATCTGAGGGGCGTCCCGCCCGGGCAGGCGCGTCGCCAGTACGCCGCTTTCGGAATCGACAGGACCACTGACATGCCACCAGCGGATCGGTGCGTCGGACGTCCTGAAGGCCTCCAGGGCCCGGAACGACCGGGTCATGCCCGACCCCCCGGGAACGAAGGCGCGACGGCGCTCCTCGACGATCCCGTCCGCAACGGCCTGGCCATCGGCTGCGGCGATGATGAGGACATTGGCGGTACAGCCCGGTTCTCCGGCGCTCAGCCCCAACTCCCGCGCAACATCGGACGCGCGATCAACAATGAACTGGGCCACCTCGGCACGCAGATTGACCACCCCGATACAGATCGGGCTATTCCAACGGGCCGCGCCGCGCCCCCCGGTAGCCGGGGCGGCTACCTCGCCGACGAAATCCTGCACGACCGTTCTCAGCCGGCGCGCCTCGACGACAACCTCGGAAAGCTCGCTGCTCGCCGGCGGCGGGGGGACCTGGGTGGCCACCGGAACCTGCAAGAGAAGGCCCGCAGCCAGGGCAAGAGCAGAAAACGACATGGAAGTCCCCGCGACAATCAGACAACTGCGATAGGTCGACAAGACGGCGAGACCGGGGCGCTATCGTTTGAGTGCCGCGAAAAAATACCCCGGCTGTATTCTCAAGCCCGCGAAATCGTCGGCCCCGTCAGATCTCGTCTTCTTCCTTGAGCAGGTCTTCCTTGGTGATCGGCGTGTCGGTCACCTTGGCGGTGTCGAAGATCAGGTCACAGACCTTCTCCTCATAGATCGGCGCGCGCATGCCTGCGGCGGCATTGGGGTTCTGGCGATAGAAGTCCAGCACCTCACGCTCCTGACCCGGATAGTTGCGGGCTTCGTTCATGATGGCGGTGTTCAGCTCCTGGTCGGTAACCTGGACATTGTTGGCGCGGCCGATCTCGGCCAGCACCAGACCCAGGCGCACGCGGCGCTCTGCGATCTTCCGGTACTCTTCCTTGAGCTTCTTCTCGGACTTCTTGGCGTCCTCGGGCGGCAGGCGGCCGGCTTCCTTGTCGGCCTGGACCTGACCCCAGATACCCTCGAACTCGGCCTCGACCATCTTGGGCGGCAGGGGGAAGTCATGAGCCTTGTCCAGTGCATCCAGCAGGGCGCGCTTGAGCTTGAAACGGGCGGCGCCGGTGTACTGCTGGTTCAGATTCGTGCGCAGCAGTTCCTTCAGCTTGTCCAGCGACTCGATGCCGATGCGTGCGGCGAAGGCCTCGTCGATCACGGCGGGGGCCTCGGCCTTGATGGCCTTGACCTTGACGTCGAAGGTCACGGCCTTGCCGGCCAGATGGGCGGCCTGATAGTCCGCCGGGAAGGTCACGTTCAGGACCGGCTCGTCGCCGATCTTGGCACCCTTGAGCTGTTCTTCGAAGCCGGGGATGAAGCGGTTGGAACCGATCACCAGCTGGGTGTCTTCAGCGGCACCGCCCTCGAAGGGTTCGCCGTCCAGCTTGCCGAGGAAGTCGATGGTGACCTCGTCGCCGTCGGCAGCCTTCACGGTCTTGCCCTTCTTGTCCTCATACGACTTGGCCTGACCAGCCAGTTCGGCGAGGGCCTCGTCCAGATCGGCGTCGGTCGCCTCATAGGTCGGGCGTGCCAGCTTCAGCTTGGTGATGTCGGTCGGGCTGAAGTCAGGCATGACTTCCAGCGCCATTTCGTAGGCCAGGTCTTCCTGACCGGCGATGACCTTTTCCATGTCAGAGGTCAGCTTCATCTCGGCCGGGGCCGCAGGACGCAACTTGGCGTCGTCGAGGGCCTTCTGGCTCGAGGTGTTCAGCGCCTCATTGACGATCTCGCCCATGAAGTCGCGGCCGAAGGTCTTTTTGACGTGCGAGGCCGGTACCTTGCCGGGACGGAAGCCTTTGAGCTTCATCTGCGGCGCGACTTCCTTCAGCTTGGCATCCAGCTTCTGGTTCAGCTCGGCGGCGGGGATGGTCACCGCGATCACGCGGCTGAGACCTTCGTTGGACTTTTCGACAACTTGCATGGCCGGGATTCTGACGCTCTGTGGCGGCGCCTTTCAGGCAGGCGCTGCACGGTGTGGGTAAAGCAAAAAAGGCCGCCCAGATCCGTTTCCGGCGAGGCGGCACCTTTGAAGCCCGCCCTTATGTCGAGGACCGTCCGAAAGGTCAACGTGAGACGCGGCAGAACGGGACGGTTTCGGGATCGGCGATGGCGCGCTATCTGGACAGTATGAACCCCTCCCCCTCTCCCATCGGTGTCGCCGTCTTTCCGGTCACGCCCCTGCAACAGAACTGCACCCTCATCTGGTGCCGCAGCACGATGAAGGCGGCGATTATCGATCCCGGAGCCTCTGTCGACCTGTTGCTGGCTGCCGTGGGCAAACAGGGACTGACGCTGGACGCCATCTGGATCACCCACGGCCACCTCGACCACGCAGGCGGTGCGGCCGAGATGCAGGAGAAGACCGGGCTGGACATCATCGGCCCGCATCCGGACGACCAGTTCTGGATCGACGGTATCCCGGCCCAGGGCCAGTTGTATGGCCTGCCCGTCGCGCGCAGCTTCACCCCGACCCGCTGGCTGGCCGAAGGCGATGTGCTGACCCTCGGAGAGACGACCTGGGAAGTCTGGCACTGTCCCGGCCATACCCCCGGCCATGTCATCTTCTTCAACCGCGAGGCCCGCTTCGCCCAGGTCGGCGACGTTCTGTTCCAGGGCTCGATCGGCCGCACCGACTTTCCCCGCAGCGATCACGCCAGCCTGCTGCACGCCATCACCACCAAGTTGTGGCCGCTGGGCGACGACGTCACCTTCGTGCCGGGTCACGGCCCGGCGTCCACCTTTGGAGCCGAGCGGCGCAGCAATCCCTTTGTGTCTGACGCGGCCATGCGCGCCACCCCGATCGCACGCCCGGCGACGGGACCGTCCTGAAGCTTTTCGTCCGACCGGTCCACGCCCTCGGTCTTCCCCTCGATCATGATTGAACCGTGCTGCCCATCGCTGCGTTCTGGTTTGAGAACAGGAGACGATCATGGCCCACATCGAGCCCGACAGCCCCGGCGGCCAGCCGGAAATCATGCCGCCCGAGACGCCGGAGCCGGACATTGATCCGTCCGCTACGCCCGACGAAATGCCGCAGCAGAACCCGGGCGAAGGCGGTGACGACGGCGACACCCGGCCCTGTGGCGGTCAATGACTGGCTCGTCTCCAAACTCACTGATTCGTTCGTAATCGTGTGATCGCAACGCTGGAACCAGACACGGAGCCGAGGGTTCATTCCCCGCACTGACCCACGCAGTGCCCCGAGAACCGCTATCGTCGCCCAAAGGAGCCTCCCATGACTCAAGGTCAGCCCAAACGAGCCTCCGGCGTCTCCAAGCGGGGCTTTGCCTCGATGGATCCGGAACGACAGCGTGAGATCGCCCGCAAGGGCGGAGCCAGCGTCCCCAGCGAAAAGCGCAGCTTCTCACAGGACCGCAGCCTCGCCGCCCAGGCGGGGCGCAAGGGCGGCGAAACGTCCCACGGCACACGCGCCCGCGAGACCCCGCCCGCCGTCGAATAGTCAGGGGGACCAGTCCACCAGGAGGCGACAACCGCTCGAGGTTGCCGCTTTTTTCGTTCAGGCCCCCAACAGCGCCAGGGCCACGGCGGGGTCCGGACTGGTCTCAAAGCCTGCTACATTCCAGCCGGACGCTGCGGCCAGTTCGCGCACCGAGGCCTCGGTGTATTTCCGTGAACTCTCCGTATGGATGGTCTCTCCGCGCGCAAAGGCGATACGACGGTCGTCCAG
>Ga0105053_10007086_pt1 | contig 15122 bp, 18 predicted proteins | sample BON01_FD_78093 | JGI IMG/M metagenome (GOLD analysis project Ga0105053, IMG submission 78093) | Freshwater microbial communities from Lake Bonney liftoff mats and glacier meltwater in Antarctica - BON-01 | ecosystem: Environmental > Aquatic > Freshwater > Ice > Glacier meltwater | place: Lake...
GAGTCTGCCGGTTCGCCTGGCTGGCGGTGGCGTGCTGGGCGTGTCCTTGCCCGGACCAGCGGGCAGCGACCTCGCGCTGATTGAACTTGCAGCAAAACTGCAAGGAATGCTGGATGCCTGACGCTTCCGAACCCATTGCAACTTCCCGAGAAAAACGCCAGCCCAGCGCCAAGCCCCTTGCGAGCAAGACCGCGCCGGTCAGCCCAGTAGCGGCGCGCATTGAGCCACCCAAAGCTGCCGAAGGGGATCTGGAAGAGGGCATTTGCCGCGCGGTTTTCGACAGTGTGATGAGCCAGCGCCCGGCGCCTGGCACCAAGCTGCCTGAAGGGCCCTTGTGCAGCCTGTTTGGGGTAAGTTGCGCGCCGGTGCGCAAGGTGCTGCGCACGACCACATTGTTCAGCTAAGACTTAACAAGGGCGCCATCGTGGCGATCCCCACCCGGGAAGAAACCCAGCAGATATTCGAGGCGCGGCGTGCGCTGGAAGCCGCCATCGTCCGGTTGGTGGCCGAGCGAGCGATACCAAAGGAACTGCTGGCGCTGCGAGATCAGCTGAGAGATGAGCACCAAGCAATGCACCATTTTGACCAACCGGCCTGGGTCCGTTTGGCCAGCGCCCACCACCTGCGGCTGGCTGAGCTCGCGGGCAACGCGATCCTGAAACAGTACCTGATCGAAATCGTTTCGCGCTGCTCCCTGATCGTGGCGGTGCACCAGCCACCCGGCAACGCCGCTTGTGAGCACGACGAGCATGAGCGCATCGTGGATTGCATCACCAGGGGCGGCGCGAATCAGGCGGTGGCCTTGATGGACCAGCATCTGCGCGATCTGGAGCGCCATCTGACACCGGAACGAGCTGCCGCGCAGAAAGATTTGGCCTACTTGCTTGGTCTTTCTTGAGCACAAGGCGCGGTGTTCTTTCGAGGCAACCAGCCGTCTGGACGAACCGACGTTTGAAGAGCAACACCCATAGGCGCATGGCGTTCACAGCTGCCAGCGCTCACATGGAACTCTCAGCGCTCAACGCACCAGCCAGAACACCCCCTCTTCCAGCGCAACCTCATCACAGTTCGCCTGCCCCGCCAGCCCACCCCGGTCAATTACAAGAAAATCCCCTGGCATATCCAGCGCGATCAGCGGATAGTGCCAGGTACCCCGTGCGTAGTTGACACCCTGTCCAGGCGCAGCCAGAAAGCACCGCAGGTTTTGCGGCCCAGGCACCTCCGTGGGTACGGCCACCACCACCAGAAACGGCACAGGCGCCAGCGCCACAAACGCCTGGCTGCCCAGCGGGTGACGTTCCATCAGGTTGATGGCCATGGGAAAGGTGCGCGGCAAGGCTTTGAAAATGCTCACGGTGGTGTGACCGCCTTCGGCTGACGTGTCAATGCGCGCAAGGTCGTGGTGGCGTTCGGCAAAGCCTTCGTTGATCGTGAAGTGGCGCGCTGCGTCGCTGGTTTCGATGACATCGCCGAACAGCCGAAAGGCTTCAGCGGTGAGGGGCTCAATGGTCAGCGGCGTTGCAGGTGGGATCATGGTGTTCTCAGCAGTCGATGTCTTGCAGATTGGGTGCGGTGGCTCTGCCTTTGATGCTGGCGCGCTTGGCGCGTTGCGTGCGTTTTTTGAAGGCCAGGCCCATGGCCAGCGTTTGGGCCACACACAGCGCTGAGGTGAGCGAACGAAAGCCCAGCAGCTCGGCGTCGTTCACCTCCAACACAAGGTCGGCGTGTTGGGCGATGGGGCTCAGAAAGACGTTGGTGATGGCCAGGCGTTTGGCGCCCTGCTGACGCACCTGCTCGCACACAGCCAGCGTGTCACCCGCGTACGGCGGGAAGCTGATGGCGATCAACAGATCTTGCGCATTGGCACCGAAGGCCTGCTCGCCGATGGCACCGCCAAGGCCGTTGAGCTGCACCGCAGGCTGCCCCACTCGGTTGAGCGCATATGCCAGGTAGGCCGCCACAGCGTAAGAGCGGCGCAGACCCACCACATAGACGATGCGCGCGTTCTGGATCAGGTCGATGGCCTGCTTCAAAGGCAGTGCACCAGCGTCGGCCGCCAGGTGCTCCAGCGAGACGATGTTGGCCTGGCTGAAGGCATGCAGCACCTCGGCAGGATCGGCTGGGTTGTCCAGCGTCTGCTCACCGCCGTAGTGGCGAATGCGTTCGCGAAATGTGGGCTTTACCGCGACCTGAAGTGGCGCAATGAAAAGCCGCTGCAGATCGGAATATCCGTCAAACCCGAGCGCCTTGGCCATGCGCACGAAGGCCGATGGCGACATACCGGCGGCGCAGGCCACGGCGGCAATCGGCCTCAAGGCCACGTCGTTGGGGTGTTCCAACGCGTGGCGCGCAGCATCGCGCGTGCGCGGCGTGAGGCGCTCGCTTTCGCGCGTGATCAAGTTTAGCAGCTCATCAAGGTTGGTGGGTTTGGGGGCTTTTGCGCTCACCTTGGTCGCCATGTCCATGCCGTGTGTTGGGTTCGAAGGGACAGCCTGCGCTCAGAAAGCACGAACCTCGCCGCGCGGCACAAAGCGCCCCATGCCCTCGCGGCCGTGCCATTGCTGCCCGTCCACGATCAGCTGCCCACGCAGGAACACCTTCTCGACGCGCCCTTGCAATGTACGGCCTTCAAGCAGCGTGTAGTCGCAGTTGCTGTGCAGCTCGCTGGCGTAAATGGTCTGCTGTACGGCGGGGTTGAACAGCACCACGTCGGCGTCGCTGCCCACAGCGATGGTGCCCTTCTTCGGGAACAGGCCAAACAGCTTGGCGGGCGTGGTGGCGGTGAGTTCCACGAAGCGGTTGAGCGAAAGCCTGCCGCGCATCACACCGATATCAAACAGGCTCACCATCCGCGTCTCGATGCCCGGAGCACCGTTGGGGATGAGCGAGAAATCGTCTTTGCCGCGCATTTTCTGCAACTGGTAACCCAGGTGGCCCTCTTTCATGCAGAAGGGGCAGTGGTCAGTGGCGATCACCTGCAGGTCGTCGTAGCGCAGCGCGCGCCACAGGTGCTTCTGGTCGTCGGTGGTGCGCAGCGGCGGCGTCATCACGTATCTTGCGGTGGCGATGTCGTCGTTGTTGTAGGCCGAGTCGTCAAACAGCAGGTAGTGCGGGCAGGTCTCACCAAACACCGGAATGCCCTCGGCGCGCGCACCCACGATGTGCTTGAGTGCCTGGTTGCTCGACACATGCACAAAGTAGATGGGCGCCTCGGCCAGCTCGGCCAGACGGATACCGCGGTGCGTGGCCTCACCCTCTAGGATGGCGGGTCGGGTGAGCGCGTGGTAGCGCGGCGAGGTGTGGCCGGCCTCCAGCGCTTCCTTGATCAGCAGGTCGATCACGGTGCCGTTTTCGGCGTGCAATGCCACCATGCCGCCCTCGGATCCCACCTGACGCAGCATGCGAAAAATGGACGCGTCGTCGGCCATCATCACGCCGGGGTAGGCCATGAACATCTTGAAGCTGGTCACACCCTCGTGGCGCATGGCATGGCGAACGTCCTTGAGCACCTGCTCGTCCACCCGGGTGATGATCACGTGCAGGCTGTAGTCCACATTCACCTGCGGGTCGGCGCTGCGCTGCGCGCGCTCAATGGCGCCCAGGGGTGAGTCGGTGGCGTTCTGCAAGGCAAAGTCCACCACCGTGGTAGTGCCACCAAAGGCCGCGGCTTTGGTGCCGCTGGCGAAGGTGTCGCAGGTGATGGTGGGGCCCATCACGTTTTCCATGTGCACATGAATGTCCACGCCGCCGGGCAACACATACAGGCCGGTGGCGTCGATCACGGCCACATCGGACCCCACGGCAATGTGCTGGCCAATGGTGTCGATGACGCCATTGCGCAGCAGCACGTCGGCCACGTAATCGTCGGTGGCAGTGATCACGCGCCCACCCCGAATCAGCACCGGGCTGCCGTGTGCCAGCGAGGCCTTGGCAGACACCGCCACCGCCGCCACGCTGGGTGGCTGGGCGTGGCCGTGCGCTGCGTCGGTGCAGGCAGGGTCAACGCAGGCGTAAGGGCGTGGTGTCATCGGAATGCCTCCGTGCTGCTGGCTGCATTGGGAGTTGGCTTGGAGCGGCCCAGTGCGGCGCTCATTCAACGACCTCGTCCAAGTGCTGAACAAGCCGATCAATCTCGCCTACCGTGTTGTAGTGCGCGATGGACACGCGCACCACACCGCCCTGTGCCTGCAGGCCCAACGCCTCGATAAGGCGCTTGGCATAAAAGTCGCCGAAGCGGATGCCGATGCCATGCTGGTCCACATGGCGCACGATGAATTCAGATGGCTGGTTGCCGGCCACAAACGCAATGGTGGGCATGCGCTGGCCGTCGGTGGCACCCACGTGGCCAATTACCCGCACCGAATTCTTGCTGCGCAGATAGGCCAGCAGGCGCTCAGCCAGCAGGTTCTCGTGCACCTCAAACGCGTCAAACGCAGCCTGCATTTTCTGGCGTTCGGTCCCGACTGCGCCCAGCGTGTCGCCCACATGCACCAGGTAGTCGCTGATGCCCATGCAGCCGTACGACAGCTCGTAGTTCACGTTGCCCGGTTGCAGCTTGTAGGGCACCACGTCCGCGCCGATAAAGTAGTGGTTCAGGCTGGGCAATGCCATCAGCAGGTCGCGTTGAATCCACATCACCGCATAGTGCGGGCCAAACACCTTGTAGAAGCTGAACACATAAGCGTCGGCACCGCTGGCCTGCACGTCAACGAGACGGTGCGGCGCGTAGGCCACCGCGTCCACGCACAGGCGAGCGCCCACCGCGTGTACGCGCGTCGCCACATCGGCCACTGGATTCACCGTGCCCAGAATGTTGGAGGCGTGGGTCATCGCCAGCCAGGTGGTTTTGGAGGTCAGCAGGCCGTCGAGGTCGGTCAGTTCGAGCGCCAGCGTCTGGTGGTTCACCTCCCACACCTTCACCACGGCACCAGCGCCCCGCAGGCGCATCCAGCAGCCAATGTTGGCCTCGTGGTCGGTGTTGGTGACGATGATTTCGTCGCCCGGCTGCACGCTGGGCAGCAAGGCCTGGGTAAGCAGGAACATGAGCGAGGTGGTGGCGCCACCCATCACCACCTCGTCATCGCGAGGGGCGTTGATCAGCTTGGCCACCGAGCGGCGCGCAGCCGCCACGCGCTCACCGGCGGCCTGACTCTGCGCGTAGCTGGCGCCCAGCTGCACGCTGCTGGTGAGCAGGTAGTTGCTCACGCGATCGGCCACGCGCTCGAGCACTTGCGAGCCGCCGGCGTTGTCGAGGTAAACGCAACCGTCTTGCAGCGCGGGGAACTCAACGCGGATCTGGTCGAGGTTCAGGGGATTCAATGGCATGGTGAAAGCAAATTCAATGTGAAAGGATGGCCTGAAGAAAGGCCTGTGTGAGGGGTTCTTGCGGTGCGTCAAAGAACGCCTTGGGTGGTGCCTTTTCGACCATCTTGCCAGCTTCCATGAAGATAACACGGTCGGCCACGCGTCGGGCAAAGCCCATCTCGTGCGTGACAACCACCATGGTTACGCCGGTGCGTGCGAGATCCTGCATCACGTCAAGCACTTCACCCACCATTTCGGGGTCCAGACAGTTTCATGTTGATGGACTCCGGTTGGTGAAGGAATTGGCTGGGCCGCTTTGTCGCTGGACCCACCTCGATCGGTGCGCGTTGTGCGGCTACCCCACGATAGCAAAATGGAATGAATAAATCAAACAATTATTAAAATGAAATATTCGTTCCAAAGTGGTGCAGCATGCCCGTGTTGGTGCCTTCAAACGCACTCGAATGGGGTGCTCAAACCGACGGTGTGAAACCGACGGTGCAGTGAAGCTGAGCGAGCATTTCCGGGCTGGGTCGAGGCGCACCGGGCGAAGCAACGCCGAGGTGGCGCTGCGCCCAGGGGCCAGCAGCGAGCACGCTGTCAATCAGAGGCACGTCCACTTGTGACTGCAGCTGCGCGGCCATGCCGGCCAGACCTGCACCACCCACGATCACCGAGTTCACGCCCCAGCGCCGACGCGCGTCGCGGCAGGCCTGGGCCAGCACAGCACGCGCGCCAACCGGGTCGGACGCTAGTTGCGCACCCGTGGGTGCCACGGTGTGGATGCCTGCAAGTGATTCGTCAAACCCCAGCGTGTGCGCCAGGCGCTGCAGCATCGGGCCCCAACGCTCACCACCAGTGACCACGGCAAACGGGCCCAGGCGCGCCGCCTCGGTGAAAGCCGCCTCAGCCAGTCCACTCACCGGCACGGGGCTGCTCTCGCGCAGGGCCAGCAGGCTGGGGTCACCAAAGCAGCCAATGAGCACAGCATGAGGCGCCACACCGCTGCTGTGCAGGGCGTGCAGCCAGGCGTCGAGCACGGCGTGGCTGGCCACAGCGTAGCCCGCCTCGTCGGAAATGTAGGGCGGGCCGAAACGCGCCGTGACCGCGCGCACCTGAACCACCGGTGACAACACGCCGCTCAGGTGGTGCGCCAGCAAGTGAGTCACCGAGGCCGAGGTGTTGGGGTTGATGACTAACAGCTGCGGGGTCATGCGCTGACCGTTTCCTGAGCGGTTCGAGGTGCCAACGCAGCCAGAAATGCCGCAAGCGAACGCCGGATCAAGTCGGGCTCCAGGTCCTGTGTGATGAAGACCAGGCGCGAGCGCCGTTCACCCGCCGGCCAGACCGCCAGGTGCGACGGAGGGTGGATAAGGTGCTGCACGCCGTGCACGACCACGGGCCGGTCGGTACCGGCCACATCGAGCAGGCCCTTCACGCGCAACACGCGCTTGCCGTGCGTGTGCAGCAGCAAGCTGAGCCAGACGCCAAACACGGTCCAGTCCACCTGCGCGTCCAGGTCGAGGGTGAAGGAGGTCACGCCGCTGGCGTGTGCACGGGTCTCGGGACGCAACAGTGAGCGATGAGCACCCAGCGGGCCGCGCTCAGGCGCCCTTTGCGGCAGCGCCTCACCTCCCTCCCCGCACTCATTGCTCTCCTCGCCCATCAGCAACGCAACCGCAGGGGGTTGACCAGCCGACTCCAGCAACCACGCCACGGCATTGATCCCGGCCAGGCTCGCCCGCAAGGCCCGCACCTCCTCAGGCTCGGCCAGGTCGGTCTTGGTGATCACGATGCGGTCGGCCACGGCGATCTGCTTGAGCGCCTCGGGAAAGCGCTCCAGCGTGGCGGCAGCGTTGACCGCATCCACCGTGGTGATGACGGTGCCCACGCAGAAGTGGTGGCGGATCACGCGCTCGTGCATCAGCGTGGAGAGCACGGGCGTGGGATCGGCCAAGCCGGTGGTTTCAATCACCATGCGCTGGAACCGGGGCACCGTGCCGGCGTCTCGCCGCTCGTGCAGATCCCGGATGACATCGGCCAGATCACCGCGCACGGTGCAGCAGATGCAGCCCGAGGGCAGCAGCACCACATCACCCTGCAACGCTTCGATCAGGTGGTGATCCACGCCCACCTCACCGAATTCATTGACCAGCACCGCGCAGTCGGCGTATTCGGGGCTCTTCAGCATGTGGTTGAGCAGCGTGGTCTTGCCCGAGCCCAGGAAACCGGTGAGCAGGTGCACAGCAATGGGCGCTGTCATGGTGCAACCTCGCTTTCAGCGAGGCGCGCCCAGAGCGCTGGGTCCAGCGGATCGATGGCCGTGCCCGCCATCGCCTGTGCCATGGCCCACACCTCGGGCAGGCTTGAGAGCACCTCGCGCTTGCCGGTGGCGCTGCTGAGCACCAAAGCCGAGCCTTGCCAGTCGTCCAGCCGCAAGCGCTGGGTGTTCAACAGTGCGTTACACACACGCACTTGGTACAGGCGCTCGGCGCGCCGCGTCTGCGTGGCGTCCAGGCGCCCAGCGCTTTCGGTCCAGTGAGCGGGTCCGCCCAGGGCGCCACATAGGCCGCACATGGCGTTGGCCTGTCAGCCGTTCACACCTGGCGCGGGCTGCGCTGGGCGAAGTCATCTGCCATTTCGTCCATGGTCACGAAGCGAACACCGGGGTGGCGGCTCATGTGGGCGAAGAAGCGCTCCAGCATCAGCAGCACCTGCGGGCGGCCGGCCACATCGGGGTGAATGGTGATGGGGAACACCGCGTAGTCGTGCTCACGGTAGACCCAGTCAAACTGGTCGCGCCACATTTCTTCCAGGTGGCGCGGGTTCACGAAGCCGTGGCTGTTGGGCGATTTCTTGATGAACATCATGGGCGGCAGGTCGTCGAGGTACCAATTCGCAGGGATCTCGATTAGGTCGGTCTCCACACCCCGCTCCAGCGGCTTCATCCAGGTCTCGGGCTTGTTGGCGTAGTTGATGTTGGTCCACTTGTCGCCCACGCGCACGTAGTAAGGGTGGAAGTCGTTGTGCATCAGCGAGTGGTCGTACTTGATGCCCTTTTTGAGCAGCAGCTCGTTGCTCACGCGTGAAAACTCCCACCACGGCGCCACGTAGCCGGTGGGCCGCTTGCCAGCGAGTTGGGTGACCAGATCGATGCATTTTTCGAGCACCTCTTCTTCCTGCGCCGGGGTCATGGCGATTGGGTTCTCGTGCGTGTAGCCGTGAATGCCGATTTCGTGACCGGCATCGGCCACCGCCTTCATCTGCTGCGGAAAGGTCTCGATGGAATGCCCCGGAATGAACCAGGTGGTCTTGATACCGAAGCGATCAAACAGCTTCAGCAGTCGGGGCGAGCCGACTTCACCAGCAAACATGCCGCGTGAGATGTCATCAGGCGAGTCCTCACCGCCGTAGGAGCCGATCCAGCCAGCCACGGCATCCACGTCCACGCCAAAGCCACACAGTATTTCTTTTGCCATTGGTATTTCCCAGGTTGAAATGGGCCGGCCGCGCTCAGAAGCGCTTGCCCTGCTTTTGCAGCCGACTGAAGAACGAGGCCAGCGCTAGCGCCCCGGCCATGACCAAGAGCGAGACCACCGTGGTCACAGTGCCCAGCGCATAAATGGCGGGCGTGGTCACGGTGGTTGTGAGACCCTGTAGCTCCAGGGGAAGCGTGTTGACATATCCAATGGCCTGCGAGGTGCGCGCAATTTCGTCCCAGCTGAGCGTGAAGCCGAACATGGCGATGCCCACCACCGAGGGCGCAATCAGCGGCAACACCACATGGCGAAAGCCCTGCCACGGCGTGGCCCCGAGATCGCGCGCAGCCTCTTCATAGGCTGGGTTAAAGCGGTTGAAGATGGCAAACATGATCAGCAGGCCAAAGGGCAGCGTCCAGGTGAGGTGTGCACCGAGCGCAGAGGTGTAAAGCCCCAGCGTGGTGTTGAAGGTCTCCTGCATGCCGGTCATGCCCAGTGCCCCAAATACCCACTTGAGGCCAGTGTCGAGCAGTCGGAATTCCAGGCCGATGCCCAGCGACACGATGATGGACGGCATGATTAAGCTGGCCACCACCACAAAGAACAAGGCGCTACCGCCCCACAGCTTCTTGCGAAACGCCAGACCGGCGAGCACCGACAGCACCACGGTGAACGCCATCACAGCCAAGCCCAGGCCAAGTGAACGCTTGAGCGCAGCCCCGATGTCCACGACACCCAGGCCTTCGGCGAGCTGGCGAAACCAGTGCAGGGAGAAACCGCGGATCGGGAAGGTCAGGCCGCCCTCGGGGCCCTGAAAACTGAGCAATACGATCACCAGCATGGGGCCATAGAGGAACACCACAAAGGCCACAAAGAACAGGGCGAGCAGCCAGAAGCCGAGAGGACGTTGGTCGCGGTTCATGGCTCAGAGCTCTTTGCGCACATCGACGAGCCGCGTGAGCGCCCAGATGATCATGAGCACCAGCGCGAGCAGGATCACAGCGTTGGCCGCTGCCAGCGGAAACTGCAGGTACGAGGTCTGCACCTGGATGATCTTGCCCACCGACGCAATCTGCTGGCCGCCCATCACGCCGATGGTGACGAAGTCGCCCATGACGATGGTGATGACGAAGATCGAGCCCACGATGATGCCGGTGCGAGAGAGCGGCACGATCACGTTCCACAAAGTCTGCCAAGCGGAAGCGCCGCTGTCGCTGGCGGCCTCCAGAAGGCTGCGGTCGATGCGCATCATCGAGTTGAAGATGGGCACGATCATGAACATGGTGTAAAGGTGCACGAAAGCCAGCACCACAGAAAAATCGGAGAACAGCAGCCACTCGATGGGCTGGTCGACAACGCCCAGCTGCACCAGCGTCTGGTTGACCAGACCGTTGCGCCCGAGCAGCGGCACCCACGAGATCATGCGGATCACGTTGGAGGTCCAGAACGGAATGGTGCAGAGCACGAAAAGCAGCGTCTGCACGGTGCTGGAGCGCACGTGAAACGCGAGGAAATACGACACAGTGAAACCCACCACCAGCGTGATGAGCCACACCAGCAGGCTGAACTTGAAGGTGGAGAGGTAGGTCTTGAAGGTGGTGCACATCTCTGCTGCGTTGCTACACCCATCAAAGATCGAGATGTAGTTTTTGAATGTGAAGGCAGGCAACAACTCGTATTCGTTGAAGTCCCAGAAGCTTACCATGCCGATCAGAGCCAGCGGCACCAAGAAGAACAGAACGAACACCACCGTCAACGGCAGTGCTTGCCACCAGGCAGACAGGGCATGACCTGGACTGCTGCTGGTGCGTGCGTGGGCGGAGGCGGTGGGTGGGCTCATAGAGACATCAAATCGCGTTCAGGCGGCCACGAACTCGTTCCACTTTTGCACCATGTAAATGTTCTCGTCCATCAGCGCATTCCAGCAAGCGATGCCACCCATGCGCTGTTCGTACGAACCACCGTCTCGAATGCCGCCAGCCTTGTGCAGCAAGTCGCCACCCGGGCTCTTGATGTCTTTCTCAGCGGGCTTGCCTTCCATCCAGTAGGCCCACTCGTAGGGCTCCATGTTGGCCTTGGCGGTTTCCAGCACAGCGCTGTAGTAGCCCTGGCGGTTGAGGTGGGCACCAGCCCAGCCATCGAGGAACCAGTTGATGAACTCGTAGGCGCCATCGAGCTTGCGGCCCGAGAGCGTGGCGGGCAGACCGAAGCCGGCAGCCCAGGCGCGGTACCCCTCTTTGAGCGGCTGGAAGGTGCAGGCAATGTTCTTGGAGCGCACGGCGGTCACGGCGGGTGACCACATCGACTGGATCACCACCTCGCCTGAGGCCATCAGGTTGACCGACTCGTTGAAGTCCTTCCACAGGCTGCGGAACTGGCCAGCTTTCTTGGCTTCGATCAGGGTCTTGATCGTGAGGTCGATCTCCCTCTTGGTCATGTTGCCCTTGTCGGGGTACTTGTAGATACCCATGGCCTCAACCACCATGGCTGCGTCCATGATGCCGATGGAAGGGATGTTGAGAATGGAGGCCTTGCCCTTGAATTCGGGGTTGAGCAGCTCGGCCCAGCTAGAGATGGGGCGCTTGATCAGGTCGGGGCGGATGCCCAGTGTGTCGGCGTTGTAGACCGTGGGAATCAGGCTCATGAACTGCGTGGGCGAGGTCGCAAAAGTCTTTGACTTTTCACCTTCTAGGTACATCACCTTCTTGGGTGCGGTGCCCTGGTCGCCCACCTTCTTGCCGTTGATTTCGCCCTTGGTGAAAAGCGTGGTGATCTTGTCGGCGTTCTTGATCCGCTTGGTGTCGATGCCCTTGAGGTTGCCGGTGGGCACGATCTTCCTGAGCGAAAAATACTCGGAGTCCAGCAGGTCGAAGCTGTTGGGTGCGGTCACGGCGCGCTTGGCCACTTCGTCGGTGGTCACAGCCACATACTGAATCTGGATGCCGGTGTCGGCCATGAACTTCTCGGCAATCGCCTTGTCCTGGTTCACCGCCGTGCCAAGGTAGCGCAGCACAATTTTTTCTTGCGAGTGCACCGACGGGAATATGCCTGCGGCCAATATGCCTGCTGTGCCCTTGAGCAGCGAGCGGCGCTGGACATGGCCGCTGTTGGCATCGGCGTCGTTTTGAGGAAGGTCGGACATGGGAAGCTCCTTGGGCGGGTGGTGGGTGGATAAACGGGAAATGGAAAATGGGATTCAAGCAGCCAGCGAGTGCGCGGCATCGGGCGTCCAGGCCAGCTGCACCTCGTCACCCAGCGCAAACGGCTGGGCAGCAAAGGCGGCTTCGGACACCATCACTGAGATCTCGGCGGTGGTGCTGGCTGTGATGGCAGCGCCGACGTTCTGCAGGCCCAAGAGCACATAAGTGCCTTGGTACTCGACATCGGTCACCACCGCTCGGCGGTTGCTTGTGCCATCGGCGCTGGCTTGTGCCAACGGCAACACGGTGATCTGGTCGGTGCGCACACCAACCTTGCCTGCGGGCGTGTCTAGCACGTTGTGCCCACCCATGAAGCGAGCCACAAACTCGCTTACTGGCCGGTTGTAGACCGCGTGGGGTGGGCCCACCTGTTCGATCAGGCCGTTGTTCATCACCACCATGGTGTCGGCCAGCGCCATCGCTTCTTCTTGCGAGTGCGTCACATGGATGAAAGTCAGGCCCAGCTCTTTCTGCCAGCGGCGCAGCTCGGCACGCATCTGGATGCGCAGGAACGGGTCGAGCGCGGAAAGTGGTTCGTCGAGTAGCAGCACGCGCGGCTGGGTGATGAGCGCACGTGCCAGCGCCACGCGCTGCTGCTGCCCACCCGAAAGCTCAGCGGGCTTGCGCTGCGCCAAGTGCCCCATGGCCACGCGCTCCAGCAGCTCGCCTGCGCGGGCGTGGCGCGGCGCCTTGTCTATGCCCTTCATTTTGAGACTGAAGGCCACGTTATCGAGCGCGCTCAGGTGAGGAAACAGCGCAAAACTCTGGAACATCATGGCCGTGCCGCGGCTGGCAGCGGGGAGGTCGGTGATGTTCCGGTTCTCCAGCAAGATGTCTCCGCTGGTGGCTGATTCGTGGCCTGCGATCATGCGCAGCGTGGTGCTCTTGCCGCAGCCTGAGGGCCCCAGCAAGCAGCAGTAGCTGCCGCGCTCGATACGAAGGTTGATGCCGTCGACCGCCGGGGCTCCAGTGCCGTAGCGCTTGGTGAGCGCAATCAGTTCGATGGCCAGGCTGGTGGGGGTTTCGGAGACCGTCATGCCATGGGAAATAGCAATCTCCATGCCATGTCGTTTCCCAGCTGGGTAGGCGCTGTGTGGTGAATCCGACCCGCCACATTCACCAAAAAAGTGCGTTCACGCTGAAACCGCACCAAAATAGAATGAATATTCCTTTAATGACAAATTTGATTTTTTTGTTTCACCGCGTGTTGACTGTGCGTCATCTGCCCGCGACGCGCTTTCCCCTGTGCGCCAGCCTTGTGCCCCGTTCAAGCTGTTCGCGAGCGCCACCGCGTGAACAAGCCGCAGATCACGGTGGGCGTTGCGCTCGAGGTGTGAATCAGCCTCTTTCCGGCAGCTGAAGGCAGTGAATCGATCCCAAAGCTAGACTGGGCGCCACTTTCAACGGATATGCAGGAGTCACCAAATGGGTGAAGCAAAAAGACGGCAATCGGCCCTGCAGACGCAGGCTGCACAGGCCATGGCAGTGGACACGCCCGGGGGCTGCATCCATGTGCAGTGGGACCACGTGGCCCATGCCACCTCCAACGCGCGACTGGCTTTTTTTGCTGAGTTTTTGTGCGCCACGGGCGTCTACGAGACGTGGGTCAAGAGCTGCCCGCTGGCGTACACCAGCCCCAAGCCGCCCACCAAACAGGATGTGCTCGGCACCTGGCACCTGGCTGCTAGCCATACTGGCCGGGAACAACCGCTATGCCCCCATCACCGCGTTGCGCGCGGACGCTGTCAGCCCGCAGATTTTGGGCATGAACAAAATCATCAGCGAAGACGCTCTGCGCCGCGCACTCACTCACCTGAGCGCAGAGCAAAGCCGCGACTGGTTGGTGCCCCAGCTCTTGGGCAGCATGCAAGCCGCGCTGAACACGCCCTGGATACTGGACATCGACACCACCATCCAAGCCCCCGTACGGCAAACAAGCTGGCGCGCAGGTTGGCTACAACCCCCACAAGCCCGGTCGTCACAGCCACGCCCTGCGCACCTACTGGGTGGCCAATTTGCGGATGGCGCTCGATGTTGTCGTCTTTCCCGGCAAAGTGCATAGCGCGGGCAAGGCGCGCCCGGGCTTCATGAAAATCCTGGACAAACTGCCAAAGCCGCAGCGCCCCGCGCTGGTGCGGGGCGACTGCGGCTGTGGCAACGACCTCCTCATCATCGAGTTGGAAAGCCGCAGCCAGCCCTACCTGTTCAAGCTCAAACAGAGCCCGGGTGTCAAGAAGCTGCTCGCACGCCAATTCGGTAAGCGTTCCGCCAACCCATCTTGCGCCGCCTGATAACACCGCCGCCATTGCTGGCGCAAGATGGGTTCGCGGAACGCTCACCCTGAACTCACAAGGATATTCATGCCCCGCATCGCCATCACTGCCGCTGGTCACCGCTTTGTCGCAGAAACCCACCCTGAGGCGCCGCAGACGGTTGCCGCTTTTCTGGATCTGCTGCCCTACCGGCAGAAGCTCATTCACGTTCGCTGGAGTGGCGAAGGCTGCTGGGTTCCGCTGGGTGATTTCCAGCTCGGCGTGGGTTATGAGAATCACACCAGCCATCCCTCGGTAGGCGATGTGCTGTTCTATCCGGGTGGTTTCAGCGAGACTGAAATTATCCTGGCCTATGGCGCCTGCAGTTTCGCCAGTAAGATGGGGACGCTGGCTGGCAACCACTTCCTGACCATAGTCGAAGGCAAGGAGCATTTGCGCGCGCTCGGCCATGCCGTGCTGTGGCAGGGGGCACAGGATGTGCTCTTCGAGGCAATGTGACATGCCCAGCACCGCCTTGAACACACCCAACAGCTCCATCGACTGCGCGTGCCGGCTGGCCGCGCCTGGCAGCCAGCCGGCACAAGCCAACGCGCGTATCCACTTGGCCGGCGTATTCATCGTAAGCGTTCCGCCAACCCATCTTGCGCCGGCAATTACGGCTGTGTTATCCGATGGCGCTTGATCCGGCGATAGCTGGCACCGCTAAAGCCGCGATTGGCGCAGCCGGCGCATCGGCTTTGCCGGCAGAGCGCCAGTTGTGCGGCAGCAGCGAGTCCAAGTCGCGGTTCTTCAGCGTCGGCAGGCGCTCGAAGACATCCTTCAGATACGCCCACGGATCGTGCCCGCTCAGCTTGGCCGATTACGCC
>Ga0105053_10007092_pt1 | contig 15111 bp, 13 predicted proteins | sample BON01_FD_78093 | JGI IMG/M metagenome (GOLD analysis project Ga0105053, IMG submission 78093) | Freshwater microbial communities from Lake Bonney liftoff mats and glacier meltwater in Antarctica - BON-01 | ecosystem: Environmental > Aquatic > Freshwater > Ice > Glacier meltwater | place: Lake...
CTGGCCGCCGTGCTGCCGATCATCGTCGCTGTCGAGACGTTTGCGGTGAGCGACCGGGTCATGCTGTCGCTGCTGCTGGTGGCGATGATCGGCATCGTGGCCGTCTTGCTGCGCAATACGTTGCTGGCGGCGGCCATCGGGGCGGCAACGGTGACAATGGTGGGATCGACCTTCATCCCCGACGACGTGCTGTTTCGCGACCGCAGCTTTTTCGGCACCCACCGGGTGAACAACGAAGGAAGCCTGCGGCTCTATTCCAACGGCACCACGGTGCACGGCGCCCAGCGGCTGGCCGATTTCGGCGGCGAACGGCCCGAACCGCTGTATTACTACCACCGCAACGGGCCGATGGCGCAGGTGATGACGTCGGACCAGGGGGTTGCGGCGGTTTCGGTGGGCATCGTCGGCCTTGGGGTCGGGTCGCTGGCCTGCTATGCCCTGCCCCATCAGGACTGGCAGTTCTACGAGATCGATCGCGTCGTCGACGATGTGGCGCGCAACCCCGACTGGTTCACCTTCATGTCGCAATGCGCCCCCGACAGCCCCACCCATCTGGGCGATGCCCGTATGGTCCTGGCCCAGCAGGAGGGTCTGACCTATGACATCCTGGTGATCGACGCCTATTCGTCGGACGCGGTTCCGGTGCATCTGACGACGCACGAGGCAATGGAGTTGTACCTGTCGCGCCTGAACCCGGGTGGCGTTCTGGTCTATCACATCTCGAACCGCTATTACGCGATCCAGCGCCCGCTGGCCCGCAGCGCCGCCGCCCTGGGACTGGCCGCGCGCATCCAGCACTATCCCGGCAACCTGGCGAACGACCCCGGCGACAGCCCATCGCGGGTGGTGATGTTCGCCAAGGACGGCGCCGATTTCGGCGCAATGGCGGGCGATGCCCGCTGGCAGCCGCTGATCAGCGACGGGGGCCGCATCTGGACCGACAATTACGCAAACCTGTTGTCGATCCTGGAGCGGTGAGGTTCAGGTCACCCGAATTGCCAGCCCCTTGTCGCATGGCCTCATGACTTCCGAAGTAGAGCGCTGCGCGATGCCGCTGGCGACGGGCGCCAAAATGCTCTGAGATGAACCCTTGATCAACGCCTGCCGCGCGCATTTCGGATACCATTACCCGAAACAGAATCTTATCGATCCCGTCAAACCCGTGATACACATGAGGATGAAATCGTCAGGGGGTATCATGAAGAAACATCTGTTCGCCTTCGTCACTTTGGCTGCCATGTCCGGCCCGGCTCTTTCGCAAAGTCCTGAAACCTACCTTTTGTCGCTGCCACTGCGCACGCAGGGCGATGTCGTGCCGGAACGGTGCACCCGCGCGGCAGTGCTTGGCGAAGGGTTCTGCAATACCGTGAACCTGACGATACCCGGCACGACCGACCCTTCGGTGGTGACGATCTATTTTCGGATGGGGCAACTGAAAGAATTTCATGAAACCAACTGGGGCGACTTCGTACCCTGGCCATGGAGTGATCTTGCAGGTAACTGGATGGAATACGATTTCACCAGCAATCCAACCCTCCCCGTGATCGCCAACCCCTGCTTTGGCATGGACTGTGCGCCGGGCAACGCTTGTAAATGGGACTCCGAACAACCCTTGAGGGACGCCGAGTGTTTCGCCAGCCCGGCAATGGGCAATCAGAGATCGCTCCTGGGCGGTTTCTTTACCCTCGGCTCGATAAAGAAGCTGCAAATGCAGGTGTCACTTCTGGACGCCAATGCGGCACGAACACCCAAACCAATTGATGAAAACATCTGCGGAAAGGCAATGGAGCTGAAAACCTGCCTGGGAACGCACGTCAAAGATGAAGAAGGAAGGATATGGGCCATCCCATAAACGCGGCATGACGGCTCGGTCAATCGCCCCTATGTCACCCGGCCGACCGCCCGGTATTCCGCACGGTCCCACAGCCGGTTGTCCATCACGTCGCCCAGAATCGCCACTGCGGCCGTCACGTCCGAGCCGTCGATATAGAGCGGGGTGAATCCGAAGCGCATCACGTCGGGGGCGCGGAAATCGCCGATGACACCCCGCGCGATCAGGGCCTGCATGGCGGCATAGCCATGGGCAAAGGCAAAGGACACCTGGCTGCCGCGCTGCGCCCCGTCGCGGGGGCTGACCAGGGCCAGTTCGGGGCAGCGCGCCTCGACCTCGGCGATGAACCGGTCGCATAGCGCAATCGAGGCGGCGCGCAGGTCGGCCATTTCCACCCCGTCCCACACATCCAGCGCCGCTTCGAGCATGCTCATCTGCACCACCGGGGGCGTGCCGACGCGCATCCGCTCGATATTGGGGGCGGGGCGATAGCTGGGATCGAAGGCAAAGGGTGCGTCGTGGCCCAGCCAGCCCGACAGCACAGGCTCGACGCTGCCCTGCAAATCGGGGCGGACATAGATGAAGGCGGGGGCGCCCGGGCCGCCGTTGAGGTATTTGTAGGTGCAGCCCACGGCGAATTCGCACTGCGCGCCCGTCACATCGACGTCCAGCGCTCCGGCGCTGTGGGCCAGATCCCAGATCATCACAGCGCCCGCTCCATGGGCCGCGCGGGTGATGGCGTTCACCGGGTGGCGCCGCCCGGTGCGATAATCCACCTCGGTCAGCATCACGACGGCGATCGTGTCGTCAATGGCGGCGGGCACGTCTTCGGGGGCGACGATGCGCAACTCGTACCCCGCATCGCGCAGGCGGATCAGCCCTTCGGCCATATAAAGGTCGGTGGGGAAATTGCCGGAATCGCTGAGGATCACGCGGCGCCCGGGGCGCATCGCAAGGGCGGCGGCCAGCGCCTGGAACACCTTGATCGACAGCGTGTCGCCCAGCACGACGCTGCCCGCCGGTGCGCCGATCAGCCGCGCCACACGGTCGCCCACCCGCGCCGGTTGCGCCATCCAGCCCGCGTCGTTCCAGCCGCGGATCAGCCGGTCGCCCCATTCCTCCTCGATCACGCGGCGCACACGCGCCATGACGCCTTTGGGTAAAGGCCCCAGGGAGTTGCCGTCGAGATAGATCATCCCTTCGGGCAGATCGAACAGGTCTTTTCTCGGCAGCGTCATCTACAGCCCCCCGCGCATGTGCCAGAGTTCGGGAAACAGTTCGACCTCAAGCATCCGGCGCAGGTATTTGACACCGCTGGTGCCCCCCGTGCCGCGCTTGAATCCGATCACCCGTTCCACGGTCGTGACATGGTTGAACCGCCAGCGGCGGAAGTAATCCTCAAGATCCACCAGCTTTTCCGCCAGTTCGTACATCGCCCAATGCTGTTCGGGCGCGCGGTAGATCACGCTCCAGGCTTCGATGATCGCCGGGTCGGGCTGATGGGGCGTGGTCATGCGAAACGCAGCTTCGGGGAATTCCGATCCCAGTTCGCGTTCCAGCGCCCGCAGCGCGACATGGTACAGCGAGGGTTGCTCCAGTTCCAGTTCAAGGCATTTGTGCAACCCGGGACGGTGTTCGTGCACCTTCATCATCGCGATGTTGCGATTGCCCAGCATGAATTCGATCAGCCGGTACTGGTGCGACTGGAACCCCGACGAGGCGCCCAGACTGTCGCGAAAGCGCGAATAATCGCTGGGGGTCATGGTGCGCAGCACATCCCAGGCGTTGTTCAACTGCTCGAAGATGCGCGCCACGCGGGCCAGCATCTTCAACGCCTCGTTGGCGCGCCCCCTGACGATCAGATCACGCGCGGCGGACAATTCGTGCAGGATCAGCCGCATCCACAGTTCGCTGGTCTGGTGCTGGATGATGAACAGCATCTCGTCATGGGCCTTCGAGATCGGCTGTTGCGCCGCCAGAAGGCTGTCCATGGCCAGGTAGTCGCCATAGCTCATGTCGCGGGCAAAGGACATCTTGGCGCCCTCGGTTGCGGGATCGTAGGGGTCGGTCATTCTGGCTCCTCGCGTGCCATGTACATGGGGCCGCCGCGCCACCGGGGAAAGCCGTAACCGTGGATCATGACGATATCCACCGCCTCCGCGCTGGCGGCGATGCCCGTCGCCACGACCGCCCGCCCCTCGGCCTGCATGGCCGACAGCAGGCGCTGGATGATCTGCCCGGGCGGCATTTGCCTGTCTGCCCCGCCGCTGTGTTTGTCGATCAGCGCCGTCACCCAGGGGTCGGCCACGCCATTCGGGTCGGAGCGATAGTCGTACCACCCCTGCCCGGTCTTGCGCCCGAACCGCCCGGTCTCGCACAGGGCATCGCTCAGAGGCACCGGCGTGCCGCGCCGCTTTCGCATGGCCCAGGCAATGTCGAGGCCGGCCAGATCCTGCATCTGGAACACGCCGATGGGAAACCCGAAGGCCCGCATCGCAGCATCCACAACCCAGGGCAGGGTGCCCTGCGCAATGATCTCGTCCGCCGCCAAGCGATAGGCCGACATGATCCGGTTGCCGATGAACCCGTCGCACACCCCGGCGGGCACCGTGATCTTGCCCAGCCGCTTGCCCAGCGCCAGCCCGGTGGCGATTGCCCGGGGATCGGCCCCGCCCGGGATCACCAGTTCCAGCAGTTTCATCACATGGGCGGGGGAAAAGAAGTGCAACCCGATCACCCGCCCCGGGTGGCGCACCGCTTGCGCGATTTCGCCCACATCGAGGTAGGACGTGTTGGTGGCCAGCACCGCATCGGGGCGCAGATGGCGCGACAGGTCGGCGAACACCTGCCGTTTGACGGCCATATCCTCGAACACCGCCTCGATCACCAGATCGGCGTCGGCCAGCCCGTCGAACCGGGTGGTGCCGTCGAACCGGGCCAGCGCCTCGGCCAACCCCGCCACCGTCAGCTTGCCGCGCCGCGACGCGCCGTCGAGAATGCCGCGAACCCGCTCCATGCCCGCTTCAAGGGCGTCGCTGTCGCGTTCCGCCATCGTCACGCGCAGGTCCGACAGCAGGCAGGCGGCGGCGATGCCCGCGCCCATGGTGCCGCCACCGATCACGCCGACCAGGTTCACATCCTGCGGCGCCACCCCGCGCAGGGCGTCGATCCTGCCGACGGCGCGTTCGGCGAAGAACACATGGCGCAACGCGGCGGACTGGGGGTCGGCCTTCAACCGGGCGAAGCTGTCGCGCTCGGCCAGCATCGCCTCGGGGGCACGCAGGGTACAGGCCCGCGCCACGGCATCGGTGGCCGCGACGATGGAATTCTGGCCCTTCGCGCCCGCTTTCGTCCTGTTCAGCAGCGCCGCCCAGTCTGTCGCATCACGAAACGGCCTCACCGGCATTGCCGAAAGGCGCGGCTTGTCGCCTGCGATCTCTGCGGCGAATGCCTGCGCCCCGCCCGCCAGATCGCCCGTCGCCACCCGGTCGATCAACCCAATCTCAAGCGCCCGTTGCGCCGAAACCGGCCGCCCCGAGGCGATCATCTGCAACGCATCCTCGGGCGCCACCAGACGCGGCAGGCGCACCGTGCCCCCGGCCCCCGGAATCAGGCCCAGCGTCACTTCGGGCAGGCCCAGCCGAGCGTCCGCCGTGGCGATCCGGTGACTGCACCCGAGGCAAAGCTCCAAACCGCCGCCCAACGCCGTGCCATGGATGGCGGCGATCCAAGGCGTGCGGGCCGCCTCGATGGCGGCGACGACATCGCCAAGGATCGGCGCGGCGGGGGCCTGGCCGAATTCGCGGATGTCGGCACCGGCCACGAAGGTGTTGCCCGCACAATGCAGGATCACCGCCCTGACGCCGGCCGCTTCGGTCTGCGCCACAGCCGCCATCAGACCGGCGCGAACCGACTGGCCGGCCGCGTTGACCGGCGGATTGTCGATCAGCACCCAGGCCAGATCGTCCGCGATGCGGGTGGAAACCGTCATCCTGCCCTCCGAAACATCATCAAGCCCAAGACCCTTTCGGCCTATCCCGCACCCACAGATGTTTCAAGCCTAAACTTTCAGGCTTGAAACATATCGCCGATCATCCTAGCCTGCGGTCAGCAACTGGGGAAGATCGATGCGCATTGCCTGTCTCGGAGGCGGCCCGGCGGGCCTGTACTTCGCCATCTCGATGAAACTGCGCCGCCCCGACACCGACATCACGGTGTTCGAGCGCAACAAGCCCGACGATACCTTCGGCTGGGGCGTCGTCCTGTCGGACGAGACGCTCGACAATCTGGCGGCCAACGACCCGGTCAGCGCCGCCGCGATCCGCAAGCATTTCGCCTATTGGGACGACATCGCCGTGGTCTATCGCGGGCAAAGGACAGTCTCCACCGGCCATGGCTTTTGCGGCATCGGGCGGATGCGGCTGCTGTCGCTGTTGCAGGACCGGGCGCGCGAGGTGGGGGTGACGCTGAGGTTCGAGGCCGACATCGCCAGCGCCGAGCAATACGGCGCCGAATACGACCTGGTGGTGGCGTCGGACGGGCTGAACTCGCGCACGCGCACCGAATTCGGCGAGACCTTCCAGCCCGACATCGACATGCGCGCCTGCAAGTTCGTCTGGCTGGGCACGAAGGCCAAGTTCGACGATGCCTTCACCTTCATATTCGAGCAGACCGACAAGGGCTGGCTCTGGGCCCATGCCTATCAGTTCGATGCCGACACCGCGACGTTCATCGTCGAGACGGATCAGGCGACATGGGATGCCTATGGCTTTGGCGAGATGAGCCAGAGCGACAGCATCGCCGTCTGCGAACAGGTGTTCGCCGCGCATCTGGGCGGCCATCCGTTGCTGAGCAACGCCAGACATATCCGCGGCTCGGCCTGGATCAACTTCCCGCGCGTGCTGTGCAAGACCTGGCACCACGACAACATCGTGCTGATGGGCGATGCGGCGGCGACGGCGCATTTTTCCATCGGGTCGGGCACCAAGCTGGCCATGGAAAGCGCGGTCGACCTGGCCGAGCAGGTGGCGACCCAGCCCGACCTGCCCACCGCCTTCGCCCGCTATCAGGACGCGCGCCAGATCGAGGTGCTGCGCCTGCAATCGGCGGCGAGGAATTCGCTGGAGTGGTTTGAGGATGTGGGGCGTTACCTGTCGCTGGATCCGGTGCAGTTCAACTATTCCCTGCTCACCCGGTCGCAACGCATCAGCCACGAAAACCTGCGCCTGCGCGATCCTGACTGGCTGAAGGGGGCCGAACGGTGGTTTCAGATGCGGGCGGGTGGCGCCCCCGATCCGGTGCGCGCCCCGATGTTCGCCCCTTTCGCGCTGCGCGGTATGCGCCTGTCAAACCGCGTGGTCGTGTCACCCATGGCGCAGTACAAGGCGGTCGATGGCTGCCCCACCGACTGGCATTTCGTCCACTACGCCGAACGCGCCAAGGGCGGCGCGGGCCTTGTGTTCACCGAGATGACCTGTGTGTCGCCCGAAGGGCGGATCACCCTGGGCTGTCCGGGGCTTTACGCGCCCGAGCACGAGGCGGCATGGGCGCGGCTGACCGGGTTCGTGCACGCCGAGACCGAGGCGAAGATCTGCTGTCAGATCGGCCATTCCGGGCGCAAGGGCTCGACCCAACTGGGCTGGGAAACGATGGACGCGCCGCTGACCGGGGACAACTGGCCGCTGATGTCGGCCTCGGCGCTGGCGTGGTCGAAGGACAATGCGACCCCGCGCGAAATGACCCGCGCCGATATGGACACCGTGAAGGCCCAGTTTGTGTCAGCCGCCGAAATGGCCCTGCGCGCCGGGTTCGACATGATCGAGCTGCACGCCGCCCATGGCTATCTGCTGTCGTCCTTCATCTCGCCCCTGTCCAACATCCGTCGCGATGAATACGGCGGCAGCCTTGAGAACCGCCTGCGCTTTCCCCTCGAAGTGTTCGCCGCCATGCGCAGGGTCTGGCCTGCCGAAAAGCCGATGTCGGTGCGGATTTCCGCCAATGACTGGTCCGACGATGGCGTCACCCCGCAAGAAGCGGTCGAGATCGCCCGCGCTTTTGCCACGGCGGGCGCCGACATCATCGACGTGTCGGCGGGCCAGACCTCGCCCGAGGCTCGCCCCGTCTATGGCCGGATGTTCCAGACGCCGTTTTCCGACCGCATCCGCAACGAGGCTGGCATCGCCACCATGGCTGTGGGCAACATATTCGAGCCCGACCATGTGAATTCGATCCTGATGGCCGGGCGGGCCGATCTGGTGTGCCTGGCCCGCCCGCACCTGTCCGACCCCTACTGGACGCTGCACGCGGGCGCGCAGATCGGCGACCGGGCGGCCGCCTGGCCGCTGCCCTATCTCGCGGGCCGCGATCAGCTATGGCGTCTGGCCGACAAGGACGCGCCATGAGCGTTACGGGCCGCCATGTCGTCATCACCGGCGGGGGCAGCGGTGTGGGTGCCGAGATCGCCCGCCGCTTTGCCCGTGACGGCGCGGCGGTGACGATCCTTGGCCGCCGGATCGACCCATTGCAAGAGATCGCACAGGAAACCGGCGCCCTTCCCCTTGCCGCCGATGTGACCGACCGCGCCAGCCTGGATGCCGCCCTGCAACAGGCCCGCGCCAGACACGGCCCCATCGCGGCGGCAATCGCCAATGCCGGCGCGGCGGCCAGTGCGCCGTTCTCGCGCACCACCGCCGACGATCTGCGCGCCAGCCTTGCCGTGAACCTTGAGGGTGTCTTCCACCTCTGGCAGGCCGCGCTGCCCGACATGAAGCAGGCAGGCTGGGGCCGGATGATCGCCGTGGCCTCGATTGCCGGGCTCAAGGGCTTTTCCTATGTCGCCCCCTATTGCGCCGCCAAGCACGCTGTCGTTGGCCTGACCCGCGCACTGGCCTGCGAACTGGGCGCGACGGGGATCACCGTGAACGCCATCTGCCCCGGCTATATCGAGACCCCGCTGCTCGACCGTTCGATCACCGCCATCACCGACAAAACCGGCATGAGCGCCGAACAGGCCACGGCATCGCTCTTGTCCGGCAACCCCCAGAAACGCTTTGTGCAGACAAGTGAAGTGGCCGAAGCCGCCCTGTGGCTGTGCTCGGACGGGGCTGCATCGGTGAACGGCCACGCGCTGGCCCTGTCGGGGGGTGAGGTATGAGCGTGCAGCCAAAACCCGGCTTCGGCCCGGCATCAAAAGCCCGCCTGCGCCTCTGGCTGCGCCTGCTCAAGGTGAACCGCACCATTGAGGCCGAACTGCGCGTGCGGTTGCGGGTGGAGTTCGACACCACCCTGCCCCGGTTCGACGTCATGTCGGCCCTGTTCCGCAGCCCCGAGGGATTGAAGATGAGCGCGCTGTCGCGCCAGTTGATGGTGTCCAACGGCAATGTCACCGGCATCGTCGAACGTCTGACCACCGATGGTCTGGTGTTGCGCGAAGCGGTGCCGGGCGACCGGCGCGCCGCCCGTGTCACCCTGACCCGCAAGGGCACTGCCGAGTTTTCCCGCCAGGCCAAGGCCCATGAAGGTTGGGTCAGCGCGCTGCTGGGCGGGTTGGATGCCGACGACAGCGCCCTGACCGGCGACCTTCTGCGCGCCGCCCTGCCCAAAGGAGAGCCCGATGCACGTTGAGCCCGAACACTTTCTCTGCCGGATCGAGAACCGCATCGCCCACATCGCGCTGAACCGCCCCGAGCGCAAGAACCCCCTGACATTTGCCAGCTATGCCGAGTTGCGCGACTGGTTCCGCGCCCTGCCCTACCGCGACGATGTGGATGTGGTGGTGTTCGGCCCGAACGGCGGCAATTTTTCGTCGGGCGGCGATGTGAATGACATCATTGGCCCGCTGACAGGCATGAACATGAAGGAACTCCTGGCCTTCACCCGGATGACCGGCGATCTGGTCAAGGCGATCATCACCTGCGGCAAGCCGGTGATCGCCGCGATTGATGGCGTATGCGTCGGCGCCGGGGCGATCATTGCCATGGCGTCGGACCTGCGCCTTGCCACGCCACAGGCAAAATGCGCGTTCCTGTTCACCCGCGTCGGCCTTGCCGGTTGCGACATGGGCGCCTGCGCGATCCTGCCCCGGATCATCGGACAGGGCCGGGCAGCAGAGCTGCTGTACACCGGCCGTTCGATGAGTGCCGAGGAAGGTGCCGCATGGGGTTTTTACAATCGCGTGGTGCCCACCGACCAGTTGGACAGCGCCGCGCAGGAACTGGCCAAACGCATCGCCGCAGGCCCGAATTTCGCCCATATGATGACGAAAACCATGCTCGCGCAGGAATGGTCGATGTCGATCGAACAGGCCATCGAGGCCGAGGCGCAAGCGCAAGCCATCTGCATGCAGACCGCCGATTTCACCCGCGCCTATGACGCTTTCGTCGCCAAGGACAAACCCGTGTTCGAGGGCAACTGATGGCCGATCAAACTTTCCTGTCCTGGCCGTTCTTCGAGGATCGCCACCGCGATCTGGCCGCCGGTCTGAACGCATGGGCCAGCGAAAACCTCGCCCACGTCGATCACGCCGACACCGACGCCGCCTGCCGCACCCTCGTGGCATCGCTGGGTGCTGCCGGTTGGCTGGAGCACACCGCCACCCCGCTGGACGTGCGCGCCCTGTGCATCGCCCGCGAAACCCTGGCCCGCCACGCAGGGCTTGCCGATTTCGCCTTTGCGATGCAGGGCCTTGGCACCGGCGCGATCTCGCTGTTCGGTAGCCCCGATCAACAGGCCGAATGGCTGCCCCTGACCCGCACCGGACAGGCCATCGCAGCCTTCGCCCTGACCGAACCGCAATCGGGGTCGGACGTGGCCAATTCCACCATGACCGCCACCGCAGACGGCACCGATTATATCCTCAACGGCGAGAAAACCTGGATCTCGAACGGCGGCATCGCCGACCTCTACACCCTGTTCGCGCGCACCGGCGAAGCCCCCGGCGCGCGGGGGCTGTCGGCGTTCATCGTCACCCCAGACACCCCGGGTTTCGAGGTGGTCGAGCGCCTGCACACCATCGCGCCCCACCCCCTCGCCCACCTGCGCTTCGCCGATATGCGCCTCCCGAAATCCGCGATGATCGGCGCGCCGGGACAAGGGTTCAAGATCGCCATGTCTGTGCTTGACGTGTTCCGCTCGACCGTTGCCGCCGCCGCCCTTGGCTTTGCCCGCCGCGCGCTGGACGAGGCATTGGCACGCGTCACCAGCCGCCACATTCAGGGCGCTGCGCTGTTCGATCTGCAAATGGTGCAGGGCCATATCGCCGACATGGCGGTTGAGATCGATGCCAGCGCGCTTCTGGTCTATCGCGCCGCCTGGGCGAAAGACAGGGGCGCGCCCCGCATCACCCGCGAGGCGGCGATGGCAAAACTGTTCGCCACCGACCATGCCCAATCGGTGATCGACCGCGCGGTGCAGCTGCATGGCGGCGACGGGGTGCGCACCGGTGTGAAGGTCGAGGAATTGTACCGCGATATCCGTGCCTTGCGCATATACGAGGGCGCGTCCGATGTGCAGCGTGTGGTCATCGCCCGCGCCACGCTGGCCGATTTTCAGGGGGGATAAACCATGGTTTACACCGGCCACACCGACAGTTTCGCGCGCGACAACCTGCCCCCGCCCGAGGCGCAGCCGGTGTTCCTGCTCGACGGGTTCGATTACCCCGAACGCCTGAACGCCGCCGTCGAACTGACCGACGCGATGGTGGCCAAAGGCTTTGGCGATCACACCGCCCTGATCGGCAACGGGCGGCGGCGCAGCTACAAGGAACTGGCCGACTGGACGAACAAGATCGCCCGCGCGCTGGTCGAGGATCTGGGCGTGAAACCCGGCAACCGGGTGCTGATTCGGTCAGCCAACAACCCCGCGATGGTGGCCTGCTGGCTTGCCGCAACCAAGGCTGGGGCGGTCGTGGTCAACACCATGCCGATGTTGCGCGCGGGAGAGTTGAGCCAGATCGTCGACAAGGCCAAAATCACCCACGCCCTGTGCGACACAAGGCTGATGGACGAGATGACCGCCTGCGCCAGAACCTCGGCCTTCCTGAAATCGGTGGTCGGCTTCGACGGCACCTCGAACCACGATGCCGAACTTGACCGGCTGGCACTGGAAAAACCCGTAACCTTCAAGGCTGTCGAAACCGCTGCCGACGATGTGGCGCTGCTGGGCTTCACCTCGGGCACCACGGGCAGCCCCAAGGCGACGATGCATTTCCACCGCGACCTGCTGATCATCGCCGACGGCTATGCCCGCGAGGTGCTGAACGTCACCCCCGACGATGTGTTCGTCGGCTCGCCCCCGCTTGCCTTCACCTTCGGGCTTGGCGGCCTTGCCATCTTCCCCCTGCGGTTCGGTGCGGCGGCGACCCTGCTGGAAAACGCCTCACCCGCCAACATGATCGAGATCATCCAGAAATACCGCGCCACGATCTGTGTCACTGCCCCCACGGCCTATCGCGTGATGCTGCGCGCGATGGAGGATGGCGCCGATCTGTCGTCCCTGCGCGCGGCGGTGTCGGCAGGCGAAACCCTGCCCGCCCCGATCTATGACGCGTGGATGGAAAAGACCGGCAAGCCGATGCTGGACGGGATCGGCGCCACCGAAATGCTGCACATCTTCGTGTCCAACCGGTTCGACGATCACCGCCCCGCCTGCACCGGCAGGCCCGTGACCGGCTACCGCGTGCGCATCATCGACGCGGCGGGCAAGGACGTGCCCAACGGCACCCCCGGTCGCCTTGCCGTGCAGGGGCCGACCGGCTGCCGTTACCTCGCCGACGACCGGCAGGCGGGCTATGTGCAGGACGGCTGGAACATCACCGGCGACACCTTCATCATGGACGATGACGGGCACCTGCATTTCGCCGCACGCAATGACGACATGATCGTTTCGGCGGGTTACAACATCGCAGGCCCCGAGGTCGAGTCGGCGCTGCTGGCCCATGTCGCTGTCACCGAGTGCGCGGTCATCGGCGCGCCTGACGTTGAGCGGGGCGCCATCGTCGAGGCCCATGTGGTGCTGGCCGCCGGGCTGGTGGGCGATGCCGCCACGACCCGGTTGTTACAGGACCATGTGAAGGCCACCATCGCCCCCTATAAATACCCAAGGCGCATCGTCTTTGTGGCCGAACTGCCGAAAACCCAGACCGGCAAGATTCAGCGGTTCCGCCTGCGCAAGCCTGCCCCATGAGTTTTGAAATGCCACAGAAGGTGCTGTTCAGGCATTGCGACCCGGCGGGCATCGTGTTTTTCCCCCGCTATTTCGAGATGATGAACGATTGTGTCGAGGCGTTTTTCGACCGGATCGGCCACCCGTTTGAAACCCTGCACAAATCGGGCGCCGTGCCCACCGCCGAGATCGAGACGCGGTTCCTCAGGCCCAGCCGCCACGGCGACGCGCTGATCCTGTCGCTGCGCATCGCCCATCTTGGCCGCACCAGCCTGCGCCTGTCGATCGACACCGCCTGCGGACCCGAGGCGCGCATGACCTATCGTGCCCGGCTCGTCCATGTCGGCCCGGCGATGACTCCCGCCCCCTGGCCCGCCCCGTTGCACGCCGCCCTGTCGGCCCATATCGAACACGAGGATTGAATGACCCACCTTTCCATTTCCCCCCCGGGCTGGGCCCCGGCCAAGGGCTATGCCAACGGCATTCTGGCCCGTGACGGAACGCTGTATGTCGGCGGACAGATCGGCTGGAACGCCGATCAGGTGTTCGAGACCGATGATTTCATCGGCCAGATGGAACAGGCCCTGCGCAACATTCTGGCCGTGGTCGAACAGGCCGGCGGCGTGGCCGAGGACATCACCCGCCTGACCTGGTTCGTGATCGACAAAAGCGAATATGCCGCGCGCCAGAAAGAGGTGGGCGCCGCCTATCGCCGGGTGCTGGGGCGGCATTTTCCGGCGATGACGATGGTGGTGGTGGCCGGTCTGGTCGAGGATCAGGCCCTGATCGAGATCGAGGCGACGGCAGTGATCGGCGGTGCCGGGTGAGCGACGCCTTCATCGTCGATTATATCCGCACGCCAATCGGGCGCTATGGCGGCGCGCTGTCGGGCGTGCGCCCCGACGATCTGGCCGCCCATGTGATCGCGGCGCTGATTGCGCGCACACCCGGGCTGGCGGGCCATGTCGACGAGGTGGTTCTGGGCTGCGCCAACCAGGCGGGCGAGGACAACAGGAATGTCGCGCGCATGGCGGTGCTGCTGGCGGGGTTGCCCGAAACGGTGCCAGCGCTGACGCTGAACCGCCTCTGCGCCTCGGGTCTGGATGCGGTGATCGCCGGCTACCGCGCGATCAGGGCGGGCGAGGCGGATGTGATCATCGCGGGCGGCGTCGAGAGCATGAGCCGGGCGCCCTTCGTGATGCCGAAATCGCCCGCCGCCTTTGGCCGCAACGCCGAGATTCACGACACGACCATCGGCTGGCGCTTCGTCAATCCCCGGATCAGGGCCGCTCATGGCATCGATTCGATGCCCGAAACCGCCGAAAACGTGGCCCAAGCGCGCGGCGTCTCGCGCGCCGATCAGGATGCTTTCGCGCTGTCCAGCCAGACCCGCACCCTGGCTGCCCAAAACAGCGGGCGACTGGCGCAGGAGATCGTGGCGGTCCCCACGCCCACGCGCCATGCCCCGGATGCAAGCTGCGCCACCGATGAACACCCCCGCGCCACGACACTGGAAAAGCTCGCCGCCCTGCCCACCCCGTTCCGCACCGGCGGCACGGTGACGGCGGGCAATGCCTCGGGCGTCAACGACGGTGCGGCAGCGCTGGTTATGGCCTCGCCCGAGGGGCTGGCAAAACTGGGCCGCCCCGCCATGGCGCGGGTTCTGGGGGCCGCCAGTACCGGTATCGCACCGCGCCTCATGGGGCTGGGGCCGGTGGCGGCGATGACCGGGTTGTCCGGGCGGCTGAATCTGCCCCTCGGCGATTTCGATCTGATCGAACTGAACGAAGCCTTCGCCGCCCAGGCCATCGCGGTCTGCCGCGATCTGGGGCTTGACCCCTTCGCGCCGCACATCAACCCCAACGGCGGCGCCATTGCATTGGGCCACCCTCTGGGCATGACCGGCGCGCGTCTGGCGGGCACCGCCGTGCTGGAGATTGCCCGGGGTCGCGCGGCCAACGCCCTTTGTGCGCTGTGCGTCGGCGTTGGCCAGGGGGTCGCGGTGGCGCTGGCGGCACCCTGAGGGGTGATCGTGGCTTGTGCCAGGCGCACGGCTTGCAGATGATGCGGCCATGACCCGGACCGAGCCGCAAAGCGAACCGCCCTATCTGACCACCCGC
>Ga0105053_10007095_pt1 | contig 15104 bp, 17 predicted proteins | sample BON01_FD_78093 | JGI IMG/M metagenome (GOLD analysis project Ga0105053, IMG submission 78093) | Freshwater microbial communities from Lake Bonney liftoff mats and glacier meltwater in Antarctica - BON-01 | ecosystem: Environmental > Aquatic > Freshwater > Ice > Glacier meltwater | place: Lake...
CCATCCGGTCCTTTGTGTTTATCCATATTCATTTATATAAAGTTATATAAATTTATTGTACTTCTAATCTTTATTTAATCCTCTCTTGATAGATCTACGAGCAGGTATAGCGTGCAGTCTTTCTTCTTCTTTAGGCTCCTCTTCTTTAGCTTCCACATCTTTAACTTCTTCTTGAGTATCTTCCTCCTCTTTAGGCTCTTCATATTCATTAGGCTCTTCGTCTTCATCCAATTCCTCTTTAGTATCCTCTTTGGATTCGACAACATCAATGCTATAATTTCCCAAATCATAATCTGTATATTCTCCGATTTGCATGCCAAATTGTTTGGCTGTTAATCTTAACGCTTCAGTCATACGAGCAATTTTACCATCTTCAGTCCATTGACCAAAGGCGATGATATCGTTCGCGTCGTCACTACAATAAAACACGATATTGCTACTTGTGTCGTACAAAATATTATCTAAATCTTCTATTACAGTACTGTTAAGAGTCAATTCCTCTTCTGCAGCGTCTGGCTGTTCTTGAGTAGAACGTTCAGGTGCTCTAGGATGACCTCCAGGGCGAGAAATTGGTGCTTCAGCTGCTCTACTTCTAGTAGAAGGGGCCCTCCTAGCAGCAGGCTTCTTAGCCTCAGATAAGTCTGGAGGGCTAATATCGGGTCCGGCAATTTCTTCGAAACTCATCCCCTTCTCTTCAGCTAATTTCATAGCTTTCACTGGGAATTGCTTCTTCTTCTTACATTGTTTGCAAAACAATGATTGTCCATCGCGTCTTTCACCACAAGGTTCATTCTTCCTATTTCTGGAACGTTCCAGAATATATTGACATCCATTCACGACATCAATCTGTTTAGGTTTACGTGAAGCATTCTCTTTAGTAGCAGGAGTAGAGGCACTATGACTAGTCATAGTGCCTACATCTGGCACCACAAATCCGAAAGCTCCAAGCGCCACTTCCTCAACTGTAGCATCTGCATCGTAATTATCTCGATAAAAATTAACTATCGCTGGTAGTACTGCCGTCTTCAAAGCTGTCAGAAAGAGATCCCCGCCTAACTCTAGAGCTGTCCTGTTGGACGAATCTGAGACAGATAAGCTCGATTTTGTAGGTGTGACTGCCCTAGTGGCAGGAGCAGCGACAGTGCGTATTCTTCTTACGGTAGCCATTATGTATTTTATACACCAACTTAATGATTTAGATGGATATCTATTGCCAAACTTGGACAAAGTTAATCTCTTATAGAAAAAATATCGTATTTTAATATATAAAAAGATGTTATCAAAATATAATCATTTTTATATTTTGATATTTAGGTTGCTAATGTGTTAAAAAGTATAAGTTATAATCAGGATTAATATTTTTTCCATGAAAAATCGGAAGAACCTGACATATTCATATGCGACGATCTAATAGAATTACGAGGTTTATTAACAGAATTGTTATCTGGGTATAGTTTAAAACAATCTGGGTATTTAGTGAGTAAAATATTATTAATAGAATATGTTTTGTCTATATCGTATATTTCTACTAATAATCTATTATATATGTCGACATCGCTTACTACACACGACACTCGACCGTTATTAAAATATATTAGAGAGTTTACCTCTCTCAATATATCAGGTTGTGGTTTAATAGTATCTATCTTTTTCAGTCTACATCTATAGGATATACCTTGTTTTAACTCAGAAGATGTTTTAACGCCTTCTTCTGGATTAAATAATATTTGATCTTTGGTAATATCAATATCTGTATAAGTAAAAGTCTCCTTATACACCATAAGATATCTTTTTGCTGTTTCAGAGTCAAAATAGAGACAGATATCATAATTTATGTTATCTGTATGATTTACTATATATCCTTCGACAGTGATAGGTGAAAATTTATAATATTTATCTCCGCGTTTATCTGAATATGTATCCATATTTTTTATCATGTGATAAAAACGTAATAGTCTTGAAATAACAATATAACAGACAAGTTTGAAGAAAAAAACTTAAACAAAAAATTCTGCTATCGTTTAAAAAATGGTACACAACAAACACTCATGCTCTAGCTCGAGCTCAAGCTCCAGCTCATCATGCTCTAGCTCATGCACTAGCTCTTGTCCTCCGTCTTGCAACGTTGAATGTTGCCCGACTCTTTGCGCCGCAGAAATCTGCTGTCGTTTCTCATCCGCCGTGGTGCGCGTCCATGGTGAGGCTATCCTCACCACGATTGGCCCACAGGCCGGTGCTCCAGCTTTTGATTGGTCGCCCGCTGCCACCGCTAACGAAGCTGTAGTGTATGAGACTCACGGAAATGGTTTCTTGATTAAGGGTGGATGTATTGTCTGCCCTGCATCTTTGGTTAGTATTCCTCCAGATGCTCTCTATCAGGGTGGTACCGCCATCTATCGTTATCCTTACGTTAGTACTACCGGTGCTGACCGTATTGGAAACGGTATTCCCAATACTATCACCCAGGTTAGCCGTGTGTTCGTTGACGTTTTCGATGTCAACGGTAAGGGTCACGCCTACACTTACGAGGCCTATGTCTGTGGTATTGATGGTGCTGGAAATACCGCCGTATTGGCCATCAACTTTGAGAACAACTGGAACTGTTATCTTCCTTGCATTCAGAAGTGCCATCCTTACTTCCGTTGGAGCCGCTCCAGGAAGTCCAAGTGTGGAGACCCTGCTTTCTTGTTGGGAGGTTATACCCTCAATGATAATGGAGCCTTCGGTCTTCAGTGGTCAGAGTCTTTGGTCCAGCAAGGTCTATTGACTGATAACAAGAGTTTGGACTACACTGGTACTATCCAGCACGAGCTCGTCCGTACTACCCTCATTGCCGGACGTTGTGCGATTGGTTCACCCATCTTGAACAATTGTGGTGCCGTTATCGGTATGCACACCGCTGCCACTAGCGAGGAATTGGGCGCCACTGGTAACGATCACGGATTTGTGGTTGGTGTGTCCGAGTTCTTCATGCGTCGTCCTCTCAAGACTTTCCTCCAGGGAGTTAAGAAGTGCCAGTACCGTAAGCACTTGGGTACAATCACTGATTCTATCGGAGATTTCAACTACTACATCAAGGGTTACATGGGATTGGCCTGGAACAACGTTACTGGTAACGATTTCGACCACTTCGTCGGTGCCTCTGGTACTTTCGTACCCTTGTACGACGCTGCAGGTGCATTGATCAATGTCAAGTGTACTGAGAACGTAGGTATCCGTGTGGTTACCGTCGCACAGGCTACCGCTCCTCAGACTTTCGATATTGCTAACCCTACCGATCCTACTCTTCAGGTGGCTCAGAATCCTCTGTTTGCTTCTCTGCCTTATTTCGATTCTCTAGTCATTGGGAGTCAATATCCTCCAGCCTACGCTCCCGACTCAGGAACCGGTGATGTTAACGCGTCACCTTTCTCCGGCCAGGTGTTCCCTAATGACATCGTGTATGCCTTGTCCAAGTGTAGAAGCAAGGGTGGTAAGTTGAAGAAGAAGTGCAAGTTGGGCGATCTCTATCACCAGGTTGCACCTGCCTTGTTCACTTGGCAGTGTCTGCCTGGAGACAGCATTTATGCCCAGACTCGTGCTTACACTCAGTACTGGTCTGCATTCAACTTGCTCCAGGGATCTTTGGCTGTCTTCCCTCTCATTATGGACTGGCCTTGGTATAACCGCCAGTGCTGGCCGACTGTGGGAGCTCCTCTCCCTGCATCTACCAGCGGCAATCTTCCTTTCGCTGGATTCCGCGGTGCATTCTAAGTTACTGACTTAAAAATAATTATTAATTAATAATTATGATATCTGTAAACGATTGGATAAATAATAATATATTTATTCTATATTATAGAGACCAATACTATGATAATTTTGCTAAAAGATGATAATACATCGAAAGTGTAAACTTACAATGTCAAATAGTTTAACTATTAATTAATAGTTAAAGTTAGTAGAAATATTTATCTGCTTCTTTGAATCCAGGTTCTCCTCTAAAATGAGACATTTGATGGTCGAAGATATATCCCGAATCTGGAATATCATTGTAGTTTAATATATCAGACACAACTTCATCATATTCACTACCGGGATAGTCTCTAAACAATTCAGGCGTATAGTATACTTTGAGATATATGAACATAACAACCTGACCTCTATAAGATCCTTCATCATAATCGCTATCAATACCTAAGAACATATGTTCTATTTTCTCAATACCTTTCGTTTTGTTGACAATACGATCAAGGTCTCTTTCAAATTTTTCTAAATTTGCTTTATCTGGTCCATTATTGCTAATATATGTAATTCTATCCTCAGTTTCTACAGCTATAGGTGCTTTTCTACCTGTTTCAAACCAATATTCATACGCTTCGTCATATGCTTTATCGGAAGAAACGTCATAAATCAAAGTGACGTAGAAATAGTCCAATTTAGGCGATTTAGCCCTTGGAGATCTAACAGGTTTAACATATGTTCCGTCCATAATCTGTCTTAGGCGATCTACCAAATCTGCCTTAGATCCCGATGTGGAAGCGTTATGTTCCTTAAGAAAGGATTTCAACACGGCAACATTATAGTAAGCATTCTTCTTATTGGACCTTTCCGAACTCAACAGAGCTGGATCTATTTTAGATTGATGTGTCATTTTTAGTATATTTTACGTTAAAGGTTAATATTTATTTTAAAAAGATGTCTAGAATAATTATCGCTCTAGGTGCAAGTGCACCCAATTTTACAGAAAAAGCTTTAGTACATGGAGAAGCGGATGTCGATGTTCCTTTTGTACCATCAGACAAAGGTTTTAAGGTATTGTTCTTTTATACAGGAGATTTTATACAAAAAAATTCCGAATTGATTTGTCAATTTGGATCTAAACTGTCTTCTTTTGAAGAATTAGATTGTAAGGTGTATGGTGTGTCTGTCGATTCAATCGAAGTACATACAGAATTTTGGAAACAATGTAAGTTCGAGTACGATATAACGCTATTTTCTGATGTTAGTAGGAGAATATCTGCAACCTATTCTTCATTGTCTAATGAGGGACATTCGGTACCATCTACATATATTATTGATAATAAAGGTAAGATAAGATGGTATCAGTATTCTGATGTATGTATTGATGTGAATGATATTTTGAGAGTAATAGGAGCACTCAAGGAGTAATAGAAGCTTTCAAGGAGTAATATATTAATTAATATATTATTATTATCTACGTCTAGCAGAAGGTCTTCTAATTGGAGAAGTATATCTTGTTACAGGTACTGTAGTTGGAGATACTTGAGGCTTAATTTGCTCATCTACTGGTTGAGCAGTCCTTGGTCTTACAGGTTTAGTTCTTGTAGCTCTAGGAGATGATACTTTAGGAACCCGTGGAGATGATACTTTAGGAACCCGTTGAGGAGATAATGAACGTGGAGGAGATAATGAACGTGGAGATGATACTTTAGGAACCCGTTGAGGAGATAATGAACGTGGAGGAGATAATGAACGTGGAGATGATACTTTAGGAACCCGTTGAGGAGAAGATGAACGAGGAGGAGATAATGAACGAGGAGGAGACGCCCTTGTAGCTCTCGGCGAAGACGCCTTAGGAATATCTTGTCCTTTGACAGGATCAGATCTTATTACTGTAGCTTCAGGTCTTCTTGTACGAGGTGAAGAGGCTCTATTTCTATTTCTAGATGCTCGAGGAGAAGATGGGCGGATATATCTCTCGCCCGTGCTAGCGCCTACTGAACTGACAGGAGGAGGAAGATCAATGTTGCTTCTGGACCCTCTAAGTTTAGGAGGCGAAACCGGTCTTACATATGCATTGTTACTTCTCCTAGGAGAAGTGGTAGCGCGACTAGAACGAGCAGACGAATTATTAGATACTTTAGGCTTATCTCTGGGAGACGTAGGTTTATTGCGTAACGATGGAGGGAGAGGAACGGCTTTCTTTTTTCTAGCAGTTCTTCCTTTAGTTTTGGCACTAGCGTTGTTAGACATCTTTAGTTCTTCGAAAAAGCTGAAGCGTAATCTGTTTTATTTTTATAGCTGCCAGGATATTTAGAATAGTTTTCTGTTTCAGACCAGAACTTTGAATCGTCAGAATCTTTAGATGCACAATTATCGTCGTCGTAATGTTCAACGTTTTCTTTCACTGGGTGTTCTTCTTTATGGAGTTCGGCACTTTTACTAGTTTTTACAGCGCCTTTAGACACAATCAATTTATTAGGATCGTAACCTAAACCTTTGACAGCCCACCCCATGAGTTCGAAATTGTTTGCGGACATGTATTCTTCTCTCGATAGAATCCACAATTGAGAGCGATCTCCGTTACCGACTATAGCATAATTATTATAATCTGTCCAGTGTATCCAATACTGGCCAGTAGATCTTGGTCCCATCTGACTAGCAGGGAAAACTACTTCTAAACGTCCCGGATATTTGGAATCGGGAATAGTAGCCTGGCCTACAATTTTAATGGTTTTATCTTCTTTAGTAGAACATTTATTGCATACCTTCATAGTCTGATCCTTAGGATTCCAATGATAGCATGCTTGAGATCTAACACATGCTGATTGGAAGAAATTAGGATAGCGAGCGATTTCCCACCACAATCCTTCGTATCTTTCAGGTTCGAAATTACTGATAGTATTTGATTGAGAAGTCTGATTACCCATTTTTTATATTATAAAAATATTATATTTTATGATATAGTTATCGTCAAATAGAGTAATTGGAAATATGAAAATATGGATATTTTCCCTTCATATATTCCTGAAGATCAGGGGTTGAGAAAGCGATATGAGAAGTTATATCGAGATTTCAGATATAAGGAACCTGTAATATCTGAAATATTACACATGTTTGGAATAGATGGTAGTAAAATAACGGATATGTATTTTACTGGAAAGATAGATCATGAACAGTTTATGTATATACTAAAATGCATGATTATAACAATAAAAGGTGAGTGTAAAACTAACTGTATTAAATCGATGGCTTCTACTATTAAGTCTTTCAATAGATCTGAAATAACTAAAGCTTTACAATTTCTATATCCTAAAACTAAGAAATACTCATTAGTGTATCTAGTCCATTCTGCGTCTACCTATACAGCTCCCAAATTGAACCAGAAAGAATTATTGGATAGTATTGTATCTTGTCCAGAAGATAAAGTATTTTCTATGGACTTGATGATACATGTCGGACTTAATATACCTAAGCAATACTCAGGTGTTATTCCTGTAATATCTAATACCGAACTGCCTTTCGAGTATATTCATCAATTATTATTTGGATGTAATTGTAAGATATTCTCAGAATGGTTATTCAACAGAAAAGGATATTTATGTATAGATACAGGCAAAACCATAGCCGAAACTAAGTTGAAAGATTATGTCAATGTTGATAAGAGATGTATGATTGTATCATCAACATCTGATATTTTCGATTATTCAAGTAAGCTGATATCCAAACATATACAAGATACTATATTTGAAGAACTTGGAGAGAGTAGTTCTTCAAATATAACAGTTGATAATAAAAGAAAGAGTAGGAAGACCATTCCCAAGGCTATTAAGAATCAGTTGTGGAGGAAACATTTTGGTAATTCTATGAAAGGTCGCTGTGTATGTTGTCAAAACGAGATAGATGCGTTGGAAGGATGGGAGGCAGGTCACGTTGAGGCGGCTGCCAACGGCGGTTCTGATCATATTGACAATCTGAGACCTGTATGTAGTACTTGTAATAAAAGTATGAGTACAATGAATTTGAACGAATACATAAACAGATATCATAGTAAGTAAAATATGGATTCTCTAACTAAAGTCTATCACAATCTTAAATATACTCTACATTTAGGAAGTTGAAGAGATCTACAGGAATGATATTATGTCAAATGAATTGGAACAATAAGAGAATGGAACCATTACAGACTAAGAACTGGTATGATAAGAAAACCAGTACAGTATATTGATAACGTATTAATTAATACGTTTTTTAAAACATTCATTTACTCTTCATCCTCCAATATGATCTTCATTCTCCACAATGTATTCATCACTGAAGATAAAAGACAAATCTTCCTCCTCAATCTCGATATTATTAGCCGGCATGGATTGAATATTAGCCATTCCAGCGATCAACTGTACAATAGTAACAGATATATCAAATTCTTCAGAAAGTAAAACTGATAGATCTCTCAAGTTCAGTGTGATGTTATCCATTTTGTCAAAGTAATATACTTGGTATGCTGGTGTATAGCTCGATGTAGAATAGCAGTAGACGATATTACTGCGTGAGATTAAGTTAATAAAAGATCAATTTTGGTGTATATCTTATCAAGACGGCACATCAAAATTGATTTTTTATTAACTTAGTTTACGTTAGTAACTGCTACTGTCCACCAAGCTATATATACAAGTATATACTCTTTGTGACTACTTTACCCTACTTTCTACTCAGAAATCATGGCTGCTTCCAACCTTTCCCAGACTCTTCTCGACCTCCAGAAGGCTTCTCTCTACCCAGTGTTCCAAGCTGTGGTGGAATACCTGGAGAACAGAGATGACGACTCTCCTCTCACTGTTGATGAACTGTGCGAAGGAGTATTGGAGATGAAGGTGTCTGCTAACATCTCTCTGGTTGTCCAGAACCAGGTCACTTCTCCTTCTGGAAAGAAGGTGGTGGAGAAGGATGAGGTGAATGGGTGCCAACGTGTCATGGGTGGGACCTCCAAACGTCCAGGCCACTGTTGTGGAGCCAAGATCTACAAGGACAAGGCCACTGGCGAACCAGCTCAATACTGTCTCAAGTGTATCAAGCTGAAGAGCTTCCGCGGTATGGCGAAGAAGCAACTCGAAGAGTGGGGTATGTCCATTGATGAGGCCACTGCAGGATTTCTCACCGACTTTGCAGTCCAGCCACAGGTGTATGCTCCCGGACCATACCAAACACCTCCTCCCGGACAGTACACTCCTCCTCCTCCCGGACAGTACACTCCTCCCCCTGGTGCACCACAGGCACGGAGGATTGTCCACGCTCCCCGCAAGCGCATGCCTATGCCTGCAGTCTAGATAGATAGACTTTAAAAAACTCTGTATATATTGTAATATAGTGTATAAAAAAACTTGTATATTAATGTAAATAATGTATATAACTATTAATTAATAGTTATTATGCAATATCAATACACATATAACTATACTTATCGTCACATGTTAGTATACTGAAATTGATCTTTTATTATTTCATCGCCAGTTAATAACGTTAGGTATTGAATCCGTACTATACAATATTCTCATATAACCATGGCTGCTATAACCTTCAAAATTGTATTGGTAGGCGATGGTAATGTTGGTAAAACCACATATATCAAGAAACTACTTCTTAACGACTTTGAACACAAGTATGTGGCCACACTAGGAGTGGAAGTTCATCCTATCACTATTCATACCAACTATGGTATTATCCAATTCAATTGTTGGGATACTGCTGGGCAGGAAAGATTTGGAGTGATCCAGAATCTTTGGATCATATGGAAATATGGAGAGATAGGCTTGTTGGACATATAGCTTATGAAAATGTTATCAATGTGTTCAGCAAAGCCGATCTGTACGATGGTGAGATGCCAGATGCTGCTATTTGTATCTCAGCAGCCACAGATTTGAATCTTCACGTACCTTTCCTTACTCTCGCGATGAAGTTGATGGATGTGGACGATATGGTTATTGTGGAGTGAAGGCTATATCTTAAAAAACTTAACTATTAATTTATATAATGTGTATCTTAAAAAAACTTGTATATACTGTAATATAGTGTATATAACTATTAACTAATAGTTACAATCATCACACGTACACTCGACACCCGTATCATCCTTACGCGATCTATATACTGTATTAGTAGAAAAATATAAAATGCCAACATCGGATGTGTTTATCGGAAATCACTATGAATTGATAGAATTCATATTAGATAATATATGTGACGATTGGATAAACGAAACATATGAACAGATATGTAGTTAGAACTCATCAGAATTCCATTTTTTTCTTAAACGTACCATCTTCATTAAATACAGTCCATGTTCCTATTCTCTCATCGTCTTTCATCATACCTACGGCGTTAGTAACCCCGTTTTTATAGAATATCATCCAAGGACCAGTCCTCTTACCTTTTTCATACATACCAGTACTGTTAGGACTTCCATCACTATCATATGTATTCCAAGCGCCATACTTCTCACCATAAATATAATTTCCACACTGTTCTAATGTACCTCGATGGTCATAATTTATCCACAATCCATGCATCTTGCCAGACTTCAGTCTGTTCAATTGTGATGTATCTACCATAGCCATTGGACCATCTCTGACAGGAGCAGGTGAAGATCTACGAGGCGATCTAGACATTTTTACATATTAATTAATATGTATATGGTTAGAATTGTATCTCTTTCTTGAACGTACCATCTTCGTGATAGGCTGGGCATTAACTACACCGTTTTTGTAGAAGATCACCCAAGGGCCAGTCTTCTGGTCGTTCTCAAATAATTCACTGCTATTGATAGATCCGTCCGAATCGTACATGTTCCAGGCTCCTACTCTAACACCGTGATCATAATTACCCATTTGTTCAAGATATCCATCATTGTCATAGAGAATGGCTGGTCCGTGCATTCTGTTGTTATTATCGAACTGTTTAAACTCTGGAGGTTGAGAGGAAGATTGTTCTTCCTCTTCCCAATTTTCTTGACTGTTAGCCTTTCTATTTGAAATAATTTCTTCCTGGTATTGATTTTGTCTATCTTGAACATCAATATATACAATATCAGATTTACCATTAACAAAAGGTTTCAATTTATGTCTAGAAGACACAATATCCTTGTTCATATTATTAATGTAATACAGATAATCATCTTCGTAGAAATCGCCAAATACATCGACGATTCGATTTCTGCCTGTACTTTTTTCCTTGAAAATATTTATGAAATCTATAGGTTCGACATCCCCACTTATAGTATTAATACGCATAATCAATTCTTCACCGTCTCAATTCAAAAATATAGCATAATATGCGAGAGGTACAATCCCGATACCATAAACGCTCCGTTTAACTACATCTGCTTCTCTACCAAATTGTTTGATTTCATACTCTCTCATCTCTTGTTCATACGCTTTAGCCTTCTTTTTGGCGGCGAGCATATTTGCGCTTCTGTTGTTTGAGGCCGCCATGATGACAAAAATTATACAAAATTTAGAACTGTCTGGTTATTGAAATTGTTTTAAATAGAACATTATTTTTACTTAAATTTTCAGTTATGGCAGACATAACACCGGTCCATGTGACCGAAATCATCAAAAGTGGAAGCGATGATGATTTGTTGCCATTACTTCCTCAAACTATCGATTGGAGTATGTTCAATCTACCTACACAGTCTTTTCCATCATGGGTATACAAAAGCGGATCCAACGCTATGTCTCATTTCGGGTTGATGGTAGATTTACTACTTCGCGTTCAACTATATTGCAATGATCCGGAATTATGCGATATTACTTCTTGTACCGAAGAGGAACAAATTCTTTCGCTGGAAGCATTGTCGGATGGAGACAAACATGGTTGGAAGAAAGTCATACCAGCTATCATCCGAGCTACAGGTACTGATATCAGTGACGATGTTGAAGCTTGGAGTCTCTTTACTAAGTTCCATAGAGATTTTATCTTTTTCTTTGGCGAGTTGTCCTCTGAAAATCAAGATAAAGTACATTTTGGTATGGAACTGGTCAAAGATTACGTACAGGGTCATCCAGATATCGTATGGAATTATGGATCTTTAGCCGAAAGTAATGGTTCTAGCGAAGGTAATGGTTCTAGCGAAGGTAATGGTTCTAGCGAAGCTGTAAGCTGCAGTGTAGTAGATATCAAATCAGTGATGAAACCTTCTACTAATTGTGTAACACATATGGCGCAAGTGTGCAGTTACGCGGCACTTCTATTATCTCAAGGTAAGAAAGTGGATTATATCGGTATATATTATCCATTACAGAAATCTCCTGTCGTTCTGATGGAGCTTGATCCAGAATGGGATCATAAGCCGCTATTAGATTATCTGAACAATAAAGCTGTGTCTATGTCCATACCTTCGGATACGATCAAACCTGATATTATATCTGAATGTGTAGATATGTTATCCTTTTGTTTGGAAAAACCTATAGATCCTGGTCTAGCCTCTTTCATCAACCTGGCCATGTGTGGTATACTTCCACCTGAAGTCGGCAGTCATATTCCAGGTTGTTCAGGGTTGTATGACAGTTTATGTCAATATAACTTCTTTCCCGTTCAAGCCTTTTTAACTGGTAGAACAGGTGCTTTTCCAACATATGATATACCTAAACTTAAGGCTAAGATAGCTGAGAACGGTCAACCTGCATTCTCACACTTACCTTATTATATCAATTTGTGTAAGCCTCAAACATCTAAGTATCCAGACCCCATGGAGTCCATCTACCATGGCGTTATTCGTGAGATGAAGGTGGCTACTGATATTGGTATGTCTGGCTGTGTAGTACATGTAGGAAAGAATATTAAAGCTCTCAATTTCAGCTATGACGAAGCATTCGATAAGGCTAAATATTATACATTGTGGATATTGTGCAATATTACACCTACCTGTCCTCTACTACTGGAGACACCTGCAGGGCAAGGCACTGAGACCTTAACACATGTTGACGACTTTATCTCATTCTATCAAGAAGTGATTGCAGACTATCCAGCCTACTACAAGCAAGTATACAAAACAGATCCAGAAGGCGAGTGTCCTTTCGCTCTATGCATTGATACTTGTCATGTCTATTCTACTGGCCAGAAGCTACCTGAATATATCTCGCGTATCGTTGAGAAGTTGGGAGTTAATGTTATACGATTGATACACTATAATGACAGCAAGACAGCATTTGGATCTAATGTCGATAGACATGCGCGTATCTGTCACGGTACTATACCTCCCGAGGAATTGTATTGGGTATATCAGTTTGCGGTTAAGAATAATATACCTATGGTTACGGAGTGATTATCCTTTTAAAAAACATATTAATTAATATGTTCTAGTATAATTGATATTTCTTAATATGTTGCAATCTAAAGTCGTATTGTATTCCTAAATAATTAGATACATTATAATACATTTTAGACTTTAGCTCTATATATCGATCTTCTGTCATATCCATACATTTCATTTCTTCAAGTTCTACTAAATGTTCCCGCTTATATCTTTCTTCGGATACTCTCAATTTATGTTTTCTATTTCTTATTTCGCCTTCGCAGCATACTTTATATTTCTTACTATCCACATAGTTCAATCTATAATTACATATATGCTTATTATACTCAATTGATATTTTTTGTCTATATTCATCTAGGAGCTTTTGTATATATAAATCGTCCGTTGAAAGATCTGGATATAATATTATAGTCTCTCTTTTATTTTCTTTACATTTTTTCTCTATATCTATCATATCATCACGACAATGTATACAATCATTTTTCCATTTATCATCTAAGATCTCTCTGTATGTATATTCTATAATATGAAAACGTTTACACTTAAATATATATTTACTATCCAGACCAGTATATGGGCCTCCACAATATATTACATTTTTCTCTATAGCTATATTATATAATGTTTCGGTATTATACATTCTCCGCCAATTGCAATCTATACACCATGTTTTAACATCGGTATTTTTTAATTCTGCTAGTTCTGGGCCGTTTCTTACAATATGATTATTTGGGCATGTCCAAATATTAATATATTTAGTATTTCCATACCTAGTGTTTATTATTTTACGCCTTGTATATTTCATACCTTTACATTCGGCATAATGTTGATATTTTAATAATCTACTTGAGGGACATTTTTCGCATGACACGCATCCTACATTTTTGATTTGAGATTCTAAGGTGGTCATCGTACTTCTACCACATATCATACAGAAAAATTTATGCAACCTATCTTTTGTATATGGAAGCGTTTCGCATGATAAGCTTACTTCATCGATTATTTTCCTAAAATATTCCCAATCTGGCTTTTCATTCTTACACATCGGACAAACAACTACAGTTTTACTTTTTACCTGCGAAATTAGATAACATGGATATGCTTTCCATTCATGTTCACATAAAACACATTGAACTGTCGAATAAGTATTATAGCCATTATATACAATTATTTTAACATTTTCTCCAATTCTATCATTTACTTTACAGAAACCTTTTATGTTACAGTTACTATCACCTTTACACTTTGGACATTTTGATCCAGAAAATAATTTATTAGGATATACTGACCATTCAGCGTAACATATATCACAACGGACATCTATTTTGTGTTTAGATGTTCGATAATCTCTAAGGACAGTTACGCCGTTTTCCTTACCTCGTTTTATTACTTCTTCTTGTGTAAGCGCTATTCTAGGCATTGCTTTTATTTAAATAAAAGCAATTTCCAGTATTCTTTCTTGTAGTATCTTTGAACGCAGATAACATATTTCGATCATCATATTGTAGAATTATACCATTACTATCCTATATAATTCTACAATAGTAATGGTATTTTGTGTTATCTGCGTTCAAAGATACTGGAAATTTTATTAGTATCTTTTATCAGTTATATATTATAGTGTTATGTGTCTAGAAAGTTTAAAGATACTGAAAGATACTGATGGTATCTTTAAACTTTCTAGACACATAAGTATATGTAAAGTGACTAGAAAAATGTATCGAAACGAGATTTCGAAGGTCAATTTCAGGTGGTCAAAATAAACATAAAACACAAACACTACATTTTGCTATTTTGACCACCTGAAATATTCTTTCTTGTAGTATCTTTGAACGCAGATAACATATTTCGATCATCATATTGTAGAATTATATAGGATAGTATGTATAATTCTACAATATGATGATCGAAATAGTAATGGTATTTTGTGTTATCTATGTTCAAAGATACTGGAAATTTTATTAGTATCTTTAAACTTTCTAGACACATAAGTATATGTAAAGTGACTAGAAAAATGTATCGAAACGAGATTTCGAAGGTCAATTTCAGGTGGTCAAAATAAACATAA
>Ga0105053_10007101_pt1 | contig 15095 bp, 12 predicted proteins | sample BON01_FD_78093 | JGI IMG/M metagenome (GOLD analysis project Ga0105053, IMG submission 78093) | Freshwater microbial communities from Lake Bonney liftoff mats and glacier meltwater in Antarctica - BON-01 | ecosystem: Environmental > Aquatic > Freshwater > Ice > Glacier meltwater | place: Lake...
CGCCCGACAGAGCCAGGATCTTGGTGATCGCGGCCGTCAGCGTCGTCTTGCCGTGGTCAACATGGCCAATCGTGCCGATGTTCACATGCGGCTTGTTACGCTCGAATTTTGCCTTCGCCATCGCGTCTCGTCTCCTGGTCTCGTCCGGTCCGGCATCAGGCCGGTCCTGGTTATCGTCTCGTCGGGCGGCACGTTGGCCGAAGATGGAGCGGGTGGCGGGGATCGAACCCGCATAACCAGCTTGGAAGGCTGGGGCTCTACCATTGAGCTACACCCGCGGCTTCCTTCCTCCAAGGCGCACCGCCCCGACGGCGGTTCCTGGCGGCAATGAGGCAGAGCTGGTGGAGGGAGGTGGATTCGAACCACCGTAGCTTGCGCAACGGGTTTACAGCCCGTCCCTTTTAACCACTCAGGCATCCCTCCGAACACAAACTCGGCTCACCCCGCCAAGGGTGCGCGAACTAACGGATTACCCCAACGTTTGTCAACGAAAACGAAGCGCAGAAAGGCTCTGCGCTTCGCGGCCGCCGCGATAGCACGTCGGATTTGTTTCCAGTTGTCGCGTTCTCTCTATATCAGTGTCCCATGAGCCGCAAGCACCAGAAGTATCACGATCACCGCCAGCCCTCACGTTCCGGCAGTTCAGCCGGGACAGGAGCGGTCTGGCTTTTTGGCCTTCACGCGGTTACCGCCGCCCTGGCCAACCCCCTGCGCGAATGCCTGCGCTTGGTCGCCACGACCGAGACCGCAGCCGAAGCCGAGCGCATGTCACGCGCCCGGACCTCCGCTCCGCCCGGAGTCGAAATCCAGGAGCGGCGCGATATCGACCGGCTTTTGAGCCCCGGAGCCGTCCATCAGGGTCTCGCCCTGCAGGTCCTGCCGCTCGAGGAACCCGACCTCGACGAGGTCGTCACCGGCCAGCAGATCGTCGTTGTGCTCGATCAGGTGGTCGACCCGCACAATGTCGGGGCCATCCTGCGCTCGGCCGCGTCCTTCGGCGCCGGCGCCGTGATCGTGCAGGACCGCCATTCGCCCCAGACCACCGGTGTCCTGGCCAAGGCCGCTTCGGGCGCCCTGGAATGGGTGCCCCTGGTGCGTGTCGGCAACCTGGCGCGCGGCCTGGATCGCCTCAAGGAACTGGGATTCTGGATCGTCGGCCTGGATGGTGAGGCCACGGACGTGCTGGGCATCAAACCCCTGCCCTCGCCCATCGCCCTGGTTCTGGGCGCGGAAGGCAGCGGCCTGCGCCGTCTTTCCCGCGAAGCCTGCGACCTGCTCGTGGCGATTCCGGGCGTGCGCCCGGACCTCAGCCTCAATGTCTCCAACGCCGCCGCGGTGGCTCTGCACGAGGCCCGCAAGCAGGTTTCGGCGACCTGAAACAGAGATCGGGGCGGCAGGCATGGCCCACCGCCCCGACCTCCGACACGACAACGGACTTACGTACGCTTGGCCGCGTTTTCCGGGCGCTCCGGGTGCTTCTCCGCGGTCTGGGCGGGACCGTTCTTCTGCTGCTCCTTCTGATGGGGAGCTTGCTGAGCGCCCTGGGAGGGTTTGCCGGGCTGGGCCGAGGGCTGCGGGGACTTCTGGGTCATGGATGTTCTCCTTTGTTTTGGACCGGCAATGGCCGACCGGTCAGCGAATCAACGGCTGCCCGGGCCACGTGTTGCCCATCCCAAACGACGTAAGCCGAAAGTCTCTGGAGCCGGAACGCCTTGACGGCAGTAGGCGTTCAGCCTGTGCCACAGCAGGAGCACAGCCATGCCCAGCACATCGAAAGCCCAGCAGAAGGCCGCCGGCGCCGCATTGGCGGCCAAACGCGGCGAGACGAAGGTGAAGGATCTCCAGGGAGCGGCCAGGGAGATGTACGACTCGATGAGCGAGAGCGAACTCGAGGACTTTGCCGAAACCAAACGCAAGGGGCTGCCCGAGCACAGTAGCAAACAGGACGACTGATCCGTCAGGCGTTGGTACCGGACGGTTCAGCCCGCGTCTTCGCGGCGGGCCGCCAGCCGGGCACGCATCAGCACCAGATTCTTGACCAGCCGCTTGTCGGCCCAGTCGCGCAGTTCGGGCGCCATCCGGCGGGCATCGGCCGGCGTGGCATAAGGTTTGGCGACCAGCACTCTCTCCAGCACGGCCATCCAGTCGATCGAGCGGCCCGCGGCTTCGTCCGGTCCCGATCCTGCTTCATGCGCCATGACGACGGCTCCCGTTGTATCAGCCCGCTGGTAGCATCCATGGCTGGTGCGCGACCAGCATAATGCTCAACCGGGCGGCCGCCTTCGCGCCGGACTTGTTCCTGCCGTCCCGTGGCGGTTAGCATCCCCCAGGCTAGGCGCACGGCATCCCGGCCGTGCCTGCCCGGGGTCTGGAACGCGATGCAGGTGCAATGGAGCGAGGCGCTGGCGGTCGCCGGGGAACTCGTCGCCCCCTGGTCCCTGGACGCCGGTCCGGGCGGAGCAATCGTGCTGTTCGACCGCGACGGCGTGCGTGGCGAGGCCGCCGCCGGGCTGGCCAGCATTTCCCATGGTCTGCCCTTCAGCGCGGCGACACGCTCGCGCTTTGCCTCGATCACCAAGCATGCCTTCTGCGCCTTCGCCCTGGAGCACGGCCTGGCGCTGCAGGCGCGGCTGGGCGAACTCCTGCCCGACCTTCAGGAGGCCTTCGGCCAGGTGCCGGTCGAGCGCGCTCTGTCGATGACCGGCGCCCTGCCCGACCTGCTCCAGACCTATACCCTGTGCGGTCTGCCCTATTCGGCCCTGGTCGATCTCGACCGGCTCGACGCCTTCTGCGACAGGCTTGAGCGGCGCAACGGCGAACACGGCCGGGAGATCGTCTACAGCAATACCGGCTATCGCCTCGTCGAGCGCGGCCTTGCCCTGCGCGGGGCGCTGTTTGGTCCCTGGATCGAGGATACCGTCAACGCCGCGCTCGGCACCGCCCTGCTCTATCCCGCGCACTGGGACCGCCCGCTCAACGGCCTTGCGGAGGGTTACTGGCGCGGCGGCCCCGAAGGCTCCTGGCGCACCGGCACCTACGGTCCCGGCCTGTCGGCCTCGGGCGCGCTGACCGGCAGCGCCCGCGACCTTGCAATCTGGCTTGCCGCGCTGCTGCGCGGCGACGGTCCGGCTGGCGGCGCGCTCGAAACCATGGCGCGGCCGCAGCCGCTCGCAAACGGCAGCCCGACCGGCTACGGCCTGGGCCTGCTGCAAACACCGCTCGGCGGGCGTTTCCTGACCGGCCACGGCGGCAGCCTGCCCGGCTTCAAGAACGAGATCCTGTTCGACCGCGAAAGCGGCGCCGGCGTCGTCGTCCTGTCCAACCGCGAGGAGACCGATGCCCAGGCCCTGGGCTTGCGCGTCATGGCCGCCCTGCTCGGCGCGACCATGCCCGATGGGGCGCCGCCCCGGGGGCTGCCCCAGGGCCTCCTCATCGCCCCGGAGGGTCCCGGCTGGATCGAGATCGCCGGCAGCACCCTCACCTATCTGGGCGCCGCCGCGACGCTCCGGACCGGCCCCCTGCCCGGTACGGCGGTCTCGGATTCGGCCTACATGCCGGTTGCCCTGCAGGCCCGCGGCACCGGCATCGCGGGCACAATCGGCCATGCCCCCTGCAGCTTTGCCCCCGTGGCGCCCGACGCAGCGATTCCTCCGGCCATGGCCGGGCTCTGGCGCAACGCTCGCCACAACGCCACGCTGGAGGTCACAGCCGACGGCAGTGGCGGCGCCAGCGCCGGCCTGGGCACGGGGCCCCGCTCCATGTCGCCCAGCCGCTCGTCCCACTCGATGCCACGCGCGCCCTGATGCCGGTCGGAGCGCCGCCCTGGGCGAGCCGCGCCAGCCTCTGGTTGCGCGACCGCGACACCCTTATGCTGGCAACCCATCGCAGCCGCATGCTCGACTTCGAGCGCATCGCATGAAGCCCGCGCCCGGGCACGCCGCATCTGGTCCGCAACCGCCATCCTGTGTTAGGTGAAGCCGAACGCCGGATTAGCTCAGTTGGTAGAGCAACCGCCTTGTAAGCGGTAGGTCGCGAGTTCGAGTCCCGCATCCGGCACCAGCTTTTCCGCCAATCTTTCCCTCGGATCTCTCGAGAGAGGCGCCGGGGTAGCAATTGGGGTAGCACCGTGGCGCGAATCGCAGCGGGATCACTCGGAGCGGATGTTCTCCGATGCCGGATCACCACGATGGTCCATCGCGAAGTTGTCGCGGGCCGGCCATGAAACGTCTCTGTGCCCTGCTGGCGATGTTGGCCGCCTGGCCCGCATGGGCGGACCTGCAGGATGCCCAGGACGCCTTTGTTCGCGGCGATTACACGACAGCGTTCAAGGAACTGCGACCGTTTGCAGAGCAGGGCGATGCTGAAGCTCAGTCCAACATCGGCCTCATGTACCAGAGTGGTCTCGGCGTCCCACAGGACTTCGCTGAGGCCATCAAGTGGTACCGCCTCGCCACAGAGCAGGGCTATGCCTTGGCCCAGGCCAACTTCGGCAGCTTGTACCAGCTTGGCGCTGGCGTCCCACAGGACTACGCCGAGGCCGTGAAGTGGTACCGTCTCGCTGCAGACCAAGGTAATCCCCTGGGCCAGTCCAACCTCGGCAACATGTACGCCGCCGGCATCGGCGTCCCACAGGACTACGCTGAGGCCCTCAAGTGGTACCGCCTCGCCGCAGAGCAGGGAAATGTCGTCGCCCAATCCAATCTCGGCGGCTTGTACGCCGTCGGCTACGGCGTCCCCCAGGACTTCGTCCAGGCCCACTTCTGGTCGGGCCTTGCTACATCGCAGGGCCACGAGGATGCTCGCAGGAACCGCGACAAGGTCGCCGCCCGGATGACCTCCGAGCAGATCGAGGAAGCGCAACGCCTGACCCGTGCGTGGGAGGCTGCACATCCCCAATGAAGGACAGGTCGCGGGTTCGAGGCCCGCAACCGGCACCAGGTTCCCAGCCAGCCGATCATGAGCCGCATCGCTGGAAACGCCCGCTGATGAGGGTTTGTGTCTGCCATGGTGATCGCGTTGCCCTGTGCGCGGTGACCGCCTTGTGCACGCCCGTTGCCTCGCTATCCTCACTGGCCTTGCCACGTGCCCCGGAAACAAACCGACATGCCTGAAGCGACTGCGGTCAAGCCTGTGCCACCTTCCCGTGGCGGCGGACTGGTGACGCGAATCGAGGTGTTCGAGGGGCCCAACCTCTACCTGCCCCGTGCAGCGGTCGTGGTCAGTCTGGACATCGCCCGGTTTGCCGGAGGCAAGCCGCGCGCGCTGCAGCCGGCTGAGCTCACCTTGCTTGCCGACGTCCTGCTTGCGCGCTGTCGCGCCACGGCGGCGCTGGGGTTGCAGCCGGCCAGCCAGAGTCATCTGCGTTCGCCGCGCCCACAGTCCATCGCTGCCACGCTCGCCTTCCTCTGCCTGGAGCTGCAGCGACTCAACACGACCTACGCCGACGGCATGTGCGTCATCGGCGGCGGTCCGGGCGGCCGCGCCAGCGGCATTGCCTATGGCTTCGAGAGCATCGCCTTGGGCAGGGCTGCTGCGGCAGCGGCCTGCGACCTTGTCGATGCCGTGCTGTCGCCCGGAGCCGCCGGGGCCGACGTGGCGGCCTTCGTGCTTCCCGGCTCGCTGAAGGCCTTTCTCGATCTTGCCCGCGCCGCTCCCATCCTGCGCAGCAGCCGCAAGATCCTGCGCAGCGCCCGTGCCCGCGGCATACCCTGGCTGCACCTGCTCGAATCGACGGACCTGCTGCAGCTCGGCCACGGCTGCCACCGGCACCTGCTGCGCGGCAGCACGAGCGACGCCACGAGCCAGATCGGCCACTGGCTGACCAGCGACAAAAAGCTGGGTGCGGCGTTCGTGACCCAACTGGGCTTTCCCGCGCCCCGCCAGAGTCCGGTCACGACCCTGAAGGCCGCCGTCGCGGCAGCGCACGACATCGGCTACCCGGTGGTGGTCAAACCCCGGGCCGGCTTCAACGGCCGCGGCATCACGGTCGGCATCAAGCGGGACGAGGACATGGCCGCGGCATTCGCTCTGGCCGCCACCCTCAAGCGCGGCGTGCTGGTCGAGCGTTTCATGCCCGGCGACGCCTATCGCATGATCGTCGTCGGCGGCAGGCTGGCTTCGGCTTCGCTGTTCCGCTCGGCCAGCGTCACCGGCGATGGCCGCAGCGACGTGGCGGCGCTGGTCGCCGCCGAGAATGCCCGTCCGGCGCGCGGCCAGGGGTTTGCCAGCGGGCTGCTGCCGATCAAGCTGGATGATGTCAGCAAGGGCGTGCTGGCAAGCCAGGGGCTGACCACGACGTCCGTGCCGCAGCCGGGGCAGACCGTCCAACTGCGCCGTACCGCGAACCTGTCGACCGGTGGCAAAAGGACCGATGTCACGGCGCTGGTCCATCCCGACAACCGGCACATGGCCGAACAGATTGCGCGCGCCACGGCCATCGACATCACAGGCATCGATTTCATCACGTCCGACATCACCCGATCGTTCCGCGAGCTGCCCTGCGGCATCAACGAGGTGAACACCAACCCCGGCATCGGTTACGGCGATCCCGACGCCGGCCTGCCCGACGAGACCATCCGCATCGTCGACCTGCTGTTTCCCCCGGGCATGCCGGCAACGATCCCGATCATCCATGTCCATGGCGGCCAGGAGGCCGATGCCATCGCGGTGGCCCTGGCCCGGCGTCTCGCGGCACCCGAACAGTCGGTCGGCTGCGCCAGCGGTCGCGGACTGGAAGTCGGCGGCCTCACCATCAGCGACCTGCCGCAGCGGGGCGATGCGGCTGCCGGACGGGCCCTGCTGTGCAATCCCGCTGTCGCCTGCGCCATTCTGGCGATCCCCGGGGAAACCGTGCGCCGGCGCGGCATCGGAACCGACAGGGCCGACGTCACCATCCTGACCAGAGATTCCCTTTTCTGCGCCACCCTGGCCCGCGCGATCACCTCCGGCCCGATCGTCGTGCCGGCTGATCTTGTCGCTTTGCTGCCCGAAGCCGTGCAGCGGGACACGGCGCGTCTCATCGTCGGCGGCGGCCCCGCCAGTTCCCTGGCGCGGCGTGTCTGGCGCGATGCCGGCGATGGCACCATCCGGACCGGCGACGGCCTTCTGGAGGCCCCACCGACCGACGCTGGCGCTGATGGCGACCCTGCCCTGTTCGCCGCCGCGGCGGCCTGGGCGCTGGAGGCCGTTGGCCAGAGCTGATCCCGAAGCGGCGATAGCCCACGGAAAATCCGCCCGCCAGAAGCCTAGAGCGGATCACGATCACTCGGAACCATTTCATGGTTTCGTGTGATCGTGTGAATCCGCTCTACACCAACCAGATAGAGCAAATTCACACCTTCAGGCGGCATCGCGAAGCGATTCCGCCTGAAGGTGATTTGCTCTAGTTGTGCCCGGCAAGCAGCGGCATGCGCCAGCCGCGCCGCACGATCAAGATACGCAGCGCAAACAGCACGGCCATGACCAGGACGATCGTTACCGCGATATAGCGATCGACATGTTCGAAGCGGTCGGCGAACAGCAGCAGGACGATCATGAGGAAACCACCGCACACGGCCAGTTCCTCATAGGGTTCGCCCTTGAAAGTGCGCGGCTCGCGTCCGGTGACAACGTCGAGCAGCATGCCGCCGCCGGCACAGGTCAGGGCGCTGCAGATCGGGATCCAGAACCAGTCCAGGTTCGCAATGATCGCTATCTTGGCCCCGATCACCGTGAACGACACCAGGCCGATCGTGTCGGCGATCAGCAGAGAGCGGTCGAACTGCCGCCTCATGAAGCCGGGGAAAACGATGAAGCGCGTCGCCAGACTGCCCAGGATGACAACGGCGAACACGATGTAGAGATAGACCGGGTCCTGGAAGATGAAGGGCGGATACCGCTCGCCGCCCACCAGCAGGTCGCGCAGCGTGCCGCCGCCCACGGCCGGCAGCATGGTCAGGATCAGGGCGCCCCAGAGGTCGTAGCGGCGTTCCCTGGCGCGCAGGAAACCGGCCAGGCCAAAGGCTGCGGTGCCGATCAGGTCAAGGGCATAGAACCAAGGGCTGGCGACAACGATACCTAGTTGGTACAGCGTCTCGCGCGAGAAGATACTGTCCTGGTTGTCGCTGGCGATCTCCCACAGTTTGTGGGTCCATGCCCGCCCCGGCAGACCGACCACGTCGCCTTTTCCGCCGGCCGTCAGCAGCGCCAGCGTGCGGTCGAAGTCTTTCAGATCGAGCAGGCCGATCGTCGCGGGATCGCCCACCAGGCTGGCAATCTCCTGGGCCATGTGGACCTGGCGCTCGTCGGCGTCATCACCGCCACCGCCCTGCATCGCATGGGTGACGATCAGGGCAGCCGCGGTCGGCTGTTCTACCGCGCGCCGCCAGCCCGCCAGGGAGGCGCGCAGGAAACGTGTCGCCAGGTCCTCGAAGGCCGGGTCCTCGAGCCGCCGCGCGTCGACATAGATGCCGTCCTCGAGCAGCCCGAAACCGAGGTCTTCGTAGCGGAACACCGTCATGTCCGATATCCGCTCGCCCAGCCCCAGAAGCTCCCAATATTCGTTGTAGGTCATGACCGAGACGCAATCGACCTCGCCGGCAATAAAGGCCTCCAGGTCTCCGCCCTGCGGCCTGATCGCCAGGCTGCCCGGGTTCGGGTCGGATTCGCCATCGACAATGTCCAGGCCCAGGGCGCCGGCCCAGGCGATCAGGGATATTTCACTGCCGGAAAACCAGGCCGAGGCGGTCCGCCCGGAAAGGTCCCCGGGGCGATGGATGCCGCGGTCGCGCTCACAGACCAGACTCAAACCCGACCGCTGGAGAATCTGGGCGATGTTGATCAGGGGCAGCCCGTCGCGCCGCGCCTCGAGAGCCGCAGGCAGCCAGCCGATCATGGCGTCGGCCCGGCCATCGCGCATGACCTCGTTGGCATTGACATCATCGCCGCCGGGCAGGATCTCGACGCGCAGCCCTTCCCGCTCGTAAAGCCCCTCGGCCTGGGCGACGTAAAATCCCATGAACTGCGCCTGGGGCAGCCAGCGCAACTGCAGCCGGAAGGTCTCCAGCCCATCGTCCTGGGCATGGGCAGACGTCATCGTCGCCAGAAGTGCAACGGCGCCCGCCAACGCAACGCGCCACGTTGCTCGCGCCATGATCGTCCCTGGTCGCACGTCCCTGGTCCCTACCCTTCGGTCGCAGCCTGACGTTCCCTCCCCAAGGTTACAAGCGGGCCGTCATGTCGCGGCCGCCGCAGGGCGCCCTGCCGGGCATCGGCACATTCAGCCCCATGACGGCCTGCCACATGGACACCTGAGCAACAGCGAAGGCGACACGGACCGTTCGCCGACGCGGGAGCCCGGGCGAAGTCGCTGCCGCGCACCAGGCAAGAGCGCCGGAGCTCTCAGGCAAGCCGATCCAGAATGTCCTGAACGCCCTGCTCTTCGTAACCCAGGCTGACCAGCCACGGCAGAAAGGCAACCACCGCCTTGCGGCGTTCCTCGTCGTTGAGTTCGTGGCGCCAGCGCCCGATCTCGCCACTGTCGAGATGGCGGCGATGGAGTTGCAGTTTGGGATCGAACGCGGCTTCGGGGTCCTCTGCCGCTCCCTCGATGCGCGCCACGGCGGCCTGCAGGTTCTCGTGGCTGGTCGCCTCGTCGACTGCGGCGATCCGGCGCTCATCGGCGCGCAGGCCGATGTAGCGCGCGATGGCCCGGACGTGCTTGCGCGGATCCTCAAGCATGTCCTCGTAGCGGATCACAAGCGAAGCTCTCTCCTCGATGAAGGCTTCACCCTGGATCAGCCATTTCTGGAAATTGCGGACATAGGTGCCGAAGGGTTCATCGTCCGTGGGCGGCCAGAACCGGATGAGGGAGGCCAGAGCGTCCCTGGGGTCGCGCACGGTATAGACGTTCCGTATCTTGCGCTGCCGGATGCCGGCAAGGGTCCACGGGCCGACCTCGTGAGCCTTGAGCAGCGCAACCAAACGCCTGCCGTCCGGCTTCCTTCGCGCCAGTCGCTGGAGCGCCGCGTCGGTGTTGGTCGCATAACTCGCTATCAGGACCGCCTTGCTGGGATCCAGGGAGCGCACAAGCAGCTCACGGCAAACGTTGTAGCTCCAGGTGGAGGCGGATCGTTTCAGCCCCGAGCAGATGATCGGAAGAACCATAGGGAAGTCTTGCATTCGATTGCGGCGGACAGCGTTTGACGCGCTCCGAACGGATCACGCCGATAGCCATGAACCTAGAGCAAATCACCTTCATGCGGAATCGCTTCGCGATTGCGCATGAAGGTGTGAATTTGCTCTATCTCATTGATGTAGAGCGGATCAACGAGCCAGAGCAACAGGCCTGCCTAGCCCGAATGCTTCCCGGTCATCTCCTGGACCATCGTGCGGTACGCCGCCTCGACGCGACGGGCGAAGTCGGCCTTGTCGCAAAGCGGGGATCCCGTCATGCGTGCCCGCATGCCGCGACGCATGGCATCGAGTGCCACGGGGTCGGCGGCAAGACGGGCTGCGATCGCGAGGTAGTCCTCCTCGTCGGTCGCCACCAGATCGCCCAGATCGAGCTGGCCGAGCAGGCTGGCGCCAACACGCGCGGCGTGACGCGTGCCCATCAGGGAAACCACCGGCACACCCATCCAAATGGCCTCGCAGGTCGTCGTCGTGCCGTTGTAGGGGAAAGGATCCAGGCCGATGTCGACATTGCGGTAGAAATCGAGATGGCCCTGAAGATTTTCCACCCGCGCCGCCAGTTCCAGCCGGTCGGGCCCGATGCCATGGCCCGCGAAACGCTCGACCCAGTCCTGCCGCGTACCTTCGTCGGCAAAGCCGCGGTCCTTCAGCAACAGGCGCGAACCGGGAACCGCGTCCAGCAGGCGTGACCAGCAGGCCGTGACCCGGGGCGTTACCTTGGCCAGGTTGTTGAACGAACCGAAGGTGATTCCCCGCGCCCCCAGGGATGGTGCACTGGCAACCTCGGGCGCATCCTGATGCGGCTGATAACACAGGAAACCGCTGGGCAGGCGCACGAGACGCTCGGTATGCCAGCGGTCGGCATCCCCGGGCGGGTCGGCGATCGCATCGCTCATGCGGTAGTCCATCTGCGTCATGCCCGTGGTCGCGGGATAACCCATCCATGTCACCTGGATGGGCGCCGGCCGGCGGGCGAACGTGCCCAGGCGGTGCCCGCCGAAATGGCCGCAGATATCCACCAGGATGTCGATGCCATCCTCGGCAATCTTGGCCGCCATCGCCTTGTCTGACAAACCGACGGTCGACGTCCAGCCATCGGCGAGAGATCGGCAGCGTGCCGTGAATTCGTCCTCGCGCTGGACGGCGGAATAACAGTGGATCTCGAACGCGCTGCGGTCATGGGCCGCCATCAGCGGTTCGACGAAATAGGCTGCCGAGTGCTGCCGGAAATCGGGCGAAACGTAACCGACCCGCAGGCGCGTACCGCCATGGGCCAGGGGCGCCCGCGCCGGGAGTGCCGGCACGTTGTCGCTGTGGAGCGCGGCCCAGGCCCGATGCTCGGCAAACAGCGCATCGCCATCCTCATGGGCGTAATTGAGGATGACCAGCAGGTTGGAATGCGCGCCCTGCAGGTCCGGCACCAGCGTGAGCGAACGCCGCACCAGGTCCTCGGCTTCTTCCAGGCGGCCCTGCGACTTGCGCAGGTCGCCCAGGCTGGCGATCACGTCCGCGGCGTCCGGCGACAGTTCCAGGCAGCGCATGAAGCTCGCCGCGGCTTCGGCCATGCGCCCCTGACCGACCAGCGCATTGGCCAGCGCCCGGTGCCAGGCTATCACCTCGGGCTTGCGCGCGATCAACCTGCGCCAGACGATTTCGGAGCGTTCGAGCAGCCGCAGGATGTCGAGGGTCGCGCCCAGTTCCGACAGTACCTCGTTGCTTTCCGGGTCGGCGCGCAGCGCGGCCTGCAACACCTTGGCCGCATCCTTGTGCTGCAAACGCGAACGCAGCAGCCGGGCAAGATGGCATGAGGCCCTGCTGTAGGCGGGATCGATCGCAATCGCCTGGCGCAACGCCGTTTCGGCTGGCTCTGCCTGGCCCTGTTCGATCAGCACCAGAGCCATGTTCTGGTGCGCCTTGGCATGGTCGGGTTTGATGGCGATGGCATGGCGGAAGGCCGCAATGGCCGGCTCGTCCTGCCCCAGGGCCTTCAGGCTGAGCCCCAGATTGTTGGCGACCGAGGCATCGTCCGGCGCCAGCACCTGTGACCGGGCATAACGATCGCGTGCCAGTTCGTAGCGTTGCGCGCGGTAACCGATCAGCCCCGAGAGTTTCAGAAGTGCCAGATTGTCGGGTTCATCGGCGAGCGCGCCGGCCAGGACCTGCTCTGCTTCCTCACTCCGCCCGGCACCGGCCAGGGCTGAAGCGCGCTTGGCCGCTTCCGCGACCAGTGGCGACACGACAGGCGCCTCGACCTGGCTGTTCTCCGCTTGCCTGGCCTGTGCCCGACGCTGCTTGCGATTGACCGCCACTGTACCCCACAACCACACAGGCGCCGCTCATCGCGGACCTCGTAATGGCCCGGCAACCTGCTGCCGGCCCGATCAGCCTGCGTGATCTAGTTTCCCGTGCCGCAGGAGTCCAGCAACCAGAGCACATAATCGCGGTAGAGTGCGCCGGCCGACGGCGGGCCGCCCGACGACATGAACTCGGGCATGGAAAAGCCCACCCGCTGATCGGAGAAGTTGGCGGCCAGCGCGAGTTGCTCGGGCAGGCGATCAAAGCCGGCGGGAACGGCGGCAAAGGCCTCGTCGTTGATCGGTTCGCCGGAGACCTGGGTGAACAGCTCGACAACCACCGCGAACTCCGCGCCTGCGGCGTTGGCGGCATCACGCAGCGACTGCATGTAGATCGCCATGTCCTCGGGCAGAATCTTGCCCTGATGGACGCCATAACCGTCCTGCATCATGAAGACGTCGATGCCCGACTGGTTCAGCAGGTCGAACCAGAAATCGGCCAGGGCGGCGGGATCGAGCGTTGCGCTCGTGAAGCCCGAGATCGCGATCGGCACATCGGGCGTCACCGTGTGGATGTCGGCGACGGTCGCGGCCAGATGCTCGATCAGCAGGTTCTTCTTGGCCACATCCTGCCAGGTGACGTCGTCGATTTCTTCGGTGATGTACCAGCCGGCAAAGGCCGGGCTGGAGCCGGCGGCATCGTGCAGCTTGGTCACCAGCTCCAGGTTGGAAACCCGGTGGCGCCGCAGATAGACCTCGACCAGCGGCGCTTCCTGCCGGATGCGGCCCCAGTAGCCCGGATCATAGACCAGCCCGAGCCATAGCTTGATGCCATAGGCTTCCGCGGATGCCAGAATCCGATTGATGATGGGCGCCGCCAGGTCCTGACGCGAGTTCTCCTCGAAGATGTTGAAGCGGTCGAGCTGGGTCCACTGCAGATACAGCGTGTCGACGCCGACCGCACTCATCTCGGCCATCAGGGCGTTCCAGTCGTTCTGCGTCCAGGCCCCCTGCTCCAGCAGAGGCTGGATGAAGGTGCCCGTCAGCTTGGGACAGCTTTCAGGCCAGCTTCGCGCCATCGCGGGACTCCCCGTCTGCAGCAGGAGCGCGGTCATCGTGATGGCGAGGAGGCCGCCGAACAGGGTTTTGTTGGTCATCGCGCTATGCCGTCGTGGTGTTGTCATCAGAAGGAAACCAGCAGTGTGCCGACGATACCATGCGAAAAGCCTTCGCTCCGCACGATTGCGCCGCGGTACTGGACGATCACCTCCGCGGCCGAGCGGTAGGCCTGATACTTGGTGTCGTCAAACCAGTACTTCACTGAGATGCCCGGACCGAACTCCCAGATCGTCTGCGAACCGGCATCGTTGCGGGTGTCGTAAACCCCCGTCATCAGATGCGGCGTCACCACCGTCTGCTTGCCCCACTTGTACGAGCGGCCCAGGCGGCCCTCGGCGGTCAGGAAGACGGTCCAGTCGTCGCCCGGAATCCAGGCGGCATCGGTGAAGACCGTCGCAAAGGGCCAGTCGTCGCGCACCGGTTCGATATCGTAGCCGGTATCCCAGCCATAACTTGCGCGCAGCAGCCAGTCGTTGCGCGCCTCGCTGCCGATACGGAACAGGCGTTCGCCCGAAAGATAGAAACTCTGATCGGCGATCGGCTTCCAGCGCAGGCCCGCGCCGCCCTGCACGGTGTCGCGGTCGATCACCAGGCTGTTGTCGTTGTAGCCCCAGAAGCTGCGGACGAAGGCATGCAGGGTCTCGCCGTCGCGGAAGCCCATCGGGTAGTCGTCGAACCAGTCGATGTCGTCGAGCCGATAGGCGTATTCCATGCCGCCCTGTGAGGTCAGCGTGCTCGATCCCGTGGGGTCGAGCACGGTATCACCGCCGCCGAACTGGCTGCGCACGATGGTGTAGGCGGAAAAGTCCTGGGTGTTGTTGAGTGTCTGGTTCTCGCGCCGGAAATCCCAGATCTGCTCCTCCAGTTCGAGCTTTTCGTCTTCCTCGATCGGATAGAGCGGCTCGTTGTCGATCGCCAGTTCGAACCAGCGGCTGGCCTGATCGTTCAGCAGGCCGCGCTTGTTGATGTAGGCAAGGTCGGTATAGGGCGCCAGGCGGTCGGGCTGAGCGCGCACGACCGTTTCCAGAAGATGTTCGGCCTCCAGATCGCGCCCGGCCGAGTTGTAGGCATAACCCAGCGCCGCCAGAATCGTGTAGCTGTCGGCGGTCGCGGCCTCTTCCAGGCTCGCGATTGCGCCATCGAGATCGCCGGTTTCGTTGAGCAGCAGGCCGCGTCGGAACAAGCGGTCGTTGGTCGGGATCAGCGCGATCGCGTTGTCGATCGCGGCCAGTGCGGTTTCGCTGTCGCCCTCGAGCATCTCGATTTCGGCGATCTCGTCATAGTAGTCGGCGCGCAGGGTCGGTGGCAGGTCGACGTTTTCGAGCGCGGCCAGACGTTCGGTCGCACTCTCGACTTCCCCCGACAGACGCTCCACGCGCGCCAGGCGCAGCGTCAGGATGGGATCGGGTGCAATCGCGATGGCGGCGCGCCAGGCCTTTGCCGCCAGCTTGAACTGCTGGGTTTCCGAATAGAGAAAGCCGATCGCGGCCAGCATGGAAAAGCGCTGGGTCA
>Ga0105053_10007103_pt1 | contig 15092 bp, 9 predicted proteins | sample BON01_FD_78093 | JGI IMG/M metagenome (GOLD analysis project Ga0105053, IMG submission 78093) | Freshwater microbial communities from Lake Bonney liftoff mats and glacier meltwater in Antarctica - BON-01 | ecosystem: Environmental > Aquatic > Freshwater > Ice > Glacier meltwater | place: Lake...
CAATGGAAGGTGACGAGGAAGATGAATTGAATTTGGATGTGAACGATCGAGTCGATGGATCCTATTCACAATTGATAGACTTTTCCACTCGTGTTTTTGAAAGCCTAATTTCATTGCAATCCATTGAATCGCTTCTTGCTGACTGTAAATTGACAGTACGTGATGAATTGGACTCTAGTTTTTGGATTGGATCGCAGGATGAACCTCGATGTGGACTGGAAGCTTTGGCACAGGACATTTTTAAAATGCATACTCGCGATGTGGAACAAGTTGAAAACGGAGGTGCCGAATGGTGGGTCCAAATGAGAAGCCCAGAACGAGCAACGATTCCATTCCACTTTGACAAAGATGAAACGCTTGCTGCAATCACAGGTGATGTTTACGTATCTCCTGTCCTCTCTACTGTAACGTACTTGACATCAGGGGGGGCTCCTACTTGCATATTGGGCTACCGCTATTCGCATTCGATGGGGAAAGTCATTGACGCGGATCGCTCTTCGATCATGAGCTTTCCATCTCCTGGAAAACACGTGGTCTTTGATGGGCGGTTGCTACATGGAGCTCCTGAAGAGTTCACCAGAGATGATTCTTTATGCCCTCGACTCACCTTCCTAGTGAATGTATGGATCAACCACAGACCCTACGAAATTGATTCTTTACCTTTTGATATTTGCGGGCTGATGATGTATAAAAAACAGGCATCACTTCAAGAAGGCGAACAAGGTAAAATTTCAAAAGTATTCCTTGACAACGATGAATGCGCTTGGAAAAACTTCCATATGAAGGGTGAAAACGGAATGAATGAACTAAACATTCCTTTTGATTTGACTTCTCAGCAGTCTACCATTGCTTTACTCGGAGCAGCACCTGAACTTTCCTAGAAAATCATGATTTGAATTTCACTGGCTGTGTGGGACTATCCGCAATTTGTGTGGTAACCACACAAAGTTAGGTTGTTGTTCTTTTTGATATATAGCAAACATGAAACTCATGAGTAGCAACCGGAGCTCTCCTTTTTGAGATTGGGTACTTCATTGCCTTGTTGGTATCTCGATGTATCGCCATGCAGGTTCTACATGATCGGCACTCTCCTTGTTTGAACATACAGTTCACCATCAGGTACGTAGTTTTTTTGATCCAGGCCTCTTGTTGATGATTATACGATCCAATTATTTCAACCTACTACTATGAGGAAATTAGGATATAAAACATGCACCACCACGATGAGACATCTAGGCCATGGATTTTTTAATTGTTGTGTTTCTCATTTATCTTTTTTAGGTATCCATTACGTTTTTTGGATATAGTATAAGGGAAACCAAAGAAGTATCTTAGCTCCAGAACTCATGCATTCCGAATTTCGTCTTCAATCATTTTGCTTTCTGGCACGTATTTCCTTCTGTTCATCTGGTTTTGAAAGCTTGTTGCTTGCAATCCTTTTTAGTTAAAATTTAATTTTAGAAGCGTGGTCCTGTTTTCTGCCTTTGTTATTTACTCTCGATGTTTTGAAGTGACTCTGCGTTTTCATGTCTCGAATCTCTCAAAGTTTGATGTCAATGAAATGAAGTAATTCACGAATTCCGGTAATTTTCAAGAGAAAAGATTCAATACCCCAACGCTGCAAAAATCTAATGATGCATTCATTGTAACCTGTAATTAAAAATAAAAATTATGAAAGCGAAGAGACAGGGTTCATCACTATATGACTTCTGACTCACGAAAAAAAGGAGGTCCCCGCTGCCCAAAATATGAGACGATTCTCTTCGCTGGTTCGATGGGAGAACAATGTTGCTCATAGCGCTTGGCCAAGAATCAACTCGTCAGTTGCCAAATCCGCTAGATTCAGCGAGTTCATCATGGAGTCGTTCATGAACCAAAAGGACAAAGTCGCTATTATAGACGGCATCACTGGTGACCGTCGGACATACGGAGATCTCGTTCGTGACACTCACTCCATAGGAGGTTGTCTTCAAAAGGATCACGGCGTGTCTCAAGGCGACATAGTAGGAATTATTTCTCCTAATCACGTAGATTACTTCGCTTGCCTTCATGGAACTGCAATGTTGGGGGGGGCCATCACTCCGATGAACCCGGTATATACGAGCAGCGAGGTGGGAAAACAACTTTGCGGATCACAAGCCAAGGTGCTGATATCGCATCCTGACTGTCTGGAAGTGGCGCATAAAGCTAAGGAGATGGCGAAAGAAGAATGCAATTTGGATGTGCAGGTGCTGGACTTGCATTCCGACATTGGAAAGATGAAAGCAAGAATGCAAGGTGTTGTTTTGAACCCAACTCCTGCTTCACATGATGATACGGTTGTGTTGCCGTACTCCAGTGGAACAACTGGACTTCCTAAAGGGGTTGAATTGACTCACGAGAATATGGTTTCGAATACTCTTCAAAGTTGGGATTGTGAAAATAGGTTTGTGAGTTCGGATGATGTGATTTTGTCTCCATTGCCAATTTTTCATATATATGCTTTCCTGGCATCTTTGCATAATACTTTATATCGAGGTGCAACTTTGGTAACTATGAAGTCTTTTGACCTCGAACGGTTCTGCCAATTAGTCCAAGAACATAAATGTACACGAATGCATGTAGTACCTCCCATCTTACTTGCACTTGCTAAAAGTCCGATAGTTGATAACTTTGATTTCTCATCGATGAAGATCGCTATCTCTGCAGCTGCTCCATTAGGAGCTGAATTGGAAGTTGCCGTATCGTCGAGACTGAATATTAAAGTGAAACAGTTATGGGGAATGTCTGAACTAAGTCCATTGGGCACTGGTGTTCCTGATGATCGGCTTAAAGTAGGATCTGGTACCGTTGGACCTCCATGTGCCAGTAGCAGTGTGAAGGTCGTGAATCTTAATACTGGTGAAGCACTACCTGCAGGAGAAGAAGGGGAGCTGGTCATCAAAGGTCCTCAAGTGATGAAAGGATATTTAAACGCGCCTGACAAAACGAAGGAATGTCTTAATTTAGAAACTGGATGGTTTCAAACAGGTGACATTGCCAAGATAGATCAAGATGGGTATGTATACATTACCGATCGATTGAAGGAACTGATTAAAGTGAAGGGGTTTCAAGTTGCTCCAGCTGAGCTTGAAGCCTTGCTGTACACGCATCCAAATATTGCTGACTCCTGTGTTATCCCGGTTGACGATGAGCGCAGTGGACAAGTGCCACTAGCATACGTCGTCTTAAAATCAGGTGATACGAAAACAACGGCCGAGGAAATCTGCGAATTTGTTTCGGAACGTGCTGCCTATTATAAACGATTAGCTGGTGGTGTCAGATTTGTTTCTTATATTCCTAAGACTGCTTCGGGGAAAATTCTCAGGCGTGTGGTTATGGAGGATCATAAAGATTCACTCAAACATAGTTAAAATTAATTAACTCGTTCGAACCTGGTTTATCATGGTAGTAGTTAAATGAAGCTTTTAAGTGTTGAAACTAGATGGGGTGTTTCATCCGACTTTTATTATTTTAATAAACTCTCGAGGCTCATTGAACATAGAAAACGGTCTGGAGTTGGAAAAACACCCTTTACTTAAAATGTAAACTCAATACAAGTAAGGCACTATTCTGTATGGAACTTTTGTGGTGTATTCAATCCAAGCTTTCCCGTACTTGGCCTTGCATACTACCTCGTCATCTATTTGACGCGGAATAAACAAGAGTACATAGTACAGAGGGTATAAAAATGGAACCCAAGAACCACTCACTAAAAAACCTGGTACACTTGTAGCCAGTGCTTGAACTATTTCACCGAGGTAGTTTAAATGTCTCGAATACGCCCAAAATCCACCAACTAGTATCTTTGAATTGGGGATAGTTCGTTGTTCGATTACAAACAAAAAGTACTTTTTAGATGGCTCTGTTTTGAAATAATACTTCTGCATATTGGATCCTCGGGTCAATATCCAACCTACAAGAAACAGAACCAAACACATGACACTCTGAATTATAGAGATATCCCCACGGCGACTTTCGAGAATAGCCCATCCTCCGATGCAATAAAAGTACGGATAGAATACAAAACAACCCCAAAATAACTTCCCTCCCGTTTTTTCAGCAAAGAGATCATAAGTGTATAGATGCACTTTTTCAAAATACATGTATTCCACCACAAACCAGGATAGTTGGCAAATGTAGGTGGCCATCGCCCTCGACACACGTCCATCATTCCTGTATTGAACAGCTCCAATAGAAAGCACATTCAATAAAAGCAACACAGCTCCAGCCAAGTAGCAAAACATCTTGACATCCAACAACCCTCCTCCTGGTACGGGAACTCGCGGATTGAATTCTACACCAAAAAACAAATTCAATAAAAATCCTCGTTGATGATGGATTCTAATATCCTCTGTTGAAGCCTTGGGAGTGACCGGTCGATCGGCTGTGCTGCATCTTAAATATGTCTCTGGTTGGCTGTTTCCGCGGTTGTAAAGTAGCAGTGTACCAGCAAGCCCAAGTATATTGGAAATCATCAAACCACTCCAGAAGTTATCAGCAAATGCTGTTAAAGGAATATAATCTCGAGTCAAGTAGAAGAGACCAATGATAGTAGCAAGCACTTTGGCACCGTTAAGTTTATAAGATAGGACAGAGCCATTTTTGTCGCATGCGTAACCTTGGGTTGGAGCTACGGGAAGAACAATGTGCCAGAAAGCAGAGAGCAAGTGGACGAAAGTTACCAATAGTACTCCGAACGACATCTTACTTTTTATGGACTGCGTCTGTGGACTTTCTTCTCGGAGTAGAAACAGCGAGAAGCAGTGAAATACAGTCGAAATTATTTTTAAGGACCAATTCATTGGAATTTGAAATTCGGACTTGAATAACTTGGATTACAGTTAATGTATAGAAAGACAACATGTAACGAAGAGTTTCCATGATCTTTCTTCAAAGCAATTGCTCAATCTTACTATTATTGGTCCAATTTGGAAAATACTACTTCACACAGTGTAGGTAACCAGTCTCCTGTGATATACCAATTGGACTTGGAAAAAAGCTGTAAATTGAAAATAGGTCTAAAATAAGAAGGTCTTTTCCTTTCATTTATTTATTAAATCCGGTAGACGCAACTTCGTATATTAACCAACCTAATACGGCATATCTTATCGTAGATGCAATTGGACTTAAATGAACGATTCCAGCAAGCCGAACCACTACAAAACTGGTACAACTGACAACACTCATCAATGCGCAGCCATAGCTCCCTGCATCTTGACTATGCAAATACAAGAGAGAAGTAATAAACAGGGGGGCCCACTCTGCGTTGTTCAATTGAGTCGCACTGGCGATCTTAAACGCCTTAGAGTTAAGGATCTCGCTTGCTTTCTCTTTGCTTTCTAATGTTCTGATTCTGAAGCCCAGTGATAGATACAATCCCATTGCCATGCTCTCTCCTAGTAGAGCAACGGCTCCATACAATTGAGGACTCATCGTGAAATTTTTAGTATAATCAGATTCAGAATACAGTTGACAATGGATTCGTCGCCTCGTACGTTTGTTGCATTGAAATTGCAACAGCAGTGGAGGGGGGCTATTGAACGCAAGAGAAATGCAAGAACACTGAGGAGACTGGCAAGAGCATTGAGAATTCGGATGCAGACCAGGAAGAGCCTGAGTGAATGCGCTCAAAGCATTTTAAAATGCATCGATGACTTTGAAGCTTTAGGCAACCCTAAAGAAATAGTGAATGAAGCGTGGATGCAATGGAATGAAATATGGGACATGCTACCAGCAACGGAAGACACGTTGTTGGAGCACCGTGAAGAAATGGATATCATCGGTAAGTGAAGTATTGATCGGGCTGGACATGCATTGTAATACCTGCCCCAGATGATGATGCTAGGGAAACAGATTATTCCGCAGACTTTCAAGATGAGGAAACATCGTCTGAAATAGTTCCTTCAAGTCCAACGGCGCCCCCCGAACGTGAAAACCGCGTTTTATTCCTTTCGAAAATGGTTCTGAATTGGTTTCGTAAAATCCACGACAACAAATTATCTGATATGGTAATTGGACGACTTCGGGAGCTGATTATGTCAGATCGAATATGTTATAAATTGAGAAAGAATCTCAAAGGCACCATATTGCAAAGGATCTTCGAAGCCAAACTTGACGCCGGCTGTCGAATTCTTTATACTTTGAGATATGCTAAAGCCTTTGAAAAGGAAACAATATTGGTTTGGTATATTTGTAAGCATGATGAAGTCAATAAGCGGAAGCAAGGCATCGAGCAGTCGTTCTCTAGAGGTATTAAGGCTAACATGGTTCAATATCAGCACGACGCCAATGAAGAAGATGTTGTGTTCTTAAATCCACATGCTAATGTTCCTTTGAAAGAGTATGAAGTTCATTTGGATGAAGTGCGGATGCTCTCAGTATCCGATTGGACGCCTCCCGTAAGATTAACACGGGAGGAACGTGAAATAGTTGAACATGCAGGGACAGTAACCTTATTAGGAAGGAGTGGGACAGGTAAGACTTTCTGTGTATGTTCACGAATATCGCTTGATCATGCAAGAAATCCTGAATTTCGTCAACTGTTCATTTCGAGGACCTCACAGTTATGTCGCCACATTAACAAGGTAATGATGAAGAATACCGGAATTCGTGGGAATTTAAGTTTTCATACTGTGTCTGGTTTTGTCAAGACCCTGGAGGCATTCGTTGGTATTCGAAGCAGTGATTGGTCCAATCAATCTTTTTATAGTTTCTTAAAGTTCAAGGTAGACTTTTCAAAAATGGTGGCATCGATTTCGAAGCGAAACCGCCTGAAAAACAGCCACAGGAAAACAGAAACTTCAGTCATTGACAGTTTGACTGCTTGGTCTCAAATCAGGTCGTTTATTAAGGGATCTTTCTCTGCAGTTGACGGTGTTAAGGGAGCTCTATCGGTTCAGGAGTATTTAGGCCTAGGTCAGAAACAATGCCGATTGAATAGTCAAGAACGAGCATGCGTTTACCAAATATACGAGGAATATACTATACTTTTAAAACGCCGGAAAGAATGGGATGAAACCGACAGGATTAGAGTCCTGTATCAAAGATATAAAGAGAAGATTCCTATTGAACGGAATCCGTATGATTTGATTTATGTGGATGAAGTTCAGGATATGCTGCAAGGAGAAATAGCTCTGTTTGTGCTTGCAACTGGTAAACAGCCGGCATCGCTTTTTTTAGCTGGTGACTCAGCACAGTCTATTTCTTTTGGAGTGCACTTCCGGTTTCAAGATGCAAGAACTGTTCTTTACAATATGGTGCCTCAAGAAGTACCGGAAAAACCACTTCGATTACGTTGGAATTATCGAAGCCACTCCGGTATTTTGAATCTCGCCAAAGATGTTGTGGAATTGACCACAAGGAACTTCCCATTCTCCATGGATGCATCAACTTCTGATTGTGGGATCGTTATTGGCCCCAAACCTGAAGTATGCCAAGCATATACGGAGGAAAGGTTGATACAAGTATTGAGAGCCGCAGGTAGCGCTCGAATCCTTGTGCAAGATCCTCATGACTTTGATGGGAAGGGATGGGGTGCGGAACGGGCTGTTTCTGGGTCGCGCAGCTTGATTGAGCAAGCTTGTAAGAAAGGAAACTTTAAAGAACCTCTAATATTGACAATCATACAATCGAAGGGACTGGAATTTGCCGAGCTTTGTATATTGAACTTCTTTGCTGACATGTCGTCGGAGAAGAACAGAGCTTGGAAATTGATGATTTCGAATCATCCTTCCGGAATCAATTTGGAACGGGATCTTAAATTGCTATATACCGCTGTCACTCGATGTTGTAGTAAGTTATTATTCGTCGAAACTCGGCGAACGGATGCTGCCGATGCCTATTTCAAGCATCTTGCAGAAAAACAGCTGACGATGAACTACGTGCAACCGAAATCATTGCTTGTCACACAGAGGCTCAGTATAAGCGGATGGCGAGTCCGAGGATTAGAGTTGATGCAGAACGAAGATGATGATCCAATACCCAATATTGAATTGGCCATTAAATGCTTCCGTAATGCCGAAGACATTGTACTAGAATCTCGAGCTGTCAACATGTTGGAATCCATAAAGTTGCGTAGTGCATCGGAATGGATGCTGCTGCCCCAGCTGATTAGCCGGTGTTTGAAAAATGGAAATTTTATTGAGGCTTTGGATGCTGTGTCCCATTGCTGTCCCGAGTCTCAGATAGTAGAAGAGCGAATTCAACTGCTCTTCAAGAAATTAATAAACCGTCCAAGTATTTTAAAAAGCACCATCAATGAAGTAATTTAAATTTCAAAAGTATGACTTTTCATCTTCCATTAACTCGCCTGCAACAGCCTTAGACTCGAGATATAATTCAGGAGGTAATTCTTGTAACGCTACACTGGGTGCTCCTTGAAGCTGACTCAAATTCTCAAGAATTTGAATTTTATAGTTCTCCAAATAATCCTTCGTGTTTAAATTTCGCAGAGTTGGAGACGGTCGAAGGTGAATATTCTGATCAGGTTGAAAATATCCAGAATATTCGTGTTCTGGTATGATGGAACTAATTTCGTTTTCTTCATCCAGCAATACGGCGGTCTCGTATGCCCAGCAACGTGCAACATTATTAATAGTATAGCCCCCCCCGCCAAGAATCAGCAATGGAATACCATATGACTTTACATGCTTTACACATTCCCCGTGGCCTTGAACTGTTAAGTTGAAACAACCTAGCCTATCACCTGTTAAAGAGTCTGCTCCACACTGCAATACGATGGCGCCAGGTCTGTAAACTTGCATAATTTTATCAACTACAGGTTTGAATATACTGAGATACTCTTTGTCAGTGATGCCTTCTTTTAGAGGGAAGTTCACACTGTAGCCCAGGCCCTTTTCTTGACCAATGTCCTCGATATCACCAGTACCTGGAAAAAACTCGCCGAATTTATGGAACGAACAAGTCATAACTCGATCTGATAAATAAAAAGCTTCTTCTACACCGTCCCCATGGTGAATATCAATATCAATATACAACACACGGGCGTGGTACTTGAGTAGCTCGAGTATGGCTAGCACGATGTCATTCACATAGCAAAAGCCACTTCCCTCGCTCTTCTTGGCATGGTGAAGACCCCCAGGCCAGTTGATACATATGTCTGCGAGACCATGGTTCAATTGAACAGCCCCATCGATGCTACCTCCAGAGTATAAACTACAGAAATCGAAGAGATCATTGAACACAGGACAATCGCCTTCCCCAACTTGACCAAGATTGTACTTTTGCGCCTCAGTAAAGAGTGCCTTGCCCATCTCCGGTGATGCCTTGCGAATGAAATCAATGTATTCAGGGGAGTGAAACTGCGATAGCTCTGCAGCAGTGGCTCGATGAGGTCTGTACATATTCATTTTTCGATGTAGTCCGTAGGTTAGTATGAGGTTGTGGGTCAGCTTTAAGCGACCTGGCTTCATGGGATGACCTGGTCCATAATAATGATTGGGAATATCACTGTCGTAGAAGTAGGACACTCGCTTCTTCATCAACCACTATGCTATCCCAGTTTTTTTTTAACTTTTGAGCTCGGGTTCTGAAGTTTGGCATGCGCACCTGGGAAAGACTGCCTGAGATGCTCCTCTGATTGTTGCTCCAGATGTGACACTGTTATAAATCCTTTCAATTCACACGATAAGAAGAAGAATAACGGTGGCTTTTATTTACTTTGTATTCATTCGGAGATTGTGCTCTCAATGTCTCCTTCTATCTGGTACTAACAACCAGAACAAGCAGGTGTTATGTGCTACTCAAGTGAATTCCACAGGGAAAAATAAACAGTGGCTCTCATTTGATATCATAGACTGCAGATCAAATCGAAGAAATCAGACAGTGGCGAAGTATAGATCAAACGGTGATAAAAGTTACCGTGATTTGGAAGAGAAAATCTTCAGCAATGACTCCTACTCCTTTTCGCCTGGATATAAAATTGAAGAAAGTGGATAGCTATGTTGAAAAATGCAACGGCATATCAAGTTGATTGTTAGCATGAAAGCGGAGGAGCATGGTTGTGCTTTCCATGCAGTAAAGGATAGACACAAACGAGGACCAAATTGCAAGAAATTCATTTATGATGGTGATCAATCTATATATTTTTTAAAAGCGAGATAAAACAAAGCTGGTGTACCAGCATATTATTCATTCAGCCCTATCTCCACAAATGTACAAGTTTATTTTATCTGGTTAACCCCGCAGTTTCAGTTTCTAAATAGCTTTTAGAATCCGGAAAATATTTCATAATCCCTTGCATCAATGAATGTCTGACCTTGGTGTTATAATTGTTCAGCCAATTCAACTCATCATCATCCAGCAACGAGACGTCAACTAATTTTGTTGAAATCGGAGTCATTGTCACTGTCTCAAACCCGCAGAAATGTTTGTCAGGTTCAAATTTGGTTTCCACGCGTTTGCAAATAAGAACGCTTTCAATTCGAATTCCAAATTGACCTTCAAGATAATATCCGGGTTCATTGGATATTGTCATACCAGGAAAGAAGCCTACTTCGTTATTCCGTTTTCTAAATCCAACACCTTGAGGACCTTCATGAACATTCAAGTACGCTCCAACTCCATGTCCAGTGCCATGCGGATAATCAAGTCCATTTCTCCACAGTGCAACTCGAGCGATGGAATCCAATCTCGAACCAAATGTTCCTTCTGGGAAAACCAACTGTTCAAATGCTATATGTCCCTTGAGCACGAGAGTATAAAAATATTTCAGTTGAGGCGAGGGAATATCTGCAAAGCTCACAGTACGAGTTACATCCGTAGTTCCATTGCAGTACTGTCCTCCAGAATCCAAGAGGAATAGTGAATCAGTCCCAATTTCTAAACACGTTTCTTTCTCAGGTTTGTAGTGTATGATAGCCCCGTTATGTCCATAGCCGGCGATCGTGTCAAATGAAGGACCTTTATGTCCTGGCATTGCAGATCGAAACTCTTCCAGCTTTTCACTTGCTTCAAATTCGGTTGTTTTTCCTACATTGGTAGTGAGCCAATGCAAGAAAGCAGTCAATGCAACTCCATCCACAAGATGAGCTTGGCGAATTCCATCCAATTCAGCATTATTCTTCTTAGCTTTGTGCAAACTTACTATTGATGGGGAGTCCATGATCTCCTTGGACTGTATCAGCGAATATAAACGATAATTCAGTTGATTCGGATCCACAAGCAGCTTGTTGGCTTTGTTCGCAGCAAGATATGGTCCAATATCTTCATAAGAATGGACTTGCACTTGAGGACCTATATGATATTGAATTTCTTTCGTGATTCGACTTTGATCAGTAAACAAATGCATTTCATTCGATGTTAAAACAGCAAACGCTCTAAAAACGGGATTAAATGGAATGTCAGATCCACGAAGATTGAACAACCAACAAATTTCATCCAATGCACATCCAACCCAACCTTGTGCTTTGTTCGTTTCAATATCCCTCCTCAAAAGCTTCAACTTTTCAGCAACTGAACAACCAGAAAGGGATTCTGGATGAATAGCTAGCTCCCCAACGCTAAACACTGGTCTATCTTCCCCCCATACTCCATCAATCAAACCAACTGTGCTGCGCATTTCAATACCATTGATACTCAATCTTTGCTTCAAAGAAATAGCTTCTGCTGCTGAAACAAAATTAGGATCCAGCCCAACTACTTGCCCTCTTGCAAAGTGCTCACCAAGCCAATCTTCAGTAGAAACTACTTCACCACTTTTCATTAATGTCCATTCTGGTGACATCTGGTTTGTTGCTTGAGTCCAGTATCTTCCATCTGTCCACAATAATGCTTTTGTTTGGGTCACCACCGCTGTCCCGTTGCTCCCGTTAAACCCGGTCAAGAACGCACGTCTTTGATCGGCATCAGCAATGTATTCACTCATGTGAGAATCGCTTGAGCCTACTATTAAAGCATCGACACACCATATTTTGACAATGCCTTTCTCACCCCTCGCAATCTCTCTTGTAACATTCTATTGGTTTTGAGTTCGAAAAAACAAAATTTAATAAACTGATCCTAGTACATTATTTTTTTTAAACAACAACAAAAATCGATTTTTTTTAAAACTACTAGAATTTATTTAAGACTCTAAAAAATAACGCGACCAAAAAAAAGGGATTTTTGTTGATTTTTTTTATGGCCGTGGTAAAAACAGGGTCTGCCAAATGAAAATTCCTTTTTTTTTGGTCGCGTTATTTTTTTAGAGTCTTTAAGTCTTTAGAGGACTGGGCACGCGAAGAGAGCTGCGAAGCGGCTCGTTGATCTCTAAATCTATATATATAAAGTTCTGAGGTACCTGATATGATTCTTAATTCATTCGCCAGTGGTGACGATACTGATGAGGAGGATCGGGCGCTACAAGAAGAGATAGAAAGTATTAGAGTGCAGATCCGGAACCAGCTCTCAACTGTTGATGAAGGCGACCAAGGCGACTGGTGGAAGGGACACAGTGCGAGCGCCATTGATCAAAATAAGATTCCCAAGCATGTTCGTACTTTGAAGGGGCATTTTGGCAAAGTATACGCCCTTCACTGGGCCGGCGATAGTAAGCACATGGTTTCCGCATCCCAAGACGGAAAGTTAATTATTTGGAATACTCATTCAACAAACAAAGTTCAAGCTATACCGTTGCAAAGCTCATGGGTGATGACGTGCGCATATGAAACCAGCGAGGATCGACTGGTAGCGTGTGGAGGGTTAGATAATGTTTGTTCGGTGTATAGACTAAGCTCAGAAGGCGGTATAAACGCGGCAAAAGCAGCGCATGAATTGCACGAACATGAAGGTTATATTTCATGCTGTAGGTTTCTTGGGATGAATCAAGTTATCAGCGCCTCCGGTGATGGCGATTGTATTTTATGGGATTTAGTTGAAGGAAAGAGATTACAGAAGTTTCAAGATCACGATGGAGATGTTATGAGTTTAGCGGTAACGCCACACAATCCAAGCATTTTTGTGTCTGGTTCTACGGATATGACAGCTAGAATTTGGGATTTGCGAACTAGTAGATGTGAATTGTTATTTGAAGGCCACGAAAGTGACATCAACTCTGTAGCTTTTTTCCCTACTGGGAATGCTTTGGGCACTGGTTCTGACGATGCCTCTTGTAAGATTTTTGACTTACGAGCTTGTAGAGAAATCGGAAGTTACTTTTCTGAAAATGTCGTTTGTGGAATAACATCCGTTGATTTTTCTGGCTCTGGGCGAATGATGTTTGCTGGATACGATGACTATAGTGCATTTGGATGGGATGTTACCACGCCTGGTGAGGCAAAACCTTTTCGAATTGCAAAACATGAGAAGCGGGTTTCTTGCCTTCAAGTGAATCCGGCGAAAAACTGTCTAGCTACTGGTTCATGGGACACACAATTGAAATTATGGTAAGTGACATTTAAAATATGGTGTTCGTCTAATTTACCGTTGTAGGGCTTAATTCATTCTAATTAAAAAAGTCAAAAACCTATTTATTGATGGAAAATACAATCCGGGTAGAATAAATGTACAACTAATTTTTAGAGAGCTTTTAGACCTTGAAGTACATCCTTTCAGATTCTCAAAAGAAAATAGCAAATCGTTTTAATTCATATTTTAGAAAAGATATGGAAGGCATTGCATGCTACCAAGGGATGCGATTTAAATTACATCAGGTGCTTTACAATGCGAAATAAGTTATTTGTCATGATGTTGCTGCTCCTGATTGCCTCGAAGTACCCATTAGAATATTTTCTTTCAACAAGACACTCTTGTTTTGTAGTAAGAAATTAGCGATGGCTTCTATCCACTTCGACATATTCCCAGCAGTACGAGTAGCCCCCCTTCCACAACGGTTTCATTGTATTGCATCAATCGAGGATGTTCCAAGGCGGACCATCGTGTAGCATTTTTTCTCCGCAAGGTACAGACCCGTTGCACAAGCAGAATGTTGGAGTGAAAGGTCGAGTTAAAAGAACTTTCGATCCGCAGTTAAAAGGGTGAGTAACAAGTTTGAATATTGGGAGTTCAAATTTTGAATGGCTCTTTGATAGATACGCCTTAGTTTGTGACGGTGGACCGTTAACGAAAGCAGAGTTTCCGAATCCTTCAACTAGAAAAGGATGTAAGTGTTTTTGAATTTGAACTATTTTCAAGCTGGTGTTCTTATGAGTGAATTTATTAATAGTGAACCTCACTCAGAAGTTTCTCTTGGTGCAAATGGAACTGCCCAGCTCATTTGATCCGCTATGCATAGAGTTAACGCTATGCGATTCGCAAGCTACGAGGCGGAGATTGGTTCTATCATCAGGTTTCAGGTCGTTTAATGTTTCACCACTTCACGCACAAATCCCTCTTATTACAAATTCAAACTTGGAAGAACAAGTAGAAGGTATCATGCCAAAAGGGGCATGGTTCACTTTATGTTTTGATTTGCAAGAGGTTATGTCTAGCTTGTTTCCGGGTGCTGTGTTTAGGTCGATAGAATCTCTCAGTTTTGCAGGACATTGTAAAATACGACAATTGTTTACTCTGAAAGTCCCTCCCAGTGGAGACCATTCGTGTAAGTTTGTTTCTGCTTGATAAAAGGAATTTGATGCTGAACGTATATCTAGATGCCAAGTATAAGCACTGTCAACCTATTCCTCGACAGCTACAATTTCCAGTGTCGTTGATTGGAGCAAGTTTGGTGTTTTTCAGTGTCGACATGATAAAAGCTGCATTGGAACAACAAATACATTTGAATACATCTCCTGAAAAGCCAATCAAGAAAATGAAGATGAAAACGATGTTGCCATATTCAGCGAGGTCCTCAGAACATGATTCGGCCCGAAAATCTTTGCCCGTGTTAGAAAAATCAAAAACATCGGCAGTTTTATCAGGCTCTCCTGAACCAACACCAAGAAAAACAGAATTCCCTGAAACTAATTTCGAAAATGAAGATTTAGAAGAAAATTTTGAGAACGATTTTGAAAAGCAAGACTTAGAAGAAAATTTTGCGAAATTGAAAACGAGCTTCCAGGAAAGTGCTACTTATCTTCAAAAGAATAAATCTCCATCTGTCGTAGGCAGTGATTCTTTTGAAACTCAATCAGATG
>Ga0105053_10007113_pt1 | contig 15078 bp, 13 predicted proteins | sample BON01_FD_78093 | JGI IMG/M metagenome (GOLD analysis project Ga0105053, IMG submission 78093) | Freshwater microbial communities from Lake Bonney liftoff mats and glacier meltwater in Antarctica - BON-01 | ecosystem: Environmental > Aquatic > Freshwater > Ice > Glacier meltwater | place: Lake...
CGCGCAATCACAGACCGCAGGGAGTTATGCAGAGGGACCCTAGCGGCAAAGAGCGCAGACGCTTGCCCGCCAAGGCAAACTGCGCATTGGCTATTGCGGGCGTCAGAGGCGGCACGCCCGGTTCGCCGACATCAATAGGCATCTCCTGTCTTTTCAAAAAAATGCGTCTCCACCAGCGGCGCCTGCGCCAGCTTCATCATGGCGCACTGCCAAAAATTGCTTTGCTGCACCACACCCTCATGGATGTCTGTTTGCCGATGCAGGGCAGCTGTCAGGGCAAATACAACCGCTCCCTCCATTTGCTGCGCCACGATGGATCGAAATGACTCATGTAGCACCAGACCCAGCGCACGGCCAGCCGGCAAAGGCTTGCCCCATCCGGCCTTGGCCACAGCCAGCTCGAGCACTGCCAGATGGCGTGGCGCGCCCTGCAAAAGTGAGCGCCTGAAAGCCAGCGAGTCCTGTCACGCATCTATCCAGCGCCAGTTCGTCTATAAAGCTTTCAGAGAAAAAAGCATTGTGCGAATGCCCGACTGAACGCCAATAGCCCACAGGTACGAAGCGCGCCCCGTGGGCACTATCCGTTCTGGAGTGCCAAGAGGTTGATCGCCAGAATCGAGACCATGCACATGATCAAGAATGGGCAGTTGCACTGCCCCAAGGGGCAAGCCATGTCTGCAGCTGAGCAGTTCTACAGCCTGGCGTTTTGATCGCGAAGCGCCGTCGTCACATTTCAACGACCTTTGTACACTATTGCAACAGAACCCAAAACAGCGGTTAATTTGGGCTTGAAGTGATTCTGGAGATATTTTTTCATCATTTTTAGACCAAAAAATTCCTCTAGCCTAATGAATACGGGCGTAATAAGCTACTGAATTAATAGCAAACGAAAGTTAAGCTTTTAAAAACTCGGCCTTGCTGCCCAGCCAGCGTTCAATGTGCCGCTGCGCTAGTGCCGCATCGCCGTCCAGCATTCGCGGTGCCAGCGCGCGCGCCCAGGCCAGCCAGTCGGCATCTAGCGCCAGATCAGCAAATCGCAGCAAGAGCGCACCCGACTGGCGCGCACCCAAAAATTCTCCGGGACCACGAATCTCCAGATCACGCCGGGCAATCTCAAAGCCATCATGGGTCTCGACCATCGCCTTGAGCCGGGCGCGCGCCATTTCACCCAAACGCGGCGCATCGCCGGTTGAATACAGCAGCACGCAGGCCGAAGCTGCCGCGCCGCGCCCGACCCGGCCACGCAGCTGGTGCAACTGGCTCAGGCCAAAACGCTCGGCGTGTTCCACCACCATCAGCGAGGCGTTGGGCACATCCACGCCGACCTCGATCACCGTGGTGCTGACCAGCACGCTCATCACACCGTCAGTGAACAAAGCCATCACGGCTTTTTTCTCGGCCAGGGGCATACGCGAATGCAGCAGCCCGACCAGCACGCCAGGCAGGGCTGCACTCAGCGCTTCATGTGTCTCGGTGGCATTGGTTAAGTCGAGGACTTCGCTTTCTTCAATCAGCGGGCAGACCCAGTAGACCTGGCGGCCGTCAGCCACCTGGCCACGGATGCGATCGACCACATCACCGCGCCGCGCGTCATTGACAAGCTTGGTCACGATGGGCGTGCGGCCGGGCGGCAGCTCGTCGATGGTTGAGACATCAAGGTCGGCGTAGTAGCTCATGGCCAGCGTGCGGGGGATGGGTGTGGCGGTCATCATCAGCAAATGAGGCTCTTGTCCCCCGCCAGCGCCCGCACCATCAGCGGCCCCAGTCATCTTGCTTCGAAGGGCCAGCCGCTGCGCCACGCCGAAGCGGTGCTGCTCGTCAATGATGGCGAGAGCCAAGTTTTTAAACTGCACCTTGTCCTGAATCACGGCGTGTGTGCCCACCACCAACAATGCCTCGCCACTGGCAATCATGGCGAGTGCTTCGCGCCGCTCTTTGGCTTTTTGGCTGCCGGTCAGCCAGGCGGTCTTGATGCCCAGCGGCTCCAGCCAAGTGATGAGTTTGCGAAAGTGCTGCTCGGCCAAAATCTCTGTGGGAGCCATCAACGCACACTGCCAGCCCGCGTCCATGCACCGGCTGGCCGCCAGCGCAGCAACGACTGTTTTACCAGAGCCCACATCGCCTTGCAGCAGGCGGTGCATGGGAATGTTTTTTTGCAGGTCAGTATCAATCTCTAAGCCGACGCGTTGCTGCGCATCGGTCAATCTAAACGGCAGGCCTTCGAGCAACTGCTCATGCAGCGTGCATTGCGGGCCGCGCATGGCCTGTGGGCTAAGCGGCGGTGCGCGCATCGCCGCGCGCACGCGCCGCGCCTGCAACTGCGAGAGTTGCTGCGCTAAAAGTTCTTCCGCCTTCAAGCGCTGCCACGCCGGGTGGCTATGGTCTTCAAGCGTGGCCAGCGATACATCAGGCGTGGGATTGTGCAAAAACTGCAATGCATCACGCAAGGGCAAAAGATGCGCCAGCAATTGCGGCAGATTGCGATTTAAAAACGGCGCCGGAATCGTCTCACTTAAATCAGTCCGCGCAACGCCACCGAGCACAGCCTTGCGTAAATAAGCCTGCGGCAAACCGGCCACGGTTGAATACACCGGTGTCAGCGCACCCGGCAGCGCGCCACCGGCCAGTTTGAAGCTGGGGTGAATCATTTCACGGCTGATGAAACCACCGCGAAGCTCGCCGCGCACCCGCACCCGGGCGCCTACGCTCAAGGTTTTTTGGTGTGTGGGGTAAAAGTTTAAAAACCGAAGCACGCAGGTGTCGCTGCCGTCGTCAATCGTCACGCGCAACTGGCGGCGCGGCCTGAGCGTGATCTCGCTGTGCGTCACCTGCCCTTCAATCTGCGCCATCTCGCCATCGCGCGCATCGGCTAGATGCACGATGCGGGTTTCGTCTTCGTAGCGAAGCGGCAAATGCAGGGCCAGGTCAATGTCGCGGCGCAGGCCGAGTTTGCCCAAGGCTTTCTGAGCGGCAGTCTGCACTGCGGTTTTAGCAGGCGCGGCGCTGCTTGCTGGTGCAGGCTTACTCGGGGCGGCGCGGGGTGTCGGCATGGGACAATTGTGCCCTTATGAAGACGACTTTCAGCCTCAGTGATTTTGATTTCACGCTCCCCCCCGAACTCATCGCCCAGCACCCAGCTGCAGAGCGCAGCTCATCGCGCTTGCTCGATGGCCGGGGCACGCTAGCCGCAGACCGCCGCTTTACCGACCTGCCCAGCCTCTTGTTGCCCGGCGATCTGCTGGTCTTCAACGACACCAAGGTCGTCAAGGCGCGACTGTTTGGCCAGAAGGCCAGCGGCGGCAAATTGGAGCTGCTGATTGAGCGCGTGCTGTCGCCCGATGCCGCATCCGGCCATGAAATCGCTGCGCACATGCGGGTCAGCAAAAAACCATTGCCAGGTGCTGTCATGCAAATGGACGGCGGCTTCACCGCCACCCTGCTCGGCCGTTGGCCCGAAGAGCACGGTCCGCTCTACCGCTTCAGGCTCAGCAGCGACCCGTATGCGCTGATGGCCCAGCACGGTCATGTGCCGCTGCCGCCATACATAACCCATACCGATTCGCAAGATGACGAGCAGCGCTACCAAACCGTGTTTGCCAAACACCCCGGTGCAGTGGCCGCGCCTACTGCAGCGCTGCATTTTGACGAGGCCGTACTGGCGCAGCTTGAAGAGAGCGGCGTGCAACGCGCCAGCATCACGCTGCATGTGGGGGCGGGTACCTTCCAGCCTGTCAAGGCAGAAAATATTCTTGCGCATGTCATGCATTTCGAGCGCTTTGAAGTGCCCGATGCAACCAGTCAAGCGATTACCGATTGCAAGGCTAGAGGCGGGCGCGTGGTGGCAGTGGGCACCACGACGGTCAGGGCGCTGGAGTCACGCGCCAAATTTGGCGACACCTGCAATGACACCAACATTTTCATCACGCCAGGGTTTGACTTCAAGGTGGTGGACCTGCTACTGACCAATTTCCACCTGCCCAAAAGCACGCTGATGATGCTGGTCAGCGCGTTCTCTGGCTACGAGCGCATCATGGCGCTGTACAGCCAAGCGATAGCGCAGCGGTATCGGTTTTTTAGCTATGGTGACTCCATGCTGCTGCAACGCGCCGCACCGGCGGACCGCCCCTGAGACAATCGCTGCATGCTCAATTTTGAAGTCCTGAAAACCGACGTGGCCACCGGTGCCTACCCCGGCTCCTTTGCCCGGCGCGGCACCCTCACCCTGAACCACGGCGTGGTGCAAACGCCTATCTTCATGCCGGTGGGTACCTATGGCACCGTCAAGGGCGTGATGCCGCAGTCGCTGCATGAGATGGGCGCACAAATCATCCTTGGCAATACCTTTCATTTGTGGATGCGTCCAGGGCTGGATGTGATGCAGCAGTTTGGCGGGCTGCACAAGTTTGAAAGCTGGCACAAGCCGATATTGACCGACAGCGGCGGCTTTCAAGTGTGGTCGCTAGGCGAGATGCGCAAGATCAGCGAAGAGGGCGTGAAGTTTTCGTCACCCGTCAACGGTGACAAGCTGTTTTTAACGCCTGAAATCTCGATGCAGATTCAAACCATTCTGAACAGCGACATCGTGATGCAGTTTGACGAGTGCACGCCTTACGACACCAAGGGCCACATCACGACCGAGGCGGAGGCACGCACGTCGATGGAGCTCAGCTTGCGCTGGGCCGGGCGTTGCGCAGTCGAGTTTGAAAAGCTCGAAAATCCAAATGCACTGTTCGGCATTGTGCAGGGCGGCATGTTTGAAAACCTGCGCCAGGAGTCCCTCGACGCACTGGTCGAGATGGACTTTCCCGGCTATGCCGTTGGCGGTGTCAGCGTCGGCGAGCCGAAAGAAGAAATGCTGCGCATCATGGCGCACACGCCGCACCGCCTGCCAGCGCACAAGCCGCGCTACCTGATGGGCGTGGGTACGCCTGAAGACCTGGTCGAAGGCGTGGCGGCGGGCGTGGACATGTTTGACTGCGTGATGCCGACCCGCAACGCACGCAACGGCCACATGTTCACGCGCTTTGGTGATTTGAAAATTCGCAACGCACGCTACAAAACCGAAGACGCGCCGGTCGATATGACCTGCACCTGCTACACCTGCAAAAACTTCAGCCGTGCCTACATGCACCACCTGGACCGCTGCGGTGAAATGCTGGGCCCTATGCTGGCCAGCATCCACAACCTGCACTACTACCTGAACCTGATGCAGGAAGTGCGTGATACGCTCGACGTCGGAAAGTTTGGCGCGTTTATCCTGCAGTTCAGGCAGGACCGGCAACGCGGCGTCTAGCCTGCAACAACACCCCTCCATAAGGATTACCCATGCAATACCGCCGCTTAGGTGCCAGCAACCTCAAGGTATCAACCCTCTGCCTAGGCACCATGATGTTCGGCCAGCAAACGCCGTTTGAAGAAGCTGCGCGCATCGTCGCTTCTGCACGCGAACATGGCATTAACTTTGTCGACACGGCTGATGTCTACAACCAGGGCCAGTCCGAAAAAGACCTCGGCAAATTGTTAAGCGGTCAGCGCCAGCACTGGGTGCTGGCAAGCAAGCTCGGCAATGTGGTGGGCGATGCGGCGAAAGACATCAACCAGAGCCACTACTCGCGGCGTTGGTTGGTGCAGCAGCTGGATGCTATTCTTGCGCGCCTGCAAACCGACTACCTCGACATTCTTTATTTGCACCGGGATTTTCATGACGAAAATCTGGAGGAAGCCGTGCGTGCGCTGGGCGACTTGATAAGCGCAGGCAAGATCCGCAGCTTCGGTTTGTCAAATTTTCGCGGCTGGCGCATTGCTGAAATGGTGCGGCTTTGCAAAGAACTTAACGTGCCACAACCCGTGGTGTGCCAGCCCTACTACAACCTGCTCAATCGCGGCCCAGAGGTTGAAATTTTACCGGCCTGCCAGCACTACGGCTTAGGCGTCGTACCCTACAGCCCGCTGGCACGCGGCGTACTCACCGGCAAGTACCCACCCGGCCAGCCAGCCGCAGAAGGCACGCGCGCCGGCAGCGGCGACAAGCGAATTTTAGAAACTGAATTTCGCGAAGAGTCGCTCGTGATCGCGCAAAAAATCAAGACCCGCTGCGAAGCCAAGGGCATAGCACCCGGCCAGTTTGCCGCCGCATGGGTGCTAGCCAACCCCATCATCAGTTCGGTCATCGTCGGTCCGCGCACGCTGAGTCATCTTGAAGATGTTTATGGCGCGGTTGAATTAAAACTCGACAGCGAAGACGAAGCTTTCATCAACGACCTGGTCGTGCCCGGTCATGCATCAAGCCATGGCTACCTTGACCCAAGTTACCCGTTTTATGGCAGGCCTATTGCGGGCTGATTGGGGTATGGGTGCTGTTTTTTAGGCTAGCAATCGCGGATTTCATTTGACCTTGTAGATAGTGTTGTGTACGCGCCGCGTAATGCGCCACACCGTCCACAGCACCAGCGGAACGGCCGTGCCGACCGCTATTTCTGGGTTAATCGGCACGCCAGCAGCCTTTAGCGCTTTGCTGCCGTAGAGCAGCAAGCCGATGACGTAATAGGAGACGGCAGCTATCGACAAGCCTTCGACTGTGGCTTGTAGGCGTAGCTGCACCTCTTGGCCACGGGTGAGTTTTTCTAGTAGCTGCTGATTTTGCAGCTCGGTTGCGATGTCTACCCGGGTACGTAGCAAGGCGCTGGTGCGTGAAACGCGCTCTGAAAGTGAAGCTAGGCGCTGTGCAGTAGCTGCAACTGTTGCGATTGCAGGCGACAGTCGGCGCTGCATGAACTCACCCATCGTTTGCGTGCCAGGAAGAGGTTTTTCACGCAGCTCACGAATGCGTTGGGCAACCAGCACGTCGTAGGCACGGGTAGCTGAAAAGCGATATGAATTTTCGGACGTGGCCTGCTCTACCCGTGCTGCAAGTGACACCAAAGTGTCGAGCAACTGTTGATCCGAGTGTTGTTTGTTTTCAAGCTGGGACGTGATATCGGCAAGGGCGCGTTCAGCGTCGGCAAGCATGCCTGCAAGCTGCTTGGCTACTGGTAGCCCGCGCAACGCCATCAGGCGATAGGTCTCTAGCTCCAGCAAGCGCTGTGAAATACGGCCCATACGGGTTTCTGTGGTGTCCGGTGGCGCAATCACCAATAGGCGCTCAAAGCCATCGGTTGCAACCCTAAATTCAGTGATGGCCCATGAATGCCCATTACCCATTTGAGACGCTACAACACTGCGCCCGCCAAACCAGGTTTGCGCTTGCGTCATCAACGCACGTTCGTCTGATAAATCTGCACTGACCATCACCAGTTGAATCGCGGCGATGGTACTGCCAGGGATACTTTGGAGCCACCCTGGGGGTAGCACAAAAGCAGACGAGAGCTCAGGATCAGATGCCTCCAACAAAGCATTAGCAGGTAGCGGCTGAACCACCGAGTAGCGCGTGAACTCTGTGTGCCGCTCCCACTTGACACTAAAACCTTTAAACCGCAAGCTTAAAAAATTACTCGCCAGCGCATCTGATAAGAGTCCGCTTTGTCCAGGCAGTCGGCGTAGATGGTCGCACTCTTGCTCGCGCGTAATACCCAGGTTGAGTACTGCCACATAAAAAATCAGTGCCGGTAGGCGCACGCGCGCAACCGGGCGGGCATGCACTTCGTTGTGCAAAGACATTCGCAGTGAATCGTCTGGTGGAAGCATTAGGTAGGGCACTTCTAGAAATTCAGATTTTCGGGGTGAAGTGCAAGGCGCATGGAGCGCAGGAACCGGAACGTACTTCAGGTACGTGAGGATTTCGAGCACCGCGCAACGCAGCAATTCGCCCGAAAAATGAATTTATAGAAGTGTCCATTAGTTGGCCACCGTAAACACCGTCAACACCCCGGTGTAGCCATACAAGTTGTGGCGGGCTATCTCGCCACCGGCAAAAAACCCCACCAGCGGCACATCGCCCAAAGCGCGCCGCACAATTTGCAGCTCGGCACTGGGGGGGCCGAAGTGTGGCCCGCCACGGCCAGCGCAACTGACATAAATCGCACCGGCGATGCGCCGTGCGGGGTGCAGTGTAGGCTCGGCCACAGATGCGCTCAGGGCGCTGACGACTTCCAGCGTCAGTTCTTCAGGCTCCAGCTCTTCGCGGATTTCTGCGCAGACGCGAATCAGGTCAGAACGCGCCGCCTCGCGGTTGCGTTCGCAAAAGGCCAGCGTCATGCCGACTACTGGTGTATCGGCAATCGCAATCCCTTTGCGCGAGGGGTCAAGGCCAATGATGTGGCGCACCAACACCTCGGCGCCAAACTGACCCCGGCCTCTGGGCATGGCATCGTTCAAAGCATCTGTGGGGCGGCTCAGGCCAACCAGCGTGGTACGTATTTTGGCCAGTGCCTGCTTGGGTTGATCGAGTGATATGTTCAGGTCGGCCAGCATCAAATCGAGCGCAGGCATGCCGTCAAGCCCGGTGACCACATTGCCCTCAACGGCGGTGATTTGATGATTTCCGGATATCGGCTGGCAGCCTTGTGTGACGCGCGACATCAGTGCCATGCCGCCTACCGCGCCGCTTGCAAATCTGGAAAAGGCCACACCACTTAGCCCACCGCTGAACACGCCGCTTGCCGCGCCTTGGCCCTTGACATTGCCATGGCCACTTAACGCAAACTGCACCATCGAAGAGCGGCTTGATGCCAGGCCACCAAACACATAACCGCTCTCGCAGCGCTGGGCCATCTCGCTGATGAGCTCGGCCACATCGGGCGTGCTGGCATCGGCATGAACCAGCGCTGTGTGCGCCGTGAAGCGGCCACTGGCGGCAGACGGCAACGGCGACACGCCTGAAAACACGCGGTACTGGTCGTGCGGCAATTCGCACAGCATGACGGCGAGGGCCGGCTCATCAAAGTACTCGACGTTGTTCGATGCAATGCCCACGCCCACGGTACCGCTCCAGTCGGTGACTGCTGGCAGCTCGGCGCTCATGTGGTCGAGGATGTCCTGCGCATAGGCAGCGTAGTGGTCGGTGATGTAAAGCAGCGCCAGCGTCGGTGAAGACGCATAAGCGGGCAGGGCCATGTAGGCACGCAGTTGCGCGAGAACCAGGCCTGCTGCCATCTGCCATTGCGGATGGGTGGCGTGGCCGTAGGGAAAAAGCTTCACGGGCACCTCTATAAATTCATTTTTCGGGCGAATTGCGGTGTTGCGCGGTGCTCGAAATCCTCACGTACCTGAAGTACGTTCCGGTTCCTGTGCTCCGTGCGCCTTGCACTTCATCCCGAAAATTTGAATTTCTAGAAGTGCCCGGCAGTTTTTAGCGTAATGTTAGCGTGAAGTTTTGCGAGCCGCCTTTCGGACGGGCACTTTGGGTTTTGCCGATACGGTTTCCTTGGCCGCAGGCGAGGGCCATGCTTGGCTGCTGCGCAAGGCGGTGTTCATGGCGGCACGCGCACCATCGGCCATGTTTTCGGCGATGCCCGTAGCCATGCCTTTGGCGACGTTTTTGGTGCTGCTGTTGATGGCGGCTTTTTTGGCGGCATCTTTCACCGCCTCGGTCGCGATGTTTTGAAACTGCTGGGTCAGCGCACCCCACCACTGCATCGGGTCAACCACGCCCGCCGCAGCGGGATCTGCAGCCTTTGCGGGTTTGGCTTTGACGGGGGGCTTGGGGGGAGGACTTTCGGCGGCCTTGAGCTGGAAGGCGTTGGCAACGTCGTCCATCTTGAAGTTCATGCCCTTGAGTGTGGCCAGTGTCATTTTTTGCACCTCAAGCGCCTGGATAGTGGCCTTGAGCGCGGTGGCGTTCTGGTCCAACCAAAACTGCACCGCCTTGAGCTCCTGGATGCGTTTGTCCAGCTCTTCAACATTGAGCGTCGGGGCCACCCAGCTGCCAAGGTTGGGCATCTGCGGAATTTTTTGCGCAGCACTGTCTGCGGCTTGCGTGGCCAAGTTTTGCAAAAAATCAAAACCGGGCACGAACTTGCCGAAGTTTGCGAGGGGGGAGTTGCCTGTGTCGCTCATGGGAGTCTCCTGCGTGTGGTGGTGCTGAGGGCACCTTCATTGTGCAACACTGCACTAGGTCTGTATTGGCTGCGCCTTTTCTGCTTTTTTTCGCCGCAGGTACTCGGCGCGAATGTCTTTTTTAACCAGCTTGCCATAGGCGCTGGTGGGCAGTGCCGACCAGAACTCGATGTGGCGTGGCCATTTGTATTTGGCAAGCTGCCTCTGCAGGTGCGCCAGCACGCTGTCAGTAGTCGGCGGCGTGGCGCTGTCACGCGCCACCAGCACCGCCACGCCGACCTCACCCCACTGTGCATCAGCAATGCCAAACACCACCGCATCGAGCAGGCTAGGCATGCTGCGCAGGGCTTCTTCAATCTCGCGCGGGTAAACGTTGGAGCCACCCGAGATATACATGTCCGATGAGCGGCCCGTGATGGTGATAAAACCGCGCTCGTCCATCACACCAAGGTCCCCCGTGTGAAACCAGCCACCGACAAACGCCTTTGCGTTGGCCTCGGGGTTGTTCCAGTAACCAGCAAATACCGCAGGGCCGCGCGTACACAGCTCGCCCTGCTGTCCGGCGGGTAGCGGTTGGCATTGCGCATCTAACACCGCGACTTCCATCCCACTGCGTGCCGTGCCGCAGCTACCCAGCAACGCCCCGCCGTTCTCTACATGTTCATCAGGCCGCAGCACCGTGATGTTGCCAGTGACCTCGCCCAAGCCAAAGTATTGCACGATCACTGCGCCCAGCACATCGAGGGCTTTGCGCTGGTCGGTGCGGCTGATCGGTGCGCCAGCATAAATCACATGCTTGAGGCTGCTGTGGTCAAAGCGCGCAGCGGCAGGGTCTTCGGCCAGCCGCTTCAAAATGGTTGGCACGGTGAAAATATTGGTGACGCGGTGCTTTTCAATCGCCTCAAAAGCAGCCGTGCAGTCCAGGCTTTCGCTCTTTAATAAAACACTCGCTGCGCCGCGCGCCGTGTTGACCAGCGCATGAATGCCCGCACCATGCGACAACGGTGCCACCACCAGTGAGGCATCACGCTCACACAGCCCCGGCAGCAAATCGGCCAAATGGTTGGTGACGACAAACGCCATCTGCCCGTGCGTCAGCACGGCGGCCTTGGGCTGCCCGGTGGTGCCCGAGGTAAAGAAAAACCAGAGCGGGTGCTTAGCAGTGACTTCAGCCGCCAGAAACGGAGACGGCAGCGAAGCAGACAGCAACGCTTCATAGGCGGCATCATCAGACCGAATGACGCGGCGCAGCGCTGGCGACTCAGCCTGCGCTGCTAGCGTATGCGCCTCAAAGGCCTGCTGCGTCAGCATCAACACCGCGCCACTCGATGTGGCGATGTAGGCTACTTCAATCGGTGTCAGCCGGTAGTTCACAGGCACCCAGACAGCACCCAGCTTGAAGCAGGCCCAGCTAGCTTCAAACAGCGGCAGGCCATTGGTCATCTGCACCAGCACGCGGTCACCGGGCTTGATGCCTTGGGTTTTTAAATGCTGTGCCAGCGCATCGACACGGGCATTGATCTGCTGCCAGGTGTAGGTTTTGTCACCCTGAATCAGGCCGGGGCGCGCCGGGTATTTGCGGGCAGTTTGCGTCAGCAGATGGCCCAGGTTCATCACCTGCGCCAACCCCTGCGGCATACCAGCCAAGCCTTGCATGGCCGTCACGTCAGGCATCATGCAGAGCGCTCAAGAATGCTGGCGTAGTTGGCTACCGCCACGCCGCCCATGTTGAACACGCCGGCCAGTTGCGCACCGGGCAACTGCATGTCGCCCGCTTCTCCAACCACCTGCATCGCCGCCAATACATGTAGCGACACACCGGTTGCGCCAATCGGGTGGCCCTTGGCTTTGAGTCCGCCTGAAAGATTGATCGGCAAGCGCCCGCCGCGCTGCGTCTGGCCCTCGCGCACCACGGCTGGCGCCTGGCCCGGTTTAGCCAGACCCATGGCTTCAACTTCAAGCAACTCGGCAATCGTGAAGCAGTCGTGTGTTTCAACCAGATTCAGGTCATCGAGCGAGCAGCCGGCTTCTGCAAACGCTTTTTGCCATGCGTGTTGCACGCCTTCGAACTTCAAAATGTCGCGACGCGATACGGGCAGGTAGTCGCTGACGGCCTGCGCAGCCCTAAACTTCACCGCGCGCTTGAAGTTGCCGCGTGCCAATACGCGGTCACTGCACAAAACCAGTGCTGCTGCGCCGTCAGAAATCAAGGAGCAATCGGTCCGGCGCAAGGGGCCTGCGACGAGGGGGTTTTTCTCGCTCACGGTATTGCAAAACTCAAAGCCCAAGTCGCGCCGCACATGTGCGTAGGGGTTAGCCATGGCGTTGTGGTGATTCTTGGCCGATATATGCGCCAGCGCATCGCTTGCGTCGCCATAGGTGTCAAAGTATTTTTGCGCAATGCCTGCAAACACACCCGCAAAGCCGGTGCTCGAGGTTTCTTCTTTCACGTAAGCGCATTGCAGCAGCACGTCGCCTACTTCGGCTGTCGGCAAGCCGTTCATGCGCTCATAGCCCACCACCAGCACCACGTCAGCCGCACCAGAGCGGATGGCTTGCATTCCGGTGTAGATGCCAGCCGAGCCAGTGGCGCAGGCGTTTTCAACCCGTAGCGCGGGCTTGAAGCGCAGGCCGGGCTGCGAGTTAATGGCCAGCGACGACGGAAAGTCCTGGCCGACAAAACCGCCATTGAAGGTGCCGACCACAACCGAGTCAACGTCTTCACCGGTTAGCCCTGCATCGAGCAACGCGCCGGCTACTGCGTCGGCAATCAATGCTTCCGGCTCGAGCAGGTCGTACTTGCCAAACTTGGAATGAGACCAGCCCACGATGTGGACGGCGGCAGGCGTATTTTTGGTGGTCAAAAGAATGTCTCCTAAAAGGGGCTTAACAGTTTACGATGTTGGACTTTTAATCAATTTTACGCAAGAGGCATCACCTTGACCCCCCAACCTGCGCTAAATACCAGCCCGCACACGCTGCAACACCCGGGGCCGGTCAGCAGCTTGCGCATCAACAGCCGCTCTGGCGCTGGCAGTCGCCATTTTCGCCTTCAGCTAGAGCCGGGGCTAAGCCTGTTTGATGCGCTGGTCCAGCCGCTTGCAAAAGTCGGCGTGCAAAGCGCTGGCATGGTTATTTTTGGCGGCTACTTTGAGCGACTGGACTATTGCGTAGGGCAAGTTGATCCGACCCAAAACGCCTTGTTCAATTACGCTGCACCCCGCCAGGCGGGCGCTGCATACATGATGGCTGGCAACGCAACGCTGGGTAAAACCCATGACGGCTTGCCCGCCGTGCATTGCCATGCCGCGCTGCGCACGCAGGCCGGTGAGGTTAAAGGCGGCCATATTGTGACCGAGGCCAGCATCGTTGGCGCGCAGCCCTTGGTGGTGCTGGTCACGGCGTTTGACGACTTTGAGCTGCGCGTGACGTTTGATGCAGAAACCAATATTTCGCTGTTCCAACCGCACCATGAAAAAGTCCATGCCTGAACATCACCCACCATCTGCTGTGCTCGTTGAAAGCGGAACCATGGGCCGCATCGCCTTCGCACGCATAGCCCCCAACGAAGACCTGGTGCAGAGCGTTGAAAAGTTCTGCATGGCACAGGGCTTTAAAAACGCTTTTGTGCGCGGCGCGTTAGGCAGTCTGGTCGATGCCTGCATAAGCACCGCAAATGGCCAGAGCCGCCACATCACCGGGCCAGCGCTGGAGGTCGTCAGTCTGGGCGGTGAAGTACGCACCGGGTCTGATGGTGCGCTACGTGCAGCGCTCTCAGGCGTAGTGGCCGACATGCAGGGCAATCTGGTGGGTGGCCCTTTTGTGAGCGGTGGCAACCTAGTCTGCATGACCTTTGAAGTCACTCTTGAAGAATGGCTGCCAGAACGGGCCAGCGTATAAATTTTCATTCTCGATTTTTAATTTTTAACACACTGAAAGCACACACAGCATGACCACAGCTACAGCACCTGACCGCGTTGCCGTCGTCACCGGCGGTGCAAGAGGCATAGGCTTGGCGATTGGCCAATGGTTTTTAGCGCACGGCTACCGCGTGGCCTTGCTCGATGTTGACATCGCCACGCTCACGCCAGCAGTTGAAAAATTACAAGCCTGGTATCGCGAAGGTGCCGTGTTGGCCGTGCATTGCGATGTGTCTAACCCGGCACAAGTACAAAGCGCCATCGCTAAAGTCGATGCGGCGTTTGGCCGTATTGATGCACTGGTCAACAACGCCGGCATTGCAGTCTTCAAGCCGATTGGCGAGACGAGTTTTGAAGAGTGGCGTAGTGTTTTGAGCGTGAACCTCGACGGCGCGTTTTTATGCAGCCAGGCCTGCGTGCCGATCATGCGGCGCACCAGCGCGCAAGACGGCGGTGCGATTGTCAACATCGCATCCATCTCCGGCCTGCGTGCCAGCACGCTGCGTGTGGCCTACGGCACCAGCAAAGCCGCCATCATCCAGCTCACCAAACAGCAGGCGGTGGAGCTGGGCACAGTTGGCATTCGCGCCAACGCGGTGGCGCCCGGCCCGGTAGACACCGAGATGGCCAAGCTGGTTCACAGCGTAGCCATTCGCTCTGACTACCACGACGTGATTCCACTGAACCGCTACGGCAGCGTAGAAGAAATAGCCGCCAGCGTAGGCTTTTTATGCAGCCCAGCGGCCAGCTATGTCAACGGGCAGGTGCTGGCGGTTGATGGCGGGTTTGAATCGGCAGGTGTGGGCTTGCCTACGCTGCGAAAGAGTCAGGTGTGATTCCAATCCGCATTAAAAACGATAACTGCGTTGCTTCGCTTTGCCGTGCTACAGCACTGCCAGCAGCTTCGCGCCTTGTTCTCCTTTCTAATGCGAATTGGAATGAGGGGTTGAATTTCCATATTCGTGACCGGTCCATCGGACGCCGATAATGCCCTATGACCGACGGCGAAGCCACTCCCCCCGCTGCGCTAGCTGCGCCAGCTCACAAGCGTCGCGTGCGCTACAGCGGCACGCATCCGCGCCAGTTCGAGGAAAAATACAAAGAGCTCAACCCCGAGGCCCATGCCGACGAGGTCGAGAAGGTCATGCAGCGCGGGCAAACGCCG
>Ga0105053_10007114_pt1 | contig 15078 bp, 13 predicted proteins | sample BON01_FD_78093 | JGI IMG/M metagenome (GOLD analysis project Ga0105053, IMG submission 78093) | Freshwater microbial communities from Lake Bonney liftoff mats and glacier meltwater in Antarctica - BON-01 | ecosystem: Environmental > Aquatic > Freshwater > Ice > Glacier meltwater | place: Lake...
CGCCCACAGCAGAAATGTCAATCAGGTTGGTGAGTAGTTTTTTGAGTTCGGATTCTAGCACGATTGGCGCTTCGGTCAGTTTATACTGGTTGATGTAATCCTGCGCAGATTGAATGGGTCCTTGAATGTTGGCAAGGGTTTCTTCCACGCTAATGTTGGAGAGTTTACGTGCCTCATCTGCCACCATGGGAATGATGGCACTGATGATGGCTCCAAAGAAGGAAAGTAGACCAAAAATGGTCATTGTAGCAGCTAACGCCCGTGGCATGTGTCTTTCTTTGAATTGAATTTTCAGGAGAAAACGGATGAGGGGTTCGCCAATCAACGAAATAACTCCAGCCACCAAAATGTAAGCGATTATGGTGTGGAAATACCATGCAAGCACTAGTATGAGAAGGATGATGGGAAGGTAAATCCAGTTGCGGTTTTTCATGGGTTACTTATGCGAATTTGAGACGAATATACGAATGTGAAGACCCTTCCTTCGTCAGGGTGACAGACGGAATTAGTTCAGCTCGCTTGTCACCCCGAGGAACGAGGGGTCTCAGGATTTTCGGGTAAAAAAAGAAGCAACCCCCATTTGATGGAGATTGCTTCTTTTTTATTCGCTATGACGCGTTTCTTAATCCACCGACTGATGCAGGAATTCGTTTCCATCGCTCAATCCGCCACGTTTTTTGCCGTTCTCGTCTTCTTCGTCTGTATCGCGCACATCAAAACGTGTAACAGAACTTTCGGAAGAATGAGGCGTGTCGTGCAGATTCACGTTACGTCTTTTGAAAGCAGGAACATTTTCCAATTCGGCCAAGTTGTTTGGCGAACGGAAACGTTGGTTCATGCTTTTTAAACGCTCCAATCTTTCTGCCTGCTTGCGTTGCATTTCTTCCGTATCGATGCTGTTATCAACACGGTTTTCGATTGGCTCACTTCGAGTGATGAGTTTTGGCTCTTCGGTCAAACCGTGGTTGTAGCTCTTTTCAGGACTCACAGGTTCATTATCATACAGACTGAATGTTTTCGTCTCTTCCTTCGGAGTTGGAAGTTCAGGCTTCAGTTCGAATTCAAACTCAGTAGCCGTTTCCGTTGTGATGATGTCATCATCCACATTCTCATCCTCTTCCACCATTTCAAAAAGATCTTTGGTAATCTCAGATGCAGATCTTCCTTTGAATAGGGTGAAAGTTGGTACAGTGGTTTCCTCTTCATCATCTTCCTCCGTGTCTTCCATTGTTGGAAGTTCGTTCACTTCGGTTTCTGCTGTTAGTTCGAGGTCTGATTCGGCAAGCACCGTAAGATTTGAATCCAATACGCCAGTCATTTCAAACTCGGCACCGTCATCATCGTCCTCATCATCATTGTAAAGCGGAAACTCTTCGCCATCCTTTACGCCTTTCATTTCAGGTGCTTCTGAATCGAGAAACGCATTGATTTCATCATCGCTCTCATCAACCTTAAACGCCATGATAGATGGCTTCTCTTCTGAGATAGTATCATCCAAAAGAGAATGCTTAATAACTAGTGTTTCAGCAACTGGCTCTACCTTCATATTGGTTGAAGGTGTGGTCAGTTCATCCACAGGAGTAATCGGTGTGTTTTGCGGAGTACCGAAAAGCACAGGACGCTGCGAAAGTCCAGCAGGGATGGAGGATCTCTGCTCTGTTGTTGGCGCTGATGCTGGTGTTTCTGCTTTTGCACGGGGATCAAGTACGTGACGAATCACATTCTCTTTGCCCGTTACGCGTTCCAGTTTGTCTCCAGAAAAACCTGTGGCGATAACAGTAAGCGTGAGTTTGTCGCCAAGCTCTTCATCGGTGCCGTTACCCCAAATAACATCGGCATCCATTCCTGCTTCTTCCTGAATGTAATCGGTTATTTCCGCAACCTCATCCATCGTAACTTCTTCCAATCCAGAGCTGATATACAGGAGGATGTTGCTAGCCCCGTAAATGTTGTTGTCGTTGAGAAGGGGAGAGGCCAACGCCTGCTCTACCGCTTTGATGGCACGGTCTGGCCCAGAAGTAGTTGCCGATCCCATGATGGCCACACCCGACTTGGTCATTACCGTACGAACGTCTTCAAAATCCACGTTCACGTAACCCTCAACCGTGATGATCTCTGCAATGCCTTTGGCAGCAATTGTCAATACATCATCTGCCTGTCCGAACGCTTCGCTTAGTTTCAGATTTCCGTACATCTCGCGCAGCTTATCGTTGGAGATAATGAGCACGGTATCTACGTGTTTCTTCAATTCTTCCAAGCCAAGATCTGCTTGCAGCTTACGTTTCTTTCCTTCAAATCCGAACGGAATGGTAACGATGCCAACGGTCAGGATGCCCTGTTCTCGTGCAGCTTGCGCAATAACGGGCGCAGCACCAGTTCCTGTTCCGCCACCCATTCCAGCAGTGATGAAAACCATTTTGGTATCCTTACCAAGAATCTCCTTGATATCATCAAGGTTCTCGATAGCCGCATTACGGCCTACCTCAGCCTGCGCACCTGCACCGCGACCTTCCGTTAGGCTAGAGCCCAACGCAATCTTCTTCGGCACGGGACTCATGTCGAGCGCCTGCTGGTCCGTATTACAGACCACGAAGTCAACGCCTCGAATACCTTGTTTGTACATGTGGTTGACAGCATTTGAGCCGCCTCCACCTACTCCGATCACCTTGATGATCGAGCTTTCCTCCTTGGGGAGATTGAAATTCATCATTTCCTTAGCCATGTTTCCTCCGATTTATGGTTAGTGTTAATTATTTGGGTTTGTAGTTATTCTGTTTTTACTCTAGATCAATCAATTCCCTCATTCATCCACTTGTCAAGCTTGCTTCTGAGATTGGCAAGTCCTGCAAACGGGCTGCTTGAGCTTTTTTCTTCGGCCACTTCCGCAGCCACTTCTTCGGCCTCTGTAATGGTGTCTTTTGGTTCTTCTTCCTTCGGAATCACCTTTTTCACGATTGGCGTGCCTTCGCGACCTTCAGCCCAATCATCAACGGTTAGTCCGCGAGCAGCTAAATCATCTTTGAAATCGAGTCCTTTCATCACCAATCCTACTCCTGTTGAGAAGATTGGACTGGTTACATCGTCAGGGTTTCCAGCAGCCAGATGCTCATTCGGATAGCCAACACGCACATCCATCCCAGTCACATATTCCATCAATTGTGGAAGATGTTTCAGCATGGCGCCACCACCCGTGACCACGATTCCTCCAATGAGTTTCTTTTCGTAGCCAGAGTTCTTGATTTCGTAATAAACGTGCTCAATAATTTCTTCCATCCGCGCTTGGATGATGCTCGCCAGATTCTTCAAGCTAATCTCACGTGGCTCACGTCCTCTCAATCCTGGAATAGAAACGATTTCGTTGTCCTTCGCTTCTGTTGCCAAGGCAGAACCGAACTTCACTTTCAGCAGTTCTGCCTGATGCTTGATAATGGTGCAACCTTCTTTTATGTCTTCCGAAATGATGTTTCCACCGAAAGGAATTACAGCCGTGTGGCGGATGATATTATCTTGAAAAATGGCGATGTCAGTTGTTCCACCACCTATGTCTACTAGCACAACTCCTGCTTCCATTTCCTCATCGTTGAGAACGGCCGCGGAAGAAGCCAAAGGCTCCAAAATCAATTCTGTAACCTGCAACCCAGCTTTGTGTGCACAACGATGAATGTTCTTTCCAGCAGCAACTTGCCCAGTAATGATGTGGAAGTTGGCCTCCAAACGAATGCCGCTCATTCCTACAGGGTTCTTAATTCCTTGCTCATTATCCACGATGTATTCTTGCGGAAGCACGTGAATGATTTCCTCACCTGGAAGCATTTGCAACTTGTACATGTCGCGAATCAGGTTTCGGACATCCTCCTTACTGATCTCAGTATCAAGCGAATCTCGTGTGTAAATGCCACGGTGCTGCAACGATTTGATGTGCTGACCCGCAATACCAACATTCACGTATTTAATCTCAATCCCTGTTTTGTTCTCCGCCTCTTCAACTGCGGTTTTTATGGACTGAACCGTCATGTCGATATTGGAAACAACGCCACGGCTCACGCCCAACGATTCCGATTTGCCGATGCCCAGGATCTCAATCTTGCCATGTTCATCCCTGCGTCCAACGATGCAAGCGATTTTGGTTGTTCCGATGTCTAGTCCTACTACGATGTCTGAATTTTCCATTAGCTGTTCTTTTTGGTACAGATGACCTGGTCTTTGTATTTGAGATTGATGTGAGAGTATTGATCCCAGCCTGTTTTGTTGAGTCCTTTGCGGTAGAATAGGAGCAGTTTTTTGAATTTCTGTTCCATTTTGTCTGTTCCTCCAAGTAGAATGTGATGGTCGCCAACGGTTGGAATCAAGGTCAATTCTCCGTTCGGTTCAACACGAACCTGTTGAATTTGTGCTTTCCAGAATTCATCGTTTCTGATGAAAGTGGCAAGCTGAAACAGTTCATCTAGATTTGACCGCTGATTCATGCTGTCGGTCATTTCTGCCACGTTGAAACGTTGCATTTTGAACTGTTTGTCCATGATGAAACCGCTTGCAACGGGCACACGAGCTGTGTAGTTGTCGCTGGTCGGCATCACGTTTCCGTCCTTGTCTAAATAGTAGCTTTCGCCATACACGTTGAACACGCGCAAAATCGGCTCGCGTTGATAAACCTTTACCGCAAACACGCCATTGTGCTTGGTGTAAACCTCAGCCCTTTTCACGGATGGATCGGCAGTGATTTGGCGTTCGTAAACCGCAATTGGAATAGATGTAATCGGACTCCCAACCAAGCTATCGCCTTTACTGAAGATGATATCCAGCACGTCATCGTTGGTCACAAAGAAATTGCCGCCTGAATTATCCACCTCAATCTTGATGCTCTTGCACGGGATTTTGTCCGATTCGCGTGCGCTGAACGCCAACGAAACAAATAGACCCGCCACTGACAGGAACAAAACCGATATGTTCAGAATTTTCCTGATCATGACAGCAGTTTCGCTTTAATAGGTGAAACTAATTGGTCAATATCGCCAGCTCCTAAGGTCAAAAGCACGTCCGTATTTTCTCTAGTGATGGAGTCCAAAACAGCCGTTCTGCTTTGCAGATTCTTGTGGTTGGCCGTGATTTTATCTAGCAAAACAGAAGAAGTAATTCCAACCATTGGCTCTTCTCGTGCAGGATAGATTTCGAGCAAGGTCACTTCATCCAACGTGCTCAACGAATGCGCGAATTCTTCCATATGATCCTTCGTTCTGCTGAACAAGTGTGGTTGGAAAACAGCTTTCACTTTTCTTCCTGGGAAGAGTTCTCGGACCGAATTCACACAAGCCGAAATCTCGGTTGGATGATGCGCGTAATCGTCAATGTAAACCAACTCATTGGTGTTGATGTGCACTTCAAACCTGCGCTTAACCCCTCTGTAAGTGGCAAAACCATTTCTGATTTCATTTTCAGATAGTCCGAGTTGATCGACTGCTGCAAATGCGGCAATCGCATTCTCGACATTATGCAGACCTGGCATTCCGAATTTCAGGTCTTTCATCGTTCCCGAAGGAGAATGAAGATCGAATCTGTATTGACCTGATTCGATGGAAAGATCGGAAGTATAGTAATCACTTTTCTCGCTGAGAGAATAAGTGAAATGCTTCTTTTTTGTGTCTGAGAAAGGAAGGCCCAAACGATAGATCAGCGTTCCATCATCCGTTATCTTTTCTGTGAATTCGTGAAAGGATTTCAACATTTCATCAGCAGAACCATAAATGTCCAAATGATCGGCATCCACAGAGGTCACAATAGCGATGTCTGGCGAAAGTGTCAAGAACGAACGGTCGAATTCATCCGCCTCAACCACCATCAAGTTGCTACTTGTGGAAGTGAGCAAATTGGTGTCGTAATTGGTGGAAATTCCACCCAAGAACGCATTGCAATCTTTTGATGAAGATTTCAGCAAATGCGCAATGATGGAGCTCGTAGTTGTTTTGCCATGTGTTCCAGCAACTGCAACCGTATTGTAGGTTCTCGAAAGCTCTCCCAAAACCTGTGAGCGTTTCAGAACTTCGAATCCGTTGTTTCGGAAATAGTTTAACTCTGAATGATTTGTTGGAACAGCAGGAGTGTAAATCACCAGTGTTGTTTCAGCATTCTTGAACTCATCCGAGACTTCATTCACGTCATCCTTAAAATGAACCGAAATACCAGCAGCTTCAAGCTCCTTTGTCAACTCAGTCGAAGTACGATCGTAGCCAGCAACTGCTTTGCCTTGAACGGCAAAGTAGCGGGCAAGCGCGCTCATCCCGATGCCACCGATTCCGATTAGATAGACAGCTTGTATGTTGGTGAGTGCTTTCACTTATTCGCCACTATAAAGTTGTTTCCGTTCAATTCTTTCACGTGCATCGTTCAATGCGCGATGAAGTTTTGCTTCCATCTCTTTTTTTGGTGGAAACTCTGTCCAGTATTCCGCCACCATAATTCCGTTCTTGTGCATTTCCAGCAATTCGACTTGTTCCTTGTTGTTTTCGGCACAGAGAATCAATCCTATTGGTGTTTCTTCACCCTCTTTCCGTTCGTATTTGTCGAGCCACTTCAGGTAGAGTTCCATCTGTCCTTTATTCTGTGCTTGAAATTTGCCCAGTTTCAGTTCGATGGCCACAAGTCGTTTAAGTGAACGATGGTAAAAGAGCAGGTCGAGGTAGAAATCGTCTCCATCGATTATCATTCGTTTCTGTCTTTCCACAAATGCGAAGCCTTTGCCTATTTCAAGTATGAACTGTTCCAGGTCACGCAGAATGGCCTGTTCTAGATCCGCTTCCAAATAGGTTTCCTTCAATCCAAGGAAATCCAGAAAATACGGGTCTTTGAATACTCCCCTTGATGCTAATGGTGTGTTCTGCAATTGGATGTCGGTAATCTCGGTACGCTCAAATGCCTTGCGACTGATGTTGTGCTGTAATTCCCGAACACTCCATCTTTCTGAGGCAATCCTTTCTGCATAGAAGTTTTTAGCCTCATCTTTCTTAAGAGGAAGCAACAGGATAAAATGCGACCAACTCAATTGTCGCGACAGTGTCGCGACAATCTCTCGGTTTTCGAATTGCTCCGCAAACTGCATCATTCGTCTCACGCTTTTTTCGGTAAACCCTCGTCCGTACAGTTCTGTCAATTGTCGTGACACTGTCGCGACAATTTGCTTTCCGTACGTAGCGCGCTGATTATCAAGGACTTCCAGGTTTATTCGTTTCCCGATTTCCCAGAACACCAATGTCATGGTGCTGTTGACCTGTGCCGTTGCTTCCTGCTTGCCGCGTTCAATCAACGCAGACAGCTCGGTCAACAACCGAGTGTCTAGAACCGCTATGTTCTGTTCTGAGCTCATGCCGCTTTCGCCAGTTTTAGGATTTCCTTCGCGATGTCTTCGTCTGCGTTGGGCATTGCCAACTTTTGGATATTCGTTCTGAATTTGGCTTGCGTTGCTTCGTCAGAAAGAAGTTTCAATGCTTCTTCACAGGCTCGTGTTCCAGCCTCATTATCAGGAACGAGAATGGCTGCATCCACATCAACCAACGCCTGTGCATTCTTGGTTTGATGATCTTCAGCTGCAAATGGGAATGGCACTAAAACCGATGGCTTTCCAACGATGCACAATTCTGAAATCGAGCTCGCGCCAGCACGTGAAAGCACTACATCCGCTACTGCGTAAGCTTGATCCATGGTGTAGATGAAATCAGACACAAAGAAGTTGGTGGTATTTGCGTCTGCAACGGCTTGCTTGGCCTCATCAATGAAGAGTTTGCCTGTTTGCCAAACCACTTGCACATCAGCTTTCTTGAAATCCTCAATGTGAGATTTCATCGCCAAGTTGATGGAGCGTGCACCCAAACTTCCACCAATCACCAAAAGCGTTTTCTTACTTGAATCAAGGCTGAATGTTTTCTGACCGATTTCTCGTTTTCCTTCCAAATTCAGAATATCCTGACGAACAGGATTTCCTGTACGGATGATGTTCTTGGCAGGGAAGAATTTTTCCATTCCATCGTAAGCAACACAAACCTTCTTTGCTTTTGATCCGAGTAGTTTATTTGTGATTCCTGCATACGAATTCTGTTCTTGAATCACAGTAGGAATACGGACGCTACTTGCCGCATACATCACAGGGCCAGAAGCAAAACCACCCACACCCACAACCACATTCGGTTTAAACTCTTTGATAATCTTTAACGATTTCATCAGGCTTCCAATCAATTTGAGAGGGAAAGCCAAATTCTTGAGCATGTTACTTCGGTTCAAGCCAGAAATATTGAGCCCAATTATCTCATAGCCAGCCGCAGGAACTTTCTCCATTTCCATCTTGCCAATCGCACCCACGAATAGGATTTCGACATCCGACTGAAGTTTCTTCAGCGCATTCGCAATGGCAATAGCAGGGAAGATGTGTCCTCCCGTGCCGCCTCCAGATATGATAATTCGCACGCTCATTTGCTGATACGAATTACAGATGTGTACGAATATGACGAATTACGAATACCGTCTGCCAAGACCATACGTGAATTCAAGTTCAGCACAACTAAAGGATATGTTAGTTGAGGTCTCATTCTATGTTCAATATTCTTTTGTGTTTCACAGAATCGCCCGTGAAATGTATGAGAATGCCAAGCTGAAGACCTGAATACTTCAAATAGGAAATAACCTGGTTTATATGAGTTCTGGAGAAATGGTCACCTCGTTTCAACTCAACCACAACCTTTTCCTCAACAAGAAAATCCATATATCCCTTGCCGATGTTTGTTCCTTTATATTCAACTGGATAATAGGTTTGTTCGGTGAACGAGACTCCCTTTTGTTTGAACTCAAGCGACATCGCTTTCTGGTATTGCTTTTCTAGCAATCCCGCACCAAGCGTATTGTAAACCTCAAAGGCACAACCGATTATCTGATAACTCAGCTCCGGGAACAATATGTTTTTGTTCTGCAGCATCTTCAATTCGTCATATTCGTAGCCAATTCGTAATTCGTATCAGCCGGTACTGATGTCGGCTTTTCGTTGAGACTTCTACTCACGCTCAAAATCATTCCGATAGCGATGGATGTGAACCAGATGGAGGTTCCACCCATACTTAAAAGGGGTAATGGCTGACCTGTTACAGGGAATAGATTCACCGCAACAGCCATGTTGATGAAGGCTTGAAATATGAGGCTGAACGTACAGCCAAATGCGAGCAGGGTTCCGAATGTGCTGGTTCCTTTATGTACGATTCTTAGTCCGCGGAAGAGTAGAATCAGATAGAGGAATAAAATTCCCATGCCGCCAACGAATCCCCATTCTTCTATGATGATGGCGTAGATGAAATCCGCGTACGCGCTTGGAAGTCTATTTCGCTGCACACTATTTCCTGGTCCAAGCCCTGTGATGCCACCTGTTGCGATGGCGATTTTTGCTTGCTCTGTCTGATAGTTAGCATCGGCAGTTTCAGGAGTTTCCTCATTGCTGATATAGGTTTCGACTCGCTGTTTCCAAGTTCCAAAACGAGGAAGAACTTTCTCTACCGGCAATGCGAAAGAAAGCAAGAAAACAAATGCACCAGAAAGGAAGATGGCACCAATCAATCCTGCCAAATATTTGAATTTGACTCGACCGATAAACATGACAACCAGCGATGTGGCGAAAAGCACTGCTGCCGTTGAGAAGTTTGCTGGCAGAATCAGCGCACAAACAATTAGAACTGGCCAAATAATCTTGAGGAATCCTTCTTTAAAATCATCCATTGAATCCTGTCTCTTGGCAAGTTGCCGAGCCAAGAATGCGATGAGTGCCAACTTGGCCAAATCGGAGGTCTGAAACGAAATATTGATGACAGGCAAAGTCAGCCATCTCGAAGCTGAATTTACTGAGGTTCCAGCTATCAGCGTGACTGCCAAAAGTGGAATGGAAATCCAAATGAAAATCTGCGCCACGCGGGAGAAATAAGTATACGGAACCTTATGTATGCCATAAATCATTGCCCAACCCAACACGATGATGAGGAAATGTTTGAACAGATAATATTCGGTATTCCCGTGATGTTTGTAGTGCGCCAAATTGTTGGTGGCGCTATAAACCGCAAGTATGGAAACAAGCGACAGCAGAAACACCACGGCCCAAATGACCATGTCTCCCTGTAGATATTTCCTTACGAATACGTTCATTTTTTTAATTAAAAATTTGGCGGTTCATCACCTCTATTTGGTGTAGTTGGTTTTTGTTGTTGCTATTTTGAAAAAATCCTCCGTCTCGTTCCTCGAAACCTCCTTTACAAAGAAGGAACCGCGTTCTACTGAACTGAGCTGGGATTTCGGTCATTATTAATTTTTAATTCCTAATTATTAATTAGTCGCAACACTGCTTTTGTGAATTGATTTCCTCGGTCTTCGTAGCTCTCAAAAAGGTCATGAGAAGAACACGCTGGCGAAAGAATCACCTTGTCGCCTGGCTTGGCAAGTGCCACCGCAGCTTTCACGGCTTCATCAGCTGTACTTGCTCCAACAATTACTTCTGCATCAGTTAAAAAGGTCTTGAATACGTTTCCATTTTCTCTGCCAAGACAAACCACCGCACGCACCTTATCAGATACCAGTTCCTTTAGCATGCTGTAGTCTTGACCAGGTTGTAGGCCACCCACAATCCACACCGCAGTTCCTTGTAATCGCTCCAACGAATACCATGTCAAATCCACGTTCGTAGCTTTTGAATCGTTGATAAATTCGATGTCGTTCCAAACACCAATTAACTCTTGACGGTGACGCGTACTTTGAACATCTGACACACTTTCTTCAATAATCTGCTTTCTCAATTCAAGCAGGCTATTGAACATTTCTTGTTCGGTCAGCACTTCCTTATTCCAGTTTTTATTCTTCATAGGTTGATGATTTCCTAGGTTTATAGTGATCGAACGGCAGCTTTGAACTGACGGCCTCGGTCTTCATAATTCTCAAATAGGTCGAAGCTGGCGCAGGCTGGGGAAAGAAGTACTGTGTCTCCTTTTTTACCTAAATAATAGCTGGCTTTTACCGCCTCAAGGGCACTTTGCGTATCCACAATTGTCTCAACAATTCCCTCAAATGCTGCGTGGATCTTCTCGTTTTCGGTACCCAGACAGATGATGGCCTTCACCTTATCTTTTACCAACTCGGCAACCATAGAATAGTCGTTGCCTTTGTCAACGCCACCCACAATCCAGATAACGGGTGTGTTCTGACATTCCAACGCATACCAAGTGGAGTTGATATTGGTAGCCTTGCTATCGTTAATGAATTCGATGCCCTGAACTTTCCCGACTGGTTCCAATCGGTGTTCAACAGCACTGAAATCACTCATACTTTCTCTGACTACGTCTTTGCGCAGCTCCAAAAGGCGGCCCACAATTCCCGCGGCCATTGAGTTGTAGGAATTGTGTCTGCCTTGTAATGCAAGTTCGTGGATTGACATGGTTAGGTTTGAATTATTGAGGTTTATATTGAGATTATTCTGTTCGATGTAAGCGCCCTCGGCAACTTTGCCGTTGAGCGTAAATGGAAAGCGTTTTGCTTTCATGGAATCATTCAATGCGTTGGTGATGTTCACGTCATCAGCACAATAGATGAAAGCGTCTTCTGAGGTCTGATTCTGAGTTATTCGCATCTTGGAAACGATGTAATTTTCCATGCTTACGTAGCGGTCCAAATGGTCGGGCGTGATGTTCATCAGCACGGCCAGATTGATGCGGCTTTCAAACATGCCATCTAACTGGAAACTGCTGAGTTCGAGCACGATAAAATCGAATTCCGTGTCAGCCACTTGCCAAGCTAGACTTTTACCCACGTTACCTGCCAATCCCACATCCAATCCAGCTTTTGTAAGCATGTGATGGGTGAGAAGCGTAGTAGTAGTTTTTCCGTTGGTACCCGTGATGCCGATGATTTTGGCATTTGTATATCTCAGGCCGAATTCTATTTCAGATATAACCTTCACGCCTTTCTTCAAGAGTGCTTGAATCAAAGGAGATGAATCGGGAATGCCTGGGCTTTTGACCACCAAATCAGCATTCAGAATTTTTTCCTCGGAATGTTTTCCTTCTTCAAATGCGATTTTCCAACTGCGAAGTTTTTTGGCGTACGCGTCTTTCAATTTTCCCTTATCAGAAAGGAAAACCTCGTAGCCTTTTTTCTGACCGAGATACGCTGCGCCCGCACCGCTTTCGCCACCACCCAATATGACCAACCGCTCCGCCATTATCTGAGTTTGAGTGTGACCACGGTGAGTACTGCAAGCATAATTCCCACAATCCAAAACCGTCCAACGATTTTGGCTTCGTGCATGCCTTTTTTCTGGAAATGATGATGAAGTGGCGACATGAGGAAAATTCTTCTGCCTTCACCGAATTTCTTCTTTGTGTATTTGAAATAGCTCACCTGCATCACCACAGAGAGATTTTCCATCAAAAACACGCCACATAGAATTGGAATCAATAATTCCTTTCTGATTGCTAGCGCGAAAACGGAAATGATTCCTCCCAAAGCGAGACTTCCCGTATCGCCCATAAAAACTTGCGCTGGATATTGATTGTACCACAGGAATCCGATGCAGGCACCAATGAACGCGGAGATGAAAACCACCAGTTCGCCCGAGCCTGGGATGTACATAATATTGAGGTAATCGGCAAAAATGATGTTACCAGAAACGTAGGCGAAGGCGGCCAACGTCACACCAATGATGGCAGAAGTTCCTGTTGCCAAGCCGTCCAATCCATCCGTGAGATTTGCTCCGTTTGAAACAGCAGTCACAATAAAAATTACAATCGGAATAAACACCAACCATCCCCAATCTTTGGCCTTATCTCCCAGGAAGAATAGGAGCGAGCTGTAATCGAATTCGTTGTCTTTTACGAACGGAATGGTTGTGACGAGCGAGTGTTGCGCTTCACCATAAACAGGAAGGGTTTCGCCCTTTACCACATTGCCATCAATGGTTACTTCAATGCTGTGACCACCACTTGCAATACGGTCTTTCACCGCTACATTATCATTGAAATAGAGCGTGCAAGCCACGATGAGACTGATGCCGACTTGGCCCATAATTTTGAATTTCCCAGCAAGACCTTCCTTGTCTTTTTTGAAAACCTTGATGTAATCATCAATAAACCCGATGGTGCCGAGCCAAACAGTTGAAACAATCATCAGAATCACATACACGTTATTTAGCTGCGCGAAAAGAAGGGTCGGAATGAGGATGGATGACAGGATGATGATGCCGCCCATTGTTGGCGTTCCCTGCTTCTGAATTTGCCCAGCGAGGTCGAGGTCACGCACAATTTCGCCCACTTGCTTCAACTGCAGATATTCAATCACTTTCTTGCCAATAATCATGGAACATATCAGCGAAGTGATGACGCTGGCAGCCGCACGAAACGAGATGTATTGGAACACACCTGCCCCAGGCACATCATAATTGGTTTGAAGGAATTCGAACAGATGATACAGCATCAGTTAATCTGTTTGAGGTTTGTGGTCAGTATTTCCATGTCGTCAAAAGGCGTTTTCACACCTTTAATTTCCTGGTATTTTTCATGGCCTTTTCCTGCCACAAGAATGATATCACCAGGTTGAGCCAGCATGCACGCGGTGCGGATTGCTTCAGCACGATCTAGTATGGTCACAGCTTTTCTCACAAGCACGGGATCTAGACCTTTTTTCATGTCTTCAATGATCTGTTGTGGCTCTTCGCTTCGCGGATTGTCCGAGGTTAGGATTACTTTGTCGCTTCCTTCTGCTGCAATTCGAGCCATTTCTGGCCGCTTTGTTTTGTCGCGATCACCACCACAACCCACAAGCGTTACCAGTTTTTCGTTACCCGTTCTCAATTCACGGATGGTAGAAAGTACATTATCCAACGCATCTGGCGTGTGGGCGTAATCCACAATTCCGAGAATGTTGTTCGGAGTTTTGAAGAATTGAAATCTTCCTTCTGGCGAATGAAGATTGCTGAGTGTGGTCAGAATCTGAAGTTTCTCTTCCTTCAATTCGAGTGCAGCTCCGTAAACACTAAGAATGTTGTAAGCGTTGAACGAACCAATCAATCGCGTGATCACTTCCTGTCCGTCAATATTCAGAATGAGACCAGTGAGATTGTTCTCAAGGATTTTCGCCTTGCGGTCGGCCATCGACTTCAATCCGTAGGTAACGACCTTTGCTTTGGTGTTCTGCACCATCACTTCACCGTTCTTGTCATCCACATTTATAAGCGCAAATGCTTTGGAGGAAAGACCATCAAACAGCATCTTTTTGGCAGCGATGTAATTGCTGAAAGTTTCGTGGTAATCGAGGTGGTCGTGGGTGATGTTTGTGAAAATCGCTCCTTTAAAATTCAATCCAGCCACACGATGCTGATGCAACGCGTGTGAACTCACTTCCATGAAGCAGAATTCGCAGCCCGCACCGACCATTTCGGCCAATAGTTTATTGAGGTTGATTGGGTCAGGCGTGGTGTGCGTAGCAGCGACTTCAACGCCATTAATCAGATTTCTGACCGTTGAGATGAGTCCAACTTTGTAGCCAAGGCCCACGAAAAGTTCGTAAAGCAAAGTGGCAGTGGTTGTCTTACCGTTCGTTCCAGTTACACCTACCAACTTTAAATCCTCAGAAGGATTGTCGAAGAAGTTGGAAGCGATGATGCCAGCAGCATATCGGCTGTTCTTCACTTGAACGTAATTCACATCCTTTACCAGATTTTCCGGAAGTGTTTCGCAGATGATTGCCTGAGAGCCTTGCTTGATTGCTTGGGCGATGTAATCGTGTCCATCCATTTGCGTCCCCTTCACCGCAACGAAGAGCGAGAATTTCTTTGCTTGACGCGAGTCAATGCAAACATTCTCAATCGCCACATTGGTGGAGCCTACCACTTCCTCGATTCCTGCTTTGTATAATATGTCCTTCAGCAGCTTCATGAGAGGCGAAGGATTATTTCGTTACCGCGTAAGGCGCGTGTTCCAGGTAGAATTGATTGCTGACGAACAACGCCAGACCCGACCAAGCTTACTTTCAAACCTGAGTTTTCCAATAGGAAAAGTGCATCCATGGCACCCATTC
>Ga0105053_10007117_pt1 | contig 15076 bp, 8 predicted proteins | sample BON01_FD_78093 | JGI IMG/M metagenome (GOLD analysis project Ga0105053, IMG submission 78093) | Freshwater microbial communities from Lake Bonney liftoff mats and glacier meltwater in Antarctica - BON-01 | ecosystem: Environmental > Aquatic > Freshwater > Ice > Glacier meltwater | place: Lake...
AACCCCCCAAACTACAAACAAAACAAAACAAAAAAAAAACCACAAAAAAAAATCCCCAAAAACAAAAAAAAAATAACCCCCCCCCCCCCCCCCCCCCCCAAAAAAAACAACGACACTCAGCCGCCATCCTCCAGCTGGTCGACCAGCCCGGCGGCCGCGCCTGCAACTCCAAGACCTGGATCAACGACTGCGCCGGGCAGCTGCGCGCCGTGGTCACGGGGTTCAGCGTCGTCCTGACGCCCAGCATCGGCGACTTTATGGGACAGCGCTGCCAGACGCTCGGCGGCATCGTGCTCGGCCCCAACCAGGTGGCGCTGTCGATGTCGACGCAGTACCCGATCGGCATCTCGACGTCGGCGCCCGACGGCACCGTGCAGATCCAGTTCGCGCAGACGGGGGACGAGCGGTACGCCAACTGCTACGCGACGTACAAGGTGGCGCAGGGCACGTTTTTGAACGGGCCGCCGCCCGCGCGGCGGGGCGCGGCCGGCGCGGCGGGCGCGGCGTCGGCGATGGACCCCGCGGCGATGATGGCGGCGGCGGCGGCGGCGGACCCGGCGGCGGCCGAGCCGGCGGCCGGAGGGAAGAAGAAGAGCCTGTCGCTGGGCGGCGAGGCGAGCGGGGCGGGCGGCGCCGTCGCGGCGAGCCGGGGGGCGGCGGCGGCGGCGGCGGCGGCCGGGCTGCTGGTGGCTCTGGCGGCGCTGTGATGAGAGGGAGGAGGAGAAACAGGAGACGACGCCTCGTGCGAGCGTCTGGCAAACCCGCGCCGCGCCCTGTATCCGCCCCCCCCCCTTTCCCTCGCCAGCGGCCCCTCTGTCGTTGCGCGCGCCTCTCCCTCCCCACTTCCCCCCACCCCCCGCAGCGTTGCCCTACGCCCCCCCCCCCGCCGCTTCCGAGAAAGCGTCGTCGTCGTCGTCGTTGCGGGCCTCCGCGGCATACGCGGAAGGCGCGCGCGCAAAACACGCTTCTCTCGTGACGATCTCCCAATCATCGACCGACCGCTCACCCCAACGCCTTGCGCCCCTTCCCCCCGCAGCACCCACCACGATTTTGATTTGTTCAGTTTTTCCCTCTCACTCCCGCTGGGCGCCTCCTCTGGCGACGGCGAGGGGCGCGGCTCCGCGCCCTCTCTCACCGCCCGCCTGCCCCAAACACACATAATCAAGGAGAGATCAACCAACACACACGCACCGCGCGGGTCCGACCCACCTGCTTCTCTACACACACACAAGAGAAGAGAGGAGGGGAAGCCCTCTGCGTAAACGTTATCTATCGACTAAAGATGTAAGAAGAGCAGCCACGCTTTTCCAGGCGGCCACGGGGGGCGGCGGGGGGGCGTGACGGCTCACCCGCGGCAGCGACGACGACCCAAATCAGTAAATGAATCGATGCCCTCCCACACTCCCCCCGCCCGCACGTTTCGAAGCGATACTCATCCATCGCTAGCACTTGACCGTCCCAGTTTACCAACACACGGAAAGAGAGGAAACGAACAAAAGAGCGAAAGAAGGAGGTCACCGCCGACTTTTCGAGTTTGCCGCCCCCACAACACAACGAACCCAAAGCCATGGGCGGATCCCGCCGCCGCCTGAAGAAGGGCAAGCCCAAGGTGCGCGTGGGCGTGCAGAAGAAGAACAAGACGCTCAAGGCCGCACTCCCGAAGGACGTCGCCGACCCGACGCGCCGCGCGCGGACGGCCGCGTGCCTCGCCGCGCTGCGCAATGGCGGCGGCGGCGGCGGCGGCGGCGCTCCGTCGTCGGGTCCGAGCGGCGCCCCCGCCGTCCCGCCCGCCGCGTCCCTCTGGCGCGAGCAGGCGCCCGTCGCCCAGAACTACGCGGCCGTCGCCCTCGTCGCCGACGTCAACGAGGCGTTCGGCCGCAACCGCCGCAACCGCGCGCGCCCGGCAGGCGCCGCACACGACGCCCCCGCGCTCCGGCCGCCGGCGGCGCGCGCGGCGGCCGGCGAGCGGACGCACGAGGACGACGACGAGCTGCGCGCGGCCATGAGGCTGCCGCGGCACAGCGGGAAGGCGGCCCCCCAGCGCCTGACGTCCACGGCCCGGGCGGTGGTCGAGTCGCTGCTGGCGGTGCACGGCCGCGGAGGGGGGGCAGAGGGCGCAGGAGAGGCAGGAAGAGAGGGCGGCGGCGGCGGCGGCCTGGCCGCGTGGGTGCGCGACACCAAGCGCAACCGCATGCAGCACTCGGAGGGCAAGCTGCGCGCGATGCTCGAGGCGTATGACTACTACGGACAAGGCCAAGAGGAGGGGCAGGGGCAGCAGCAGGGGGCGGAGGGGGCGGCGGCGGGCGGGGGAGGAGCGGGGGGCGGAACGGAGCACCGCTTCCAGGCGCCGAAAAAGCCGTACAAACGGCTGTAGCAGTAGTAACAACGAACGACGACGACCGGTCGGTCAGTCCCTCCCGTGCGTGTGTTTTGAAGAATGGAAAGGGCAGACAGACGAAGCAGCAAGAAACATAACACAAATGCAAATCTTTTCGCTCCACGATCCAAAAATAAAAGTTCAAAACAGCGCCCCCAGCGCCGCCACCGCCGCCGCCGCCAGGCCCACCGCCACCCCGGCCGCGCCCCCCCTCCCCGCGCCGCTCCCCAACGCCATCGGCGCCGCGGCTGCCGTCGCGTTGGCCGTGTCGTTGACGGGAGGGGGGGGCGGCGCCCGCCCGAGCGTAAAGGCGGTGCCGATGCGGTTTCTGTACTGGGCGATGCAGGCAGACTGGTCCCCGCCGAGCTGCAGGTAGGCCGTGTCGTTGCCGCGCGACGTCAGCGCCGACAGGCCGTGCGTGGGCACGAAGACGACCGCCGAGGCCGGGCCCGTGGCGATGCCCTGGACGGCCTCGGAGCAGTCGCGCTTGGGCAGCGCGCCGGCCTGGCCCAGCGGCATGGCGGGCGGCGGCGGGGGCGCGGCCGCGGCCGCGCCCTGGCCCGCGCGCATCTCGTTGAGCTGCACGCGCACGTTGAGCAGGCGGCCGCAGTCGGCGAGCCAGTTCTTGCCGCCGCACTGGCTCGGGGGCGAGTGGCCGACGAGCTCCCAGATGGCGGCGCCGTCGGCCGGCGGCGGCGACGGCGTGTCGACGCACTGGCAGGTGCTTACCGGCGGAGAAAAGTTGGTCCCCTGGTTGCAATCGAACAGGAAGGATTTGGGCGCCATGCACTGCTGCTGGCACATGGCGCCGTTCTGCTGGCACAGCGGGGAGCCGTCGCTATTGATGATGCCCGCGCGGGCGCCCCAGGGGAGCGAGGCCGCCAGGGCGGCGGCGGCGAGCGCGGCGAGCGCGACGGCGCGGCGGCGGTGGCGGCGGGCGGCGGCGGCGGCGGCGGCGGCCATTGTCCTGCTATCGGTGTGATATGTGTGTCGGTGTGTGCCCCGCTCTCGCTTTCTGAGACCTGTTTCGATTGGTTTGGTGTTTTGCCAAGGGGAGAGCGTTTTTCAAGCAAAATGGAAACGACAGTTATTTTGAGAGCTATGTGTCTCAGCGTGTGGCTCATCGGGCGCCGCGCCAAAAGCACCCAAGGGCACGCGCGAGCTGCGGCGATGTTGACACACATGCCCACGTGGTCGTGGCGGGGTCGCGGAGACCTTTGATCACGGCATGAGGCGCGCGTGGCGATCGAGGGGAGCAACTGAAACGCGTTGATGTACGCACCGGAGGTCCAAAAGCGGGTTCGCGAAAAAAGGACCAAGAAGGAGAAGAACAAGGGGAGGATCCGGAGGTGGTGTGATGACGATTGAAGGCGGGCGGATCCGACGAAGAGAGCTGGTGTGTCTCGGCTTGAGCGGTGACGACGACGTCCTTTGACGCCGCGCGGAAGCCGCGAGCGCACCGACGCCTCCCCACTGTCGTCAAGTGCGGCAGAGCGCGCCAACACATCAAGTCCCCACTTTTCGCCAATGACATGACATCGCAGCATCCCCCGTCGTCAGCCATCACTGCGGCCGCGGCCGCGGCCGCCGCCGCAGCCACGGGGCTCATCATCTGGTACTGCCACCGACGGCGACACGGCGGGCAGGAGGAGGAGCGCGGGGAACCGCCAACGTCTGCACTGGCGACCAGGATCGCCGAGCTCGAGGCGTCCGTCGAAAAGTACAAGGGCTTGCGCCAGGCCGAGCGCAGCGGGCGCACGCGCGCCGAGGCGCGACTGCGCGAGCTGCAGCTGCTCGCGTCGTCGACGGCGACGGCGTCGGCGGCCGACGCCCCTCCCTCCTCCAGCGCGGACGTCCCGCCGCTCCGGCCGATCGGCCGCCTCCGGTCGGTCTTTGCCGGCCGCAACGGCACGCCGCGCCAGCCGCTGCGCCTAGCGCCCTCGGCGCGGGCGGTGCTGCAGCTGGACGCGTGGGTCCCGGCCGCGTCCCTGGAGGGGCTCGAGCAGTACAGCCACGTGTGGCTCATCTACGCCTTTCACGCAAACACCGACGCCGGCAAAAAGGCGGCGGCGGCGGCGGCCGGCGGCGGCGGCGCCGGCAATGGCGGCGGCGGCGGCGGCGGCAGCAACGGCGGCGCCAGCAGCTTCAACCCCGCACGAAAGGGCGCCGCCTTCCCCCCTCCGTCCTTCCGCGCCAAGATTCACGTCCCGCGGCTGGACGGCGGGCGCGCGGGCGTGCTGGCGACGCGCTCGCCGCATCGGCCCTGCCCTGTGGGCCTGTCGGCCTGCCGCTTGTTGGCAGTGCTGCCCGGCGGGCGGCTGCTCCTGGGCGGGGCCGACGTGGTCGACGGGACGCCCGTGCTGGACGTCAAGCCGTACGTGCCGTTCTGCGACGCGGTCGAGGGGGCCGAGGCGCCGCTCTGGGTGGCGGCCGAGGCGACGGGACGAAGCGGCGGGGGCGGCGGAGGAAACGGCAACGGCGATGGCGACGGCAACGGGCCGATGCCGCCGGCCCAGGCAAAGACCAATGGCGCACCAAAACCATCACAACCACCGGCGCCGCCGCCGGACGGCGAGCCCCTGCGGATGTCCGAGGTCGTCCTGGGCGGCGAGGCGCGGGCGCGGCTGCACCGCGCGTGGGAGGCCGTGGCCGGGCGCGCGCGAGACGGCACGCGCAGGGGCGCCGCGTGGCGCCGGCCGCCGCTGCTGCCGCAGCAGCTGCGGCAGCAGCGGGAGGAGGGGGCCGGCAGGGGCAGCCTGTACGACGCCGCCGACGAGCTCGAGCGGCTCGTCGTCGAGGTGCTGTCCCGCGACATCCGCTCCGCCCACCAGCGGCTGTTGGGCAAGGCGGCGGCGGCGGCGGCGGCGGCGGCGGCGACTGCGGCCGGAGGGGCGGGGGCGGCGGCGGCGGCCGGTGGCACGCACCACGCCGACGAGGACGGTGATGACGGCCGGTGGCACGTTGTCCTCGACGGCGTCGATATCTCCTACTCTGTCGACGTCAAAGGCCGTGTCGTCATCCGAAACGCCAAGCGGGCGGCGGCGTTTGGAGCGGACGGGGGCGACGAGGGCGACGAGGGCGGCGGCGGCGACGGGGGCGGCGGCGGCGACGAGGAGGAGGAGGATGGCGGCGGCGGCGCCGCTGCTTGAGCGCGACGACATTTTGCCGACAAAGATTGAGTGTCGGTGAGGCGACGCTTTCTGATATATGACGCAGCGCGTGCGCTTTGCCTAGTGCCGAGTCTCTCGCTAAATAAAACGGGGCGCTTATCCGCTCTGGAAAAATTGTCTAAAAAGGTTTGGGCGGCGTCTCTCCCCCCGCCCCCCGCCCCCCCTCGCTTTGCAGCGCGCCCTTGACGCGGCGCTCCCTTCTTCAGCACCGCCTCCTAGCAGGGGCTGACCTAGGCTGTCGAGGGGGTGAAAGACGAGACCGGGGGGTCCGGGGCCAGCTATGGAAAATTCCCGGGGGCGTGGGGTATGTACGTTGCGGCTTTTTCTTCTGTCCCGGCGCGCGAGAAAAACAAAAAAAAGAAACGCCCGAGCCCGTAACGGAAGACACAGGTGGAAATAAGGGGGGCGAGGCTGCCGGGCCTCGCCCAAGCCTCTGCGGGCTCAGACCATGTGGCCGAGCATCTCGTCGAGCATGCGCGCGTCGGCCGACTTGAAGGTCTCGGCCGACACGTGGGGGAGGTCGCGGCCGACCCCCAAGGCAGCGACGGCCGCGGCCTCGGCGTCGGCGTCGGCGGCGGCGGCGGCGGCGGCGGCGGCGGTGGTCTCGTCCTGCCCGCGCGAGGCCTCGGCGACGGAGTGGAGCACGCCGACGACGGACCCGCTGGACGCGCGGCCGAATCCTGCCGGCGCGTGGCTCAGGAGCAGGTCGGCCTCGGCCGTCGGCGCGCCGCTGAGCGTGGCCGCCGCGGCAGGGGCCGCGGGCGGCGCCGGCGCCGGCGCCCCATGCCCGTGCTGCTGCTGCTGCTGCTGCTGCTGCTGCTGGTGCGGCGGAGGCACAACGCCTCCGAAGCTCCCCGCGCGGTGCATGGACGAGGTTATGCCCAGCACGTCCCTGGACACCCGCCGCTGGTGCGGGTGAAAGTGGTGATGATGGTGGTGGTGGTGGCCGTCGGCGGCCGCAGCGCCCCCGTCCTCGCCCTCTCCCCCCTCCCCCTCCCTGCCGTCGTCGCCGTCCCCGAGCATCGACAGGGCGTCGTGCCCCGCCGACACGGCGCTCAGCAGGGGCTCGCGCTTAATCATGGGCGCGGCCGCCGCCGGGGCCGCGGTCTGTGGTGGGTCGCAGGCGCCGGCCGCGGCAGCAGCGGCGGCGGCGGCCGCCGCCGCCGCCGCCGCCCGCTCGTACGCCTCGTGCTGCTGCTGCCGCTGCATTTGCTGCTGCTGCTGCATTTCCTGCTGCTGCTGCTGCTGCAACTGCTGCTGCTGCTGCTGCTGCAGGGCGAGCTGGTGCTGGTGGTAGAGGTGCGCCTGCGCCAGAGGGTGGTGGTGGTGGTGGGCCGCGGGCCAGGGCTGCTGCTGCTGCGGCTGCTGCTGCGGCTGCTGCTCCTGCGGCTGCTGGTGGTGGGCGTAGGGCGAGCCCGGCGCCGACGAGGCGCCGCCGCCGCCGCCGCTGCTTCCGTGGACGGGCGTGCCCGGTAGGCCCCACGCGCCGCTCCCGCCCGCGATCGCGAGGTGGTGCGGGTGGTGGTAGGAGTGCATCCCGCGCTGAGGGCCGTGCTGCGCGACGGCCTGCGCCGCGGCCACGGCCGCCGCGTGGACGTCCTCGGGCAGCGCGACGCGCGCCCCGCCCGCGCTGCCGCCGGCCGCCGACGCGGGCGAGCCGCACTGCTGCCCGTGCTGCTGCTGCTGCTGCAGCTGCTGCTGCTGGTGCTGGTAGTGCGCGTGCGCGGCGGTGTGGTGGTACTGCTGCAGCTGCTGCTGCTGCTGCTGATAAAGGGCGTACTGCTGCTGCTGCTGCTGGTACATGGCGTACTGCGCCTGCTGCTGCTGCTGCTGCTGCTGCTCGTGGGCGGCGGCCGCCGCCGCTGCCGCCGCGCCGCCGCCGCCGCCGCCGCCGCCATAGGTCGCCCGGTGCAGCGGGGAAGGGTGGCACGGCGGCGCCCCGCCGGCCTGCTGCTGCTGCTGCTGCTGCTGGGGCGAGCCGCCGGGCCCGGCCATACTGGCGGCCGCAAAGGGCGACGGAGGCCCGCTTGCGCCCGGGCTGCTGTGCACGCGCAGGCCCGCCAGGGCGGTCGGCATGCCGCACTCGGCCGTGAAGCTGCCGCCGCCGCTCCCGGCGCCGCTCGCCACGGCCAGCGGCGACGGCTGCAGCCGCCCGCCGCCCGCGCCGCCGCCCGCGCCGACGGCGCGCGCGGCGGCGGCCGCGCCCCTGCCGGGCAGGGGGCTGCCGCCCGCGGGCGTCGAGGGGGACGGCACGGGAGGCTGGTGCTGGCTGAGCTGCTGGCTGAGCTGCTGGCTGAGCTGCTGGGACGACAGGCGGCGGCTGCCCCCCGCGCCGGCGGTCGAGCCCGCGCGCGACGGCCCCGCAGACGACGCGAGGAGGGCGCCGCCGCCCGCCAGAGCCGCGGCCGCTGCGGCGGCAGCGGGAGCGGCAGCGGCAGCCGCCTCCACGCCCGTGCCGCAGCGCGGAGAGGGCGAGCCGTTGCTCGACGCCCGCTGCTGCAGCTGCAACGCTCGGCATATGCCGCCGCCCGCGGTTGGCCTGCGGTTGGGCTGCTGCTGCTGCTGCTGCTGCTGCTGCTGCTGCTGCTGCTGCTCCTGCTGGCCGGCGGGTGACGGCGCCGCGCTGTCTGCCGCCCCGCCCTCCGTCGGCCCTCCGCTGCCGCCGTCTCCGCCGCCGCCGTCGCCCAAAGTCGCCAGCCGTTGCTGCTCCTCCACACGCCGCTGCTGCTCCTCCTCCACACGCCGCTGCTGCTCCTCCAGGCGCTGCTGGTGGTCCTCCAGCAGCTGCTGCAGGCTCTTGTCCTCGTGCTCGTCCTCCTCCTCATCGTTGCCGCCCCCGTCGCCGCCCCCGTCGCCCCCGCCAACCCCAACACCCCCCTCCTGCGCCGACGCCGCCACCGCCGCACCCCGCTCCTGCTGCCGGTCCTGCTGCTCCTGCTGCTGCGCCACAGCCGCCGCGATGGCGCCCGCGCTCACGCTCAGGGGCGTGCCCCCCGCGCCCGCCGACACGGCCGCCGCGCCGGCCGCCGCCAGAAACGCGAGCTCCTGCCGGAACTCGCGGCGCCACGCCTTGCGCGTGCCCAGCTCCCCGCGGTCCACGCGCGCCTGCACGTGCTCGGGCAGCTCGCGAGATAGGGCGAACTGCCCGACCACACCCAGGAAGGCGCGCTCGCGGTCGGGGCCGCCGATGGCGCGCAGCGCGGCGATGTAGCTCCAGAGCACGCCGCGCCGCTTGCTCGCCGCCTTGCTGCGGTACGTCGCGTTCCAAAAGTTCTTGATGCTGTTCTCCGTGCGCCCCGGCAGGCGCGGGGCCATGCGCGACCAGTGGCTGCCCACGAGGCAGTGGCACAGGGCGAGCGCGTACTCCTCCGCGGGCGTCCACCCGCCTTTCACGATGCCGTCGCGGAGGTGGTTTAGCCAGCGCTCGCGGCACTGCTTGCCGGTGCGCCCCGGGATCTGCTGGGCGATGAGGGACCAGTTGCGGTCGGTGCCGTAGCGGCGGATGAGGGCCTGCAGGGCGCTGTGCTCGTCGACGGTCCAGCGGTGCAGCGTGCGGAGCAGCTGGCCGCTGCCGGCGGGGTCCAGGGAGGCCCCGTCGCCGTCGCCAAGGAGGCCGTCGCCAAGGAGGCCGTCGCCGAGGAGGCCGGCGCCAAGGCCGCCGCCGAGGCTGCCGCCGCCGCCGAGGTCCGACGCGATGGCGGTGGTGCACAAGGAATGCGGGTGGCCGGCGGCGAGAGCGCCGAGCGACGGGTCGTGGGCGCCGCCGCCATAGGTGCCCGCCGGGTAGGGGCTGCCGGCACCCATGACACCGCCGCTGCTGCCGCCGCCGCCGCCGCCGCCGCCGCCGACGCCGCCGCCGGGCGAGCCGTACGGGGGCGGAGCGGCGAGGCCGTAGTGGTAATGCTGGTGCTCGTGCTGCTGCTGGTAGTGGTGGTGGTGGTAGAGGGCGTAAGACGCCTCTTGCTGCGACGAGGCAAACGGGCCGCCGCCGCCGCCGCCGCCGCCGCCGCCGCCGCCGCCGCCGCCGCCGCCGCCGCCGCCGCTGCTCAGCCCGGTCGAGACCAGCATGCCGCCCGACAGGCGGTGCAGCGCGGCGGCACTGGGCGGCTGCGCGGCGCCGGCCTTGGCGCGGCCACCGCCGCCGCCGCCGCTCGTGCGCGAGCGGCGCGGGGACGACGCGGGCGCGCGGCGGCGGGGCGCGGCGGGAGAGGCGGCGGGGGAAGCACGGCCGCTGCCCCCGCTTGCGCCGCCACCACCACCAGGGAGGGTCGAGGCCTCGCTGGCGTCGCTCATGCGCGGCGGCGGCAGCCTGAGGTGGCCGTGGCCGGGCGCGCCGGCGTAGGCTGCTGGAGCACCTCCTCCTCCCGCCGCTCCCTCCTCGCCGCCGCCGCCGCCGCCGCCGCCGCCGCCAGCAAGGCCGCCGCCGCCGCCGCCAGCAGGGCCGCCGCCGGTGCCGCCCGCCGCGGAGGTGCCCCCCAGGGGGCGGCAGTCCCCGGCCCCGCCGCCGCCCGCCTCGTCGCCCTCGTCCTCCTCCAGGTCGACGGCCAGCTCGTCGTCGTCCAGGTCGTCGTCGTCCATGTCGGCGCTCAGCTCGCCCGCGGGCTGGGGCTGCGTGGCGGCGGCGAGCGCGGCGGCGGCCGCCGCGGCGGCAGCTGCCGTGGGCTTGCGAGCGCCGCCGGCCGCGCGGAGGCCCGGGATGGCGGCCACGCTGCCTCCGTCGGCGGAAGAGCCGCGCGCGAGCGTTGCATTCCTCCCAGCTCCGGCGGCCGCCTTGGCCTTGCCGCCGGCCGCGGGGCCAGCGGCGGCGGCGGCGGCGGCGGCACCCGGCGGCGGCAGCGCGCCCGCCGTCGCCGCCGCCGCCGCCTTTTTCGAGTTGCTGCGGATCATACGAGCTGCTGCTGTTGACCCGCGGCCGCTGTTGCGCAAAGGATGCTGGGTGATGACCCCTAGCAGCCCCTCTCGAACAGCGAGCGCGCGCGCACCTGTGTGGTTGGTGGTTGCCGCGACGGCGAAAGTGAGGGGGCGCCGCCGGTGTCGGGCGAAGGGGGGCGCGCGAGGCAGGGGGGCGCGCGGGAGAGAGAGAGGCGCGGCGAGGCAGCGGCGGCCTCTGCTTCCCGTCCCTTGCCCGAGGCCAGATCTCGCGCGCGCGCGCGGTCTGGCGCCTGCAAATGGGTGAGGAGGTGTGGTAGCGAGCGTGAGTGCGTGATGTCGCAGGCGGCGCAGGTCCCGCGGGCGCGGGCGCGGGAGACCTTCTTCGGAAAGGGAGAGAGACGCGTGCAAGAAGGCCTCCTCGCAGGCTGAACGAGCGACAAGAGGAGAAAGCCAGTTCACGTGTGCGCGTGCGCCTGTGTCTGCTCCCCCCCGACACCACGCAAGCGCAGCGCACTCGCGGCAAGGCGCCGGTCCGGCCGCGCGCGCCGCGCACGTTGGGAGGGGTGGCAAAGTGGCACGAACACCACCCCCTCCTTTTTTGGCCCGAGGGGGGGGCTCTCTCTTCTCAAACTCACCCGTCTCTCCTTTCTGCTCTGTTCAGTTGGCCCGTGCCGAGTCCGACGCAGCGCCCCAAGCTCGCGTATTCACGGCTTAGTACTAGACCTTGGGAAGTGGGGACGTTTCTGGCTCTTGGGTGGAGAATGGGGCTTTCGGTAAAGAACTTTGCAGAGAGGAGAGGGGGGGGGGAGAGGCGGCGCCGGCGGCGGCGCGAGCCGGAGGGGGGCGAGGGCGTCGGCCGCACGGGACAAAGCGCGAGGCGTGAGGGGGGCGCTCGTTCGGTCGGGAGAGAGGTAGGACAACAGGCTAGGCCACCCGCTTGCCGCCGCAAGGAGACGGCGTCCCGTCGTCGGACGCACGAGAGTCGCTCGTTTTACAGAGCCGCCAAGACGCCGCCGCGCAAAGGACGCCCGCCGCCGCCAAAACGCGACGAGAGGGAGGAAAAACGCGCGCGGCCGACGCGCCCGACAGAACGCGCGACCGACGCCGCCGAACAGCTCTGTCCTTAAAATACGTGCGCCAGGTTGTAGAAGATCATCCAGCACAGCAGGTACGACAGCACCGCCGTCTGCCCGAACACGTGCTCCGTCAGCACCTGCGGCCACGCGTGGAAGCAGCGAGGCACCACAAGCGCCAGCGCGCCCGGCGCCGACGGCGGCGGCGGCAGGAGCAGGCGCCGCGGCGCTCCCGCCGCCGCGGCGGCGCTTTTTGGGCGGCGCCGCGCGCGCGCGGCCTGCTCGGCGGCCGAGAGCGCGGCCAGCCCGACCACGGGTAGGGCGCACAGCGCCTGGCTGACGAAGTAGAACAGGAAGCCGGCCCACCCCGTGACGCCGAGCACGCCGACGACGGCGCCGGCGACGATCGTCGTGTATATCCGCCTAGAGAGGCGTTTTGTTTTTGGTTTGTGTTTTTTTCGTTTCGAGTTTTGTTTTGTTTCGTGTTTGTTTGTTTTCGTGGTTGTTTCGCGTTTTGTGATTGTGCTTGGGGGTAGGTTGGGTGCGTGTGTGTGCGTGTGAGAGGGCGTGTCGGCGCGCGCGCGCGCGAGAGAGAGAGACAGACAGAAGACGGAGAGGCATGTGTGGCGGCGGGGAGCGACGAGAGCGCGAGGAGGGAGGGGGAGGCCGCCGGCGTCGGAGCGGACCCTTGTTCCCCGACTTGTCCGAGAATAATGGGGATCCGAAACTCACAAGAAGTACACCACCCCGACGTTGTGCTTGTAGTTGACCGGGTTGATCAGCCGCTGCTGGCGCGCGGCCTCGCGCCCCTTTTCTTTGGCCGCCTCTGCCGCCTCGCGCGCCGACGCGTCGGCGCCGCTGCCGCCGCCGTTGCCGCTGTTGCCGCCCCCGCCGCCGCCGCCGCTTCTCGGGACCGCCACGGCGCCGCTCCCGCTGCCGCCGGGCGCCCGCCGCGGGGCCATGTGTGATCGGCGTAGTCTCCCTTGGCGTCTACTTCTTGCGAGAGAGACGGTCCTTTTTTGGTTTCGGCTTTTTGGATCGGTTCCGGGCTCTCTCTGTTGCTCTTCTTTTTTGTGTCCGTGGGCTGGTCGAGAGGCGACGGCCGTGATTTGTTGGTTCAATCGATATGCGAGTGTGTGTTTGTGTTTTGTTGTGTGCATGTGTGTGTGTGTGTATGCGGAGAGAGCGACCTGGGGAAGCGATGATCGACCACCGTTTCTCGCTGTTCTTCATCGCCAACGCGCCCCCTTCCCTCAGTGTGTACACACAACCGCGACAGCACAACGCACGTAAACACACAAGCTGCATCACATCATCATCATCAAGCGAACACTCTCTGGTTCTGGACCGTTTTTTGGAGCAGTCCCCCGTGGCCCATCCCCCACCGCCCTCTTCCCTCTTGCCGCACGCCGCTTCACCACGCAGCAACGATGAACGGCGGCGCGGGACATGACGTCGTCATCGACGGTGCGTCGGACTCGATGCCGTGCCGGCGCGTGGGCGAGGACGCGTCGTTGTTCCGGAACCAACACAGACGCGGACACAGAGGGACAGAGGGCGCCGCCCTCCCTCCCTACCCCCCCCCGCCCTCTCTCTCACGTTTCCCGACACCCCTTCCTTCCCCCCCCCAAAACGCGAGAGAGAACCACAGGCATGACGGCCCAGCAGATGTTCAACCAGGGCGTGTCCTACACCTACGACGACGTCATCATGCACCCGGGGCACATCGACTTTGGCGCGCACGAGGTGAGCGAGCGACGGACGAAAGAACGCGGCGAGGCGTGCGGCGGCGGCGGCGGCGGCGTGCTCGCGCAGGCATGCTTTTTTTCGCACCCCCCTCTCTCTCTCTCTCTAGGGCCGCCGCCCGTTTCTTTTTGAAGGGGTCGAGGCCCGTGAACGCGCGCTGCTCGCATGGGTTTCCGACACACGAGCCCTGCCGCTCTCTCTCGCCCGCGCTGCCACACTCTTCGGCCCCTCGCTTGTCGATCCCGCCCCCCCAAAATACCCGACACGAAGCAATCGCTCACCTAGAAAAACAAACAACCCGCGCCCGTCGCCGCCGCCCCCTCGCTAAAAAAACAACAGGTCGACCTCACCTCGCGCGTCTCGCGCAACGTCCCCCTCCGCGTCCCCATCGTCAGCTCCCCCATGGACACCGTCACCGAGGCCCACATGGCCGTCACCATGGCCGCGTGCGGAGGGCTCGGCTTCGTGCATTACAACAACACGGCGGCCGAGCAGGCGGCGATGGTCGCGCGCGTGAAAGGCCACCGCCCGGGTTTCGTGGTCGCCCCCGCCGCCCTGCTGCCAACGGCGCCCGTCAGCGCCCTGGACGCCCTGCGCGCCGCGCGCGGGCACGTGTCCGTCTGCGTCACGGACACGGGCCACGTGGGCGGCCGCCTCTTGGGCGTCGTGGCGTCGCGGGACGTCGATTTCTTGTCCGACCGGGCGACGCCGCTCTCCGAGGTGATGACTCGCGACCCCGAGACGGCGCCCGAGGGCACGACGCCCGCGCAGGCGCTCGAGGCGCTGCGCCTCTCGGGGCGGGGCCGCCTGCCGATCGTCAACGCGTCCGGCGAGCTCGTGGCGCTGGCCACCCGCGCCCTGTTCCGCGAGGCGCGCGGCTTGCCGGCCGTCGGCGAGCCGACCGTCGACGCTGAGGGGCGCCTGCGCTGTGGCGCGGCGGTCGGCACGCGCGACGGCGACCGCGAGCGCGTCGCCCTGCTCTGCGCGGCGGGCGCCGACGTGGTCATCCTCGACTCGAGCCAGGGCGACTCGTCCTACCAGGTCGGCATGCTGAGCCACATCAAGCGCGCCCACCCGTCGCTCGACGTGGTCTGCGGAAACGTGGTCACGGGCGCGCAGGCGCGCCGCCTGATTGAGGCTGGCGCCGACGGCCTGCGCTGCGGCATGGGCAGCGGCAGCATCTGCACGACCCAAGAGGTGTGCGCCGTCGGACGCGGGCAGGCGACGGCCGTGTACCACGTGAGCCGCGTCGCGCGCCAGCTGGGCGTGCCCGTCATCGCGGACGGGGGGGTGCAGAACTCGGGGCACGTCACAAAGGCTTTGGCCCTCGGAGCCAGCGCGGTGATGGCGGGCTCGCTTTTCGCCGGCACGTCCGAGGCGCCGGGAGACTACTTTTTGACGCAGGACGGCGTGCGCGTCAAGCGCTACCGCGGCATGGGCAGCCTGGACGCCATGGCCAAGGGGAGCGACACGCGGTACCACAGCGACACGCAGTCGCTCAAGATCGCGCAGGGCGTCAGCGGCACCGTGCGCGACAAGGGCAGCGCGCGGCGGACCGTGCCGTTTCTTGCGCAGGCCGTCCGGCAGGGGTTCCAGGACCTGGGCGTCCGGTCGACGGCCGCGGCGCACGCGGCGCTGGCGTCGGGCGCGCTGACGATGGAGGCGCGCACGGGGGCGGCGATCCACGAGGGCGGAGTGCACGACATGGTGTCTTACGAGAAGAAGCTTTGGTGAAAAAGGGGGGGACAGGGAAGGGAGAGAGAGAGCGGGGGGGGGGGGAGCGGGGGGGGGGGGGGCGGAGACGGGGGGGGGGGGGGGCGGGGCCTCGGCGACCCGGG
>Ga0105053_10007121_pt1 | contig 15071 bp, 19 predicted proteins | sample BON01_FD_78093 | JGI IMG/M metagenome (GOLD analysis project Ga0105053, IMG submission 78093) | Freshwater microbial communities from Lake Bonney liftoff mats and glacier meltwater in Antarctica - BON-01 | ecosystem: Environmental > Aquatic > Freshwater > Ice > Glacier meltwater | place: Lake...
AGTAGTGCAGCAGAGCCCCAGTAGGCGAGCACGCAGAAGTCCAAGCCCCAGATGCAGAATGTGGCTGCCACGAGCAACAAGAGGTCAATGAAAAACAACCAAAATCCCGCAACAGCCCATCACACAATCATGACAGCACGGCGCCCAGACAACATCCGCTCATCTATACTGGTGCGGGTATACTGGTGCGGGGTCGATCCATCCGGTCCATGGCCCGCTCTGGTCGCCAACCATGGAGTGATTGCCCCGAAAGGATTCACATTTTCGCCATTTTGGCGGGTTTTTCTTGATAAGACTTGATAATCTGTCCCTGTCTCTCAGAAATATTTTTAATGATGCGTCGAGGTACTAACAGATTATCTTTATGAGCCTGAATGCGCATTTATGAGGATTTGCTGATGACCCTGACTCTGCTCTTAGCCAGAAACGTTGTAAGTTTTGATCAACAAAAATGTGATTCTTCACAATTTCACTTGCGTTGTGACCTGAATTCATTGTCTGCAGAAAGTACAAACCTCTCAACACCCATACCCTGAAGTTGACGCAGAACCGCCCCGTACCTGCGCCTGCTTCCGCGCCGCTGCCTCTAGCGCTAGAGGAATCGCTTCTCTCAGTGTGAAACCTGCCGCACATAATTCCGACGAGTTGATGAGCATAGCCACTGGTCACAGTGGCTGCGAGGCATCTGATCTGATTCGGTTGCGAAGCTCCTCCAAGCAGGCGAGCAGCGTGCTACGGCTCTGCATGAGGAAGACAGGTGTCTCAGACTGCATCCCGCAGCCGCCGTACTCGTTCTGCTTGCTTGTATTGCACTTGAGGACAACACGGAACCCAGTCAGCTTTGGACAGCCACGCTTGCCATTGGTCAGCTGCTACAATCGACTCACAACAGACAGTACTTCAACAGCACACAACTCAGCACTGCGGCATCTATTTGCAAGCGCACGTCGTGGTCTGTCATATCATATAGAATGCCCTACATTGCCTCTTGAGTCTGGAACAAAGATTCTACCCAATAGTATGTCGAGTTCATCTTTTGAGAAAACCCCCAGGAGTTACGTCACCGGGAGACCTAACTGTCCCGAGTCGGGTTCGTGTCGTCGAGAGGTAAAGAATGATGTGTGGAAGTACCTCCAAACAGTCGTCGTTGGCCTGTACTCAATTTTTGAGCAAAAGCTTGCCCACCCTTTCCCTGCACTTAGCCTGACCAGAGCAGGAAGATTTCACAGACCTTTGAGACACCAGAACCCAAGAAATGTTACCATCATTCAGGACCCTCCCCAATGAGGCCAAACGAACTTTGCTTCGTCAGAGTCTCTTCAAGGGCATGAGTGCACACGCATGATCAAGAAAGCGCGGCCCACAGTTGAAACCTCTCTATTTCCTTGATCACATGATCATACCTATTCACGTAGGTAACAATCATTCGTTCCACGCACATCTAGATATCAAAGAACGGCAAATGACTTTTCTCGACTCATTGCATTCTTACAGTTCGAAATGTCATGCACGACATGTACCTTATGATGTTAATATGGAAACTTTATCGCATGGCATGGGAGAGACACGTAGCGAGAGAGTTTGGGCCTCCAAACTAGTTTCTGAGTCCTGTAGATTTCACACAACCAGATAATTGGCTCCCGGGAATCACAACAGTAATGGCGCAAGTTTTAAAAAAAATCAGAAGCTTACAGTACAAATTGTCACTGAAGTGGAAGGCGACTTTATCATTCGCCAGGGCATTTGTCTTTGGCAGGCCCGGGACAGTTTTTGCACAGACACTTCGCGACAAAATTGGATGGGACGAAGCCAACCTGGTCAGATGCCTTAATTTGATTGATGCTGCTTTTATTACTTCCTAAGAAATAGTTTAGTAGCTTTGCTTGAAGCTCTATTTGCTCACTACACAGCTTTCACAACCATTTCCAAACGGCACTGGCGTGTGGACATTATTCAGTGTTGATCTCAATGTATGCAGTCGGAAACTAAAAGATAGATTTTGACCAACAGAAGCACAGTGCATGGGCACGGCAATGGATGGCAGTGGTGTTCCAAGTGGCAGGAGAAGCTGTAAGTCTAGAATTCTGTGGAATTTGCAAGGACTCGTACACAAGATGGAAGTATCGTCTCAGACTGCAATTTGACTGTGACAGTGAGAGAGCAGGTGCATGTCCAATAATGTGCACCAGCCCCTGAATTTGGCCCGCACTTCACGAAACACGTACGGTCAAAATCAAGCGCCCAACGACTCTCAGAAGGGAAGAAACTACCAACTTTGAAGATACAGAGTCGACGAGAAGGCAAGGCAGAGGCTAATAAGAGGGTGGGAATCTCGAAAAAAGTCATGGCAGGAGTCAATCATGAAAGAACAAGCAATCAGTCAAAAACGTTGTTTCATTGGCTAACGAAAGGTAACAGACTCAAGAACAGTAGCACTTATGGCATCAGAACTAGTCAAGTCGGCGCAGGTAGTGACATCAAGGATTGTATTATGGGCGGGGGCGGCCAGGGTGGCGGCGGCAACAGCGGCCATGATCGGAGCGACATTGGCAGTAACTATATTGACGGTTGTAGTGGGGTTGGTTTTGGGGGTGAGACGGGCAGTGGCGAAGATGGAAATGGGGATTGCGTTATGAATACGAGTGACAGCGGCGCTGGAGGTGGTGGCAGTAGCTTCGTCCATGCCAGGGGCACTGACAACAGCGGCTGTAGCGGTGGTGAGAGTGGGGCAAGTGTTACTCCCGCTGCTGCTGTTGATCACTTCACTCATAAGGCAGATCTCAATTCTGTCATTGCTGTGGTTACTGCGTCCACTGCCCCTAATGTGAGTTCCCTTGCATTTGCCACCTCTGCTGAAGCAAATGACAACGGCAGTGGTTGAGGTGATTTCGAGAAGCCTCTTGACATGTTGCTTGCGGAGGAGTTGGAAATGTGGGAGGAAAAAACAAATAATAGCATAGACGAAAGGGCGCAGGAGGACGAGCAATTTGTGATGGAAATAGAAAACGAAGAGACGAGCGGAAGTGAGAGTAGCAGCGCTGGCAAAAAAAGCGAGCAAGATGATCAGTGCTGGAAGAGCGGAAGTGATCCAAATCGAGCTGATTGGGTATCAGGTACTCTGGTCCAAGGACTCGTGATAACACGCAAAGGACAAAGTAAGAAAAATGCGCGATCGACAAGGCATTCAAAAATCAAGTTTGGTAGAAGAGGAATCAGACATGAAAAGGAACGAGCTTGAAGCATTAGCTTTGTTACGAAGGCGAGTAAAAATTGAGGGCCAATAGCGAAATGGATGCCCAACACGACGCTGGCGCAGCAACATAGCCTCAGAAACAAATCGAAGAGGAGTCACGAGACTTCAAGTCCTCTTTCTGCAGATTTCGAAACACGAGAGTTAAATGCTGCAAGGTCGAACATTGGAGTGGAAAGCAGAAAGAAGGACGAGAATGTGTGAAAAGTCACTTCATACCGTTGGCAGAGGCATCTTTCAGATGAAGGAGGTAAAAACGATGGGACCAGATGACAGCAACGAGAGCCGACACTCTCTGCCAATGGGTGTGGGTAACGATAAACGGGTTGATCGCAAAACAAAGCAAGCAGCGATTGCAGCAACAATGTCTCCTGGGATCCAAGTGGAACAGAGATAGTAAAACGAAGCTGAGTTTTCAATCCACAGACGGCAATCAGGAAGATTAGAGATTCATTGTGCGGGCGATACTGAACGAAACTTTGAAGGAAGTGTTTGTTCAAATAGATTGATATGGGATGCGAAGTCACATGTGGTGTGAGAACGATCAAAGAATAAGAACTTGAAAAATGTGGCATCGTTGAATCAATCAAAAGCCCCCACCATTTCGTTTGTCAAAAATAGTGCGTAACGAATGGACAGCGTGACACAAATGGTGGCAGAATCTGAAAGCCACAGAGAACCAAACTCAATGTCTCATACTGCTAGACGTTGAAGCACGTATACATGAAGAAGCAGAAGAGATAGAGGTATGGTCGACAAGCTACCCAAGATAAGGATAGTTACTAGCGAGCAATCTGTGGGACAGATACGGATTCACTATCCAAAACCAATTGCAGAAATTCTCAATAGCACTCACCAAGCTCCATGGATGCAGACGAGAATGTGGACACTTCAAGGCCATGAGGCCTTTGAAAATGCTCAAGGACAAGGTGGAAGGCACTACCCACCGCTACCACAAGCCATGAGTATCAAAAACAAAGAAGTATTGAGGGTGTGAATGCCATCGATGCAAGATCTGCAGCAGTGGGCTGAGCAATCGCAATCTTCCGAAAATTACAAGCAGTTGACGCTTGAAACGTTTGAGGCAGCACCGCAGTGGCTAGCCGAGAGAAGATTAAACGTCAAATGGAAGCCACTATCAGTATCAAGTGATGTGGAAAGCAAAAGCTCGATTTGTTTGCGAGTGCGGCAAATAAGTGCGAGCCCAGCATCAGCGCCTTTGAGTGACGTACCGAAGGTTGTACAGTGCCTGTATCAGCTTACAAATTCAATTCAGAATCAACATAGTCCACACCAACGACCATTTGTGGAAGGACAGATTCAGTTTGCTGGCTACATAGATCTGGATGACAAGTTACAAGCTATGCCTACTTTGAAGAAAATGCCAAACGTCGAAATCGGTCTGGATCAGATTATGGGCTTGATTTTGACTTTCTTCATAGGAAACACGTCATCACTGACGAATTTAGGATAGGAATACAAGTGGTGTCCGGCAGGCAACACAATGCGCAGCACTTGGTGTGGAATCACATGCATTACAAAAGCGGTGTCGTGGTGGCAGGTAAGCCGCACGTCCGTTCAACTTGGGGAATCAAATGGGAATGACGGCACATTGACCATGTCAGAAACAAAGTGCGCTGCAATCAAAAGACTAATATCGATCATGCGCTCTGGCGATAAAACAGAATTCATCAACAGGCTAAAGATTCCGGATTTTACTAACCAAAATGGGCGTATTTTCTCTCGGTGAGATCAAATTCAGATGCCTATGGATGAAGTGCTGACTGAGAAAGTTGCACCACAACAGCAAACACTAGCGGTAGCAGAAGGCCCACTGCAGGACATGACTGTAACGTGCAAACAGTGTGAAGTAACTTTCGTCTTTACAAAGGGTGAGCAACGGTTCTTTCAAGGAAAAAAGATGACACAACCAGCGCGATGCCCGGAATACAGGAAATGGATTCGTGAAAAGCCAGCGGAAGCAGCCAGCAAGAATCGATTCCAGAATAGTCCCTCTGGGCCTAAATTTAAAACTGCAATAGTTGCATGGGCCATGTGTGAAGGATGGTGAACAGAAGCTAGAACCGCTGATGAGAAAAGTGCGATGCAAGCACCAGGAACGAAGCCACGCGAATTAGTCAGTGAAACTCCTCAAGAGTTCCCGTGGATTTAATCAGGATCATTGGAGCAAGATTTTTGGTCAGCAGTGGAATACGGCGGCACCCTAGAATTTCTAAGCAGACTCAAAGCTCGAGAGCACGCACTAATGGCAAAATGGGGTCAAGATATCTTGCTGGAAAAAAAATGGAAAATCAAAAGATCTCAGTTCATTATCAAGTTGGATGCAATGGCAGTGGCAAATGGTCGTCAGAATTGTGTCAGAGATGGCAGCCGCAAACGAGTGCAACGGGTAATGTGATTACATGGAATCTAGGACCACTTGGTATACATGCGGCGCAACCTTTCATCGCATAGGCCATGTGAAAGAAAGCAGCAACTGTAGTGTTGCAGGAGATCTGGATTCCCCGATCAAGCAAGTTCAGAGTGCAGTGAGATTTCAGGCGGAAGAATCTAGAGTACGAATGTTACATTGCTGCAGGCAGCGATATTGACTTAGTAGCAGATACGGACGGTAACCAAGTGCCAAGTGATGGATACAACGAAGGAAGAGCACACATCATAGTAGTCACCTTTCTGCACAAACGTGTGTTTCACCCCAAAGCACTTGTTGTGAATTGGCATAAACCCCGAGAAAACCAGGCACTGGAACTTATGGCCTATGGACGCGTTTTGTGGTTTGATGCGATGACGCATGAGGGAGAGCGTATTAGCATGATCAACATCCATCAAGCAACATCGAGACGGCCGGACGTTCAAAGACGTGTCAATACTCACATTCAGGCAGAAATGAAAAAGTCAGGAGGGCGGCGGGGAATGATAGGAGGGGATTTGAATGCGGCAACGTCGCATACAGGATATTCCTTCTCAATAAAGTCTCCTGTTGAGAAAGTAGATAATCACTTTCAAGAATTTATTCAAAGAACAGGAGGATCACTGATCCAATCTGAGGTGCACACACACAATGACCTGATGGGTGGTGCAAGGCGAAAGAAATTGATCCAAAGCAAATACCGCGCATTCAATCAATTTTCGACGCAATCATGCGCCCAATTGCCCAAAAAATCATCACTGACATTGACGATGGAAAGTGTATTAGAGAGATGGGTCTCCGGTGTGTACTACTAGTAGTTGAAAGTCGAGTGGCAACAGCAGGGGTGCTCATCCACAAGAATATGTTAGGAAGAGATACCCGGGCACGGGAACGCGGCCCTCATAGAAGCCAGGAGCAGGTAGAAATGTTGAAAGAATTACCAACGTTGATAGCTGCAAGAACAACTCGAGGAATGCCAGGCCGAGCATCCGTAGCAGTTCAGCAATGCATGACACAATTCGGACTTTATTGCGATTTCAAGATGACACAGCAAGAAGTGAAGAGGGCGGCCAATCTCCCGGAATGGACGACAGTACTGGATTTGATGATCAAATCTTGGCGAGCAGATCTAGCATTCAGAACGACGAAGCAAGAACGGTGGAATCAGCGAGTGCAGGATGGACAGGCGAACAAGGATTTCCTTGAAGAGCATCGAGGCACTAGCAAGTTTTCAAATAAGTATGCACTGCAACCTCAGCAAACAGAACTGAACTGGACAAAATCGTGGGGTTGCTGGATAGAGCTCTAAGATAAGGACGTGCACTGTAAAGAGTGGGAATGTATGGTTGAAAACTTCGCAGGGGAGAAAACGAACACCACAGTGCATCGAATATATGGTCAGCGTGCAATACTCAGCGTCAATTGCAAGCCGGGAGACTGTGACAGTGTACAAGCTTGGATATTGAAAGCGGGATCAGGTTGGTATCAGGCAGAAACAGCAGAGGATCTGCAGAATATCAACAAGTTCGCAGCAGGGTCACTAGGAGCAGTCACAGCGCACCGCATCAAGTGGATACTCTCGGTTCAATCAGCGGTGGAGCAAATGGAACAGTGGCAGAAAGCGTTGCAAGCTGAGCAGGTTGTGGACGCTGGGCCCAAAAGGGTCTCCCCACTCTCAGCATTTCATATCACTGAAACAAAAGAAGGAGGCATGATGGTTATTACAACAACACCAGTCACGCAAGTGCATGATATAGTGAAAACGTTGCAAGGCTGACCATTAAGCATTAAATAGATCCTTTGTAGTGAGGGCCTGTGGTTAGAGCAAGAGCTTGAGAAAGCATAGGAAACCTACAATGAAGTACAGGGTTACTCGCCCTTTGCAACAAGTGGTATCGATCAGTGTAGAAGCAAAGACCGCTGTGTGCTAACGTCCGCTGCCTTGCCCTCCACTGGTCTAGTGCTTCTTCCCCTTTGCTCGCCCCTTTTACTCTTTCTACTTCAGGCTCCCAGGTGCCAGGCATGGATTCACCATGCACACCACTGCACCAGGTGCGAGATAGCGTCTCCCCAAGTAGAGGCAATGCAAGCAAGACATGGGCTAGTCTACCTCAAGCGACTGTTGAGCAGAACAGACGATAGTTTGTCGCCTTCAGTCAACAATGCTGGCAGTTTACAAATTTTAGACATAATAAGGGCAAGATAGGCATCCTGCCTTTTGATGGTGAAATTAATGATTGACACTTATAGAACAGCAGAGCATCAACGGAGCAGTTTGAGAGGAGAACTCACCAGCCAGGAGATTAAGAAATATGTCGCAATGTGTTTGAAACCAGGTAAAAGCACAGGTCCAGACAAATACACTAATGAACTCACAAGAACGATGATCCAAATTGTGAAAATGTGGGTGAATAAAATTTTTACAGAAGATATATGTCGACAGCGAGTAACGAGAACGACCCCATTTCGCAGCTGCACAAAGGTGGAGGCACGAATAAAACGTCGGACCAACGACCAGTAGTCTTGCTAAACAGCGTGTATCAATTGCTCAACTATGTCATCAATGAACGGTTGAAAAAAATTGTCGAACCAGCTAACATCTTAGAACCAGGGCAAGGTGGAGGCAGGCAAGGACGTTGCGTCGGCATTAACATGCAAAAAATGCACTTCATCTAACAGGAAGCTCGGAGACAGGGCAAGAGAATTTATCGAGTCGACATTGACTTTAAAAACGCCTTCAACGCCACGTCTCACTGAGCAGCGCTCTGGCAGGTGATGAGGATGTTTAAAATTCCAGATGTTGACTTATTGGAGCAGATATATGAAAATGCCACGGTTAGGCTGACCCCAAACGACGAGGAAAGTACGACAATCACCTTCAACGCAGGTGCAGCGCAAGGTAGTATCACGTCTCGGCAGCTTTTCAACATTTTCATCGATGCTCTGCTGCGCATGCTCACGGTTACAGGACAGAATGAGGATATTAGTCACCAGCTGCAGATCGGCAAGGATCAGAAACGAGACAACCAGCGAGATGAGAACGGTTATCAATTTGACAATACAGGGCTCATCGATGATATGACAATCTTTGCTGACACACCAGAAGGCATGCAAAAGCTGCTAACTTCACAAAATTACACGAGTATTGATATGTCGCTTAACAAAACATTATATGTCGTGTAAGGCCCCTCATACGACATATATATGTTATAACACAATGTGTCGCTGCTATATTGTTGAAGGCTTATCCGACATATATATGTTTCTTATCCCACATATATATCTTTCTTAAAGAAAAATATTTTAAAACGACATATTCTGTTCAACAACATATCATACTAAACAACATATTTTCTTCAACAACATATGTATGTTTTTTAACAACATATATATGTCATTTAATACTATCGGACACATGTATGTCATGTATCCTTTAACAACATATATGTGATCCGTATGTAACATATTCTTGCATCTTCCCGCATCCATCACGCCTTTCGTGGCGCACTCAGCGGACCAGTCAGTAGTTCAATGGGCATGCCAATCTATCATTTCCTCAAAACATTTCAATTGTACTACCTCGACTCCGTTCTTCCAGCGAGATGATGTTTTGTACCGCCTGTGTACACGTGCCTCAATGGTTTTTTGAACGATATATGTCAGGGGTTTTTTGAACAACATATGTCAGGATTTTTTGAACAACATGTGTCAGGGACTACAATAACATATATATATTTGTTGTGTAACATGAAATAAATATATTACCAACATACATATGTTACTTGAAAATAAAATAACATATGTAAATGTAACTCCAGCATACATATGTAAAAATTAAAAACTTATAATAAAAAGTCAATGATATCAATATGTCGTATAAAAAGAAAAATGTATTGTATGAGACAATTATATGTTGTTTAATCTCACACAAAAATATGTCGAATAAGAAAAATTGTATGTCGTTTTATTTTTTTTAATAAATTATATGTCGTATAAGAAAAATATATATGTCGTTTAATATCAAGTGACATATAGATACTCGTGTTATTTTCAGATGACGTTGTGCAGGAATTTACGGCCTGGTGTGGAATGCAAATCAATGTGAAGAAAACGGATTTGTTGGTAATCGATACTGATAAAAAGCGTAGAGAGCAAGAGCGAACGCCACTATTGACTATCAACGGAGAAACTCTTCGAGCGATGAATCTCGATGACGCGTACAGATATCTGGGATATTGGGGCACGGGAAACGGCGATATGAGAGCAACCAACGATGTGGTCAGGCAAAAATCATTGCAGCATGTGACCTGATCAAACGCCATCCTCTCACACCAGAGCTAGCAACAGAATAATCCACAAGCAAAGGTATGGGAGTCATCCGCTTCTCAGCGGTACTCATTGAGTGGTCTGAAATTGAATTGAACGACGTGAAACGATTGTGCGTCCAAGCCTACAAGAACGCTTGGCATTTGCCACGGTCAACATCAAATGCTCTCTTTATCTTCCCGAAAACACACGCAGGTAAGGAAAGCATACTGCCCATGGCAGTACTGACACAGGAGTTGTTGCTGCATACCGAGAGACGCATGCGACATGAGGATGTTTCTAAAAACCTCATGCTGGCAGGGTTAAACCGCACCTTAGATGAGTGGTTATGCGACTCTTTTGCTACACTAATTGAGAAAATGGAACTCTGGAAGTGGGATGACGCAACCGGAGACTTTTGGTCGAGACTGGCAAAAGCACTGCAGCAGAGCAACATCAGAGTCTCTGTCACGTGGGCAGAACAGTTGCTGGCAAAAACTCCAAAAACCGAGAACTCAAATCTACATGGATTTGAGGTACATAGACCCTCAAGCAAGGGTACTGAATTACTGTTTCAAGTAATAAAAGCAATAATCAATCAAGACAGCAGGCTGGCATACCAATGGAAGAATGAGTGCATACCAATGGAAAAATGAGCTAGGCTGCAGCAACTAGATCCATCAGGGAATGCAAAATGTGGATTGAAAGAATCAGAGGGTCGCCCCTAGATACAGATTCTGAGGTCTAGGGTCTCGATCAAACAATATGGGAGCTGATGTGGGCGGGAGAAGCATCCATGCAAAAGAGCATTTCTGCTCTAAGGCAAGCTGGATACGAAAGAATTTCGACTTGCCTAGAATTGAGCAGAGTTATTGAGAAAAAGCATTAGTGGTGATACCACCAGTAATGAAGATATGTGCAACGTCGAACGGCGAGCAAAGAGTTCAGGTGTTGATCACGGTAGTGCAAGGACTGACACAGAAACAGCGACAGCTTATGCAACAGTACTTTGAACTAGTGGATTGGAAAGGACTCAAGCTGCTGTCAGCCGAGAGAAGACAACGAGACAGTTTGAAAAGTTTTGAACGCTCAGAAGAAGTCTGAAAAGACTGGATACATCTTGATAAAGAACTCGCGACACTTGGTGAAGAGCTGCCTCCAGTGGAATTGTTACCAGCCAGGAGCAAGAAACAGAGTCCGGATCCAACAAAGAGGGGCTCAAGCAGAGAGGAGTTCGGACGAAGATTGCTAGCATGGGGCAACATGTGGGATTCGTTGTCATGTCTACTGACACTTTTGGAAAGTTTGGACAAAAACAATCTTGAGATGGGAATAGACAGTGTGGCAAGACAGATGCATCAAAAGACCGTGCAGCACTACTGGGTCAACATAGTCAAGCAACAGGTTAAAGGGGGGGGACGTCCCACACTCGGAGACACATTAATTCCACCAATGGAGGCGGCTTTGAATGAAACCACGTTTCTGACACAGGAGAAGGCACTGTTAGGCAAAGCGATTGGCGAGCATATAACGCAACAAAACGCAGATGTCAAGATTATCTTCAACAAAGACCGTCAAGTGGCGCCCAAACGGATGCCACTTGGCGCGTGCTTAGCGGTGAACACACACAACATGGAGGGGCGTTTTGTAGAATCAGTGAAAAATTCACGGTGGTTGATGAGCCTGCAAGAGACAGGGGTTGGACTCGAAAGCATAATTGAGTTTCAGGTCCAAATCAAAGGACACAACCAGCCAGAGTATGATAGGGTGTAACAATGGAAGCGAAGGCGGAAACTTTTCAAAAGTAAAGTGGTTGATTGCAGTGGATACGAACGCGGAAACGGTTATTCTCCGGTTTTTTTGCACTACGGGTGTGACTTTAGAAAAGCAAGAACTTTTTTTTCAAGGCATATTTTTCTCATAAACCCGTATATGCATATTTGCCCCTATTCATAGGCTCTTGGAATATGCAAGAACATTGGGATTCGGACCTATTTTGCTTCGGTGGCGGCCGAATCTGTGGAATATTCCCGCCACTTCTGCGTTTTGGCGTGGAACTTCCAGACTTGCCGCTTTTTTTATTGCACCCAAGTACTGCATTTTTTGAGGCGCATCTTTTGAGCCCATTAAAAATCTGGCAACTTTGGACGCTTAAAAGTTACAAGGTTTTGATGGAAACCCCCTATACCATTGTTACACACTAGAGTATGAGGGCAAATGGCAAGGATGGCAAAATTGGACTGATCAAAGGCATTGTCGCTGTGGCTTCGTAGAGAATCTCAGTCTTAAAAGTAACAAGTGTCATGGGTGTAAGAGGCGAATGCATACTCAAGGTAAAAGACTGGACGGCATAGTTTTCACCAATGCCGATCCGTGATATGCGGGGAAAATAGAAGATCTGCAAGGAAGTGACACGACAATGCTGATGCAGCAGGTAAGAGAAGTCATGACGGTCAATCAACAGTTGGAAGACGAATCAAGTTGGATCTGGCTGACGAAGGAGCAAATGCGGTCGGAATTTGTGAAAGTGAATCACGGGGGAAGCCGGATCGGAACAATGCAACGACCAGCGTACTGACCAAACCGCATTTTTCTTGGCGCCTATCATCACAGATTTCATTCGAAACACGGAAATGAACTCTATGATGAAAAGCTCGAAGATGCGCTTGAAATACTAGATTTGGAATAAAGCAAAGACGATGACCATGGCACTAAGATGCAGTGCACCTGGTTAAACACTAATCCACTTCATCGAGGAAATGCGTTCAACAAGAATGGTCCAGCACGGGTAAAACAGTGGATGCAGTGGGAAGCACCTTCCAAACTGCTGGCCGTTCATGACCCTCTGCTTCTGCCGGAACGAGAAGTGCATGCATAAATCAGCATAAACTGGTCTTTAGATCAAGACATACCGTCACACGAACTTTGGACCTGCCCACACCACGGAGCCGCCAGGGTACAAGCCCCTGCTTGTCATTTTGAGTGACGTAATAGTTGTGGGCGCGTTCGAAGAGGAAGAGGAGGGGACCGGTGTATCCTGCGACGTCGTTAAGGTGCAGGGTGAGGATCCGGACACCCCAGTTTATCTAAGGGGGGACAGGGTGAGGTTGGGACGTCGGCGATCTCGGATCGTGGGTGCGTCTCCCTTGGCTCGCTCATGATGAAAACCCGTGACCTTACATAATGATTCCCCAATATCGGTTTAATAAAACAAAGCAACACACACACACCCAGAAGGAGTGTACATTAGATTCCTAGCAGAGTCATCACTCTGGGAAGAACGCCATGGTAAAATAAGGATAAGAACTACAGAAGGCCTCACTACATGCATGAAGCCGCACAGAGGGTAGATAATCGCAAGCATTAGTTGGATTTTTTTTCGAAAGCAATAGTTGGACCGAGAACAGGAGCTGATCACGGGCATCCAAGAGGAAACTAAGCGCACGGAGGAAAAGGAAGAAGCTGGGTTTAGATCATTCCGTGACGTGGTCAATATCACGAGCACTGCATAAAATCAGCCAAGCCAGGAGACTTGAAGACGAGGCGATAATATCAGCCCCTTCGGTCTTTCATTCGGCTGGACGAAGAGACTTAAAGTTCTGGGGAGAGGATGATGGACCTACTGTGGTAGTATGGAAAGTCTATAGAATTCTGAGCAGGAATAGTGGTCGAAAAAGATGGGCGAGTCGAAGGATTGGGTGGTTTGATGCAGGTCGAGAGAAACAGACGAAGAGCAACGCCTGTTTAAAGCTGATAGAAGAGAAATCTTTTCAAACCGCAACAAGCAAACAAAGCAGGAGAAAAGATGAATAAGAAACTTGGGAGGCAAAGGGCAGTCATTGCGCTGGAAAGCGTGGTGGCGACAGAGCAACATCAAATGCGTAGTGAGCGAAGAGTATGCTTCGTGTTGGTTTCATTGCCATGCAGCAGACGAGCAAAAAATAGCTTTGAAGAAAGCGGCCGGGGTATTAGGAGGAAAAGACGAATGTCAAGTGCGATTGAAAGGGAGAGAACGCGATCACTGGACGGGCACAGCGATAGGCATGCTTGCAGGCTATGGGTTTCAGAGCCAAGTAACGGCAGGTGACGGTTCAGACCAAAAGAGCAGAATGGGAGCAGAACAAAATCACTTGAGAAGGAAAAAGAAAAGCAGCAGTGCAGAGTGGGACGAGAGGAACAGGGCTTCAGCTCAAATCGGCCTGAACTAGCATTGCTTTGTGACACGCCAATAGAGGAGCCGTTGCTGTATTTGTGTGACAACCAGTCATTGTTGAAGGCAGTCAATTGGTGGATTGGTGACAATGGAAAGGCAACGTTGGTGGGGGCACCTGACGCGGATATTTTAGCAGCTGCCATTGAGATACTACGAAAGAGAATTGCAGCAGGAACAGCAACCTTCTTGGTCAAAGTAAAAGCGCATCAAGGAGAATTGGCGAATGAAGCAGCCGACATTCTGGCGGATAAGGCTATTTTAGACCCGAAAATAGGCAAAGAGTGGTGCCAACGGACGAAGGCGAAGTGCGCTGTCCCGGTTATCCAGCACCACTTCGACCAGACATTTAGAACCTACCTTGATGGGAGGGAGAAGCGCAGCCTCGTAAGGAGGGGGTGCGGGGCGCAGCCCTACGATGCTTTTTTTTGATGATTGTTTGTCGATTTTTGAAAAAAAGATTTAGTCTTGACAAACATAATTCTTGGAAATACAGAATTTCAAAAAACTGGGAGTTACGTGACCAGGAGACCCGATTGTTCGGGGCCATCTCGTCGAGAGGTAAGGACTGATGTGTGGAAGTACCTCCAAACAATTGTTATAGGCCTGTACGCAGTTTGTAAGGAAAAGCTGGATAACCGGCACCGTGCACATCGCCCGAATCGAGCAGTCTTCACGGGGAAAAAACTGCGCCGTGAGGCAGGGAAAGTAACGTGTCAAGATCGTCATTCGACATTTAATAATGGTGTGAGAAATGCAATTCGAAGAGGGGCAGCAGAAAATGAGGTGCAAAAGAGGCTTACAGGTGCTTGGAGACAAATGAGCACACTCAGGCGACGATATGAAAGATGGTGTAAAGGTGATGACATAGAGGA
>Ga0105053_10007127_pt1 | contig 15063 bp, 12 predicted proteins | sample BON01_FD_78093 | JGI IMG/M metagenome (GOLD analysis project Ga0105053, IMG submission 78093) | Freshwater microbial communities from Lake Bonney liftoff mats and glacier meltwater in Antarctica - BON-01 | ecosystem: Environmental > Aquatic > Freshwater > Ice > Glacier meltwater | place: Lake...
CCGCCGGCGAACAGTCTCCCCCGCGCCCCTGCAATGCAACCCCCATAAGGCCGCCCACGCCCCCCCCCCCTGCACATCAACACGCACCTGTCGCTATCATGCCAAGAGATGTAATTTAAAAAATGTCTTACCCCCCCCTGACAACACCACTCAGCCCACAGAGCAGCAGGCGCGCGGCCGAGTGTGCGGGCTAGTCTCGCGATACACACCACTAGGCAGTCTTTGAGACTGCCTAGTTTCCGGGCTGGTCTGTCCATACACACCACTCCTTACTGCTCTCTTGTTCCACACCGCCTACCATGCCCCCCCCACACACACTCTCTCTCTCTCTGGGTACCGCCGTCTTGTTCCAGAGCGCGTAGCAGGGCACACCAAACAAGTCGGCAAGCATGCGCGCGTGATCCTTGCACTCGGCCTCGGGCGTGCGGATACCATTGATGTACGTCACCCGCACCTACTCTCTCTCTCACACACGCATCAGTCTATCGTCACGTCGTTACCCGCACCTAGCATACACCCGCACCTAGCATACACAAACATTTGATACCATCCATGCTTTTTCAGACACACTCTCTCATGAGCAGACATATACAAAATACACGGAGGGAAAGAAACTGAGAGAGGCAGAGCCAGAGAAAATAAAAGTGACCAACACTGATACAGACACACAACAATGCAGCAACAAAAAAAATACCCAGACACACGGGCAAAAAAAAAAAAGACGCGCTGACGCCGAGACAGGCACAGGCACACACTGAGACAGAAATAAAGACAGCGACAGAGATACAGCCAGCGACAGCGACAGAGACACAGACACAGACACAGACACCCATATGGCCACGTTGGGTCTCTCTTGTCAACAAGAGAGGGTGCGCGAGCGCGCGTGGTGAGAGAAAGAAAGAGTGAGAGAGGAAGAGCGAGAGAGAGGGCGAGAAAGAAAGAAAAGGAGGAAAAGAGAGGACAAGACGGAGATTGAGATAGAACATGTGTGATGGTTTTTGTGTGTGCGCGCGCGTGTGGGTGTGAGAGAGAGACAGAAAGAGACCGAGAGAAACAGAACGAGATAAAGAGACACAGAGAGATATAGAGAGATAGAGCAAGCAAGCAAATGCTAAAGCGGGCGAGCGAGCGAGCAAGAGAGAGAGAGAGAGAAAGAGAGAGAGAGAAAGAGAGATACAGCAACGCAGCAACACACACGACACATAGGTACACTGACTCACAGAAAAAGATATTGACACATACCTGACACAGACAAGACAACGACAACGACACACAAACAACACAAAGACACAGATAAACACTACCAAAAGACACAAGCGCTCACCTTTCGATTGAAAAACATTTTGCACCCGATCTAGAGCAAAGGTATTCTTTGGTTGCAAACAATTTTGCCCCGCCAGAATTTTTCGGTAGCTGCGGCCCAGTTCGGGTCTTCAAAAGAATGATTTAATGACACTACAATTGCTCCTCATCCTCATGTCTCTTCTCGGGCGGGGTTTTCCTGCGCACACGGTGCTATCGTCTGCCATGCCGTTGGCGAGCCGTGCACGGGACCGTTTCCCTCTTCTTGGCCCGCACCATTCGAAGACTTTGGTCCAGAGCGAAACGCGCGGTGGTGGAATTTTGCGTGATGAGGAGGCAGTGCTGCTGTCGCGCCGGGATTTGTTGGATCTTCTGCGTCCAAAAGACGACTTATGGCTCCAGGACAGCGTGCGCCGTCGAGTTTGTCACGCCTGCGTCGCTGGAGGAAAGAGGGAGAAAGAGGTCTGTCAGAGCACATCTTCTCAACAAGCGTGCACATCTTCTCAACAAGCGTGCATGCCTGCTGCACGCAGCAGCGCGTTGAGCTTGCAGTCCCCATTGACATTACTTGTGCAAAAAAAATCGACTCACCGGAACCTGCCCTATCCTGCATATTGTGCGCAGGAGACGGCACGCTACGGTGTTGCTTCCGAGACTGGTGATTTACGCTGGCTAGTGCTGCTGTGCAAAGAGTGTGTGAGCGGGCCGCGCCCCCTGGCACCGCACTTGATACCCCTCTTTAGGTGAACCCCCTCCCCGCGCTCAAGCGGCGGCGCGGACAGAGTGTTGCTAACAACGAACGCATGGGCAGGCGCTGTGTACAGTGCAGACGATACGCGACATTTGGACTGCCCGATGGTGGGCGGCACGCGGCCAAGTATTGCAAGGAGCACAAGGGCGAGCATGACGTTGACGTGACGTGCGCCAAGTGCCAGCACTCTGGCTGTGTCCGTCGTGCTCTCTTTGGGCAGCCGCCTAATCTTCTTCCCCCTGCCAGATGCACCAGGTCGCAATCATCGCGGCCCGCCGGTTCCTCGCCTGCACGGCAGCAGCATCAGCAGGCAGTGAGACGGCAGGCGGTGCGGTGTGGCCTTCACAGACTGGTCTGAACCCACCCCTCTCTCCTCTCTTGATAGACTCGTCTGAAGCCAACCTTTCCCTCCTTCATAGACTCGTCTCTATCAAGGCGACGATACACTCACCTCAACCCATTCTCCCCCTCTCTTTCCTCTCTCTGTATGTTTCTGCACCTGCCCTCGCTGGGTGGATCGCTCGCTTGCTGGCAGTGTGGTTGAAGATATGGAAAGAAAGGCGATTCCAAAAGGCGATTCCATAAAGCACACAGCGCGCGAATCTCGAAAAGACGCCAGTCCTTTCATGTATTTTGTTTTCGTTGTATCATCAATGAGTCAGGTTCTCAATTGCGAACAGATGGAATGGGCCCATCGCACAATTTTTTCCAAAACAATTTCCAACAAAAAAAAAAAGCTTTTCTGTTCAAGGACCGGACACATTCTGTTTTTCCCCAGAATCTCGAAAAACAGGAACGGACGCTCCCGCAAGGTGCTGGGAGTCAAGGGCACCCGCCGAAGTGGGCGCGCGGGGGCGGAGGTCGCAGCTGCCGCCATCCCGTTACCATCGTTTGACTATGATGCTGTGTGCAGGGTGGCGACATGCAAGTGTACTCGCGTTTCTGTTGTGCCGTCGGTATCTTCTTCTCCCTCTACCTCTTTTGAAGCCTGAGCGCACACCCGACTTTCACGAAGATGCAGGATGGATAATATGGCCTAGTGGGCTAGTGCGTGCATCACCTCCTCCAACTCTGCCCTCCATCTGTTGCTTCAACCCCACGCTGTGTGCTGAAGCACTCTTGCCCCTGTGTCCCTATGCTGTGTGCCCAAGCACTCTGGCCTCTGTATCGCTGGCGCTTGTGTGTGCGCAGAGGCAGCAGCGCGATGTGACGAGAGGAGGGAGCACAGGTTGCCAGCAGCATGCCACCTGTGGACCAAGTACTGCCAGTGCTCGCCGCACCGTGTGTGCCAAGCACAAGCGTGGTGCATCAGCGCGCGCAGGCGTTCCGATCCAAGACCTGTCTTCGCTGGTCTCGTGTGTCTCGTGTGTCGGCTCCCATGACGGCTTGCCTGTTGCGGCACGCCTCTTTTGCCACACCTCTTGCCCAAACCTCAAGCTCCCAGTCCATACACATAAAGATTCTATATATGTGTCACGAACTCATCGTGATACTCTATGTATGTGTCACGACCTCATGATGATATCATGAGCTGGTGACACTGATATGGAATCTCATGTATATGTAGGCATAGATGAGGCATAGATACAATATCTTGATGACTTGGTCACACCTATATAGAATGTGTGCGCGTCTGTATTGCCCACACGCATGCCCACACACAACCATTCTCAGATCTGTGTGTCTGACACGGTGCGGCATGATGGCAGAAATGTCGTCATGTGTTGGGCTGTAAACGCGTGGCCAACTACGGGCATGCCTCTACGTTGCTGGCCAGGTACTGTGTGTCGCACCGTCACCCTTTCGCTACCTCTGTGCGGGTGTACTCTTGGTGTGAGCACGGCATGAAGAGGGCACAGCAAAAGATTGCACAAGCCATGCCACCAGGCCTGAGTCCACTGGCGGGTGCTACTGATAACTACTTTGTGACTCATGTTATGTCATAGATGGTATGTCATAGATGATATGTCATTCTAGTCACACATCATGTGTCATTCAAGTCATCAAGTGATTCATTCAATGACATACCATCTATCATTCTAGTGACACATGATGTGTCATTCAAGTGATAGATGATATGTCATTGAATGTTGCGGTGGTGTCATAGATGCTATGTCATTGAATGTTGCGGTGGTGTCATAGATGGTATGTCATTTATCCTTTCCACTGCCGCTAGTCCCAAAAGGTTTGCTGCTGCCAATTGCCGGTTGCAGGAGGGGCGTAGGAGGCTGATGCCACAAGAGCACATGCCTCAAGAGCGTATGCCCCAAAACCAGGCTTGCAGGTGCAATCTTGTGTCATCTTTGGAGGTGCATCTCCAAGGATTGCTCTCCGTCTTTGGGTACCATGCTATGAGTGGCACCTCTTTCTTGACATTGCAGATGACGACATTGAAGATGTTGACGACATTGCACATGTTGACGACATTGCAGATGTTGACGACCAAGCATGTTTGATGCTATATGCTATATATCTGGCCAGATTCTGCTGCGCGCACAAAGGAAGTGAGGATGTGGAGGTACGCTCGCGGTTAACCTCTGCTCGCCACCTTCGACTTGTTTTAAACGTCACTCTAGACATGAATGCGTCCATTTGGTCGACGACTCCCAAGGTTGGTGCCGCGCATGAAAAGCCTGCCGGATCAGGCGGCGAATCAGGCGGCGAATGGTCCTCGTCTCCCTCGCCCTCCAGTCATTCTTGCAACATCACACAGCCCAAGGGCAGAGGAGCAAGAGGAAGTAGAGGAGCAAAAGGGGTGCTTGGGGCTAGGAATGCACGAAAGGTGCTTGGCAGCCGCTTGGGGTGCATCAATGCCACAGTCGTGAATGACACAGTCGTCAAGGCCACAGTCGTGGATGGCACAGTCGTCAAGGCCACAGCAGCGCGGCAGCAAGGAGGTAGAGGACAGATAGCCAAGACATGTCGAGGCCCTATGCCATAGCACATATCGAGGCCTGTTGCATAGCACATGTGTAGGCCCTGTTGCATGGCACATGTCTAGGCCGTATTGCATGGCACATGTGTAGGCACTATCGCACACATGTGCACTTTCACATCGCTCAACCGAAAAGTCGCTAGCCATACCAATTAGGCGCAATTCTACGGCATACACCAACTGATCCGTGTGCCTATTGACTTATCGGTTGACCACATGTCTAAGGGCGGGTGTTATGTAAGTTGCGAGTTGTAAGACCGGTGGCCTTGCCTGCTCGTCATGACACCATTGCTGTTGACAGTCACAACCCTCTAATCAATAAACTTTGTTTTTACAACAGGTGTCGGGTGTGTCGGCTCGATTCAGTCTCGAAAGCAACTGCACTCTACATGCCCCTACCATGTAGCTGCACTCTACAGTCTCGAAAGCAAGTGCACTCTACATGCCCCTACCATGTGTAGAGCCCCTACCATGTAGCTGCACTCTACATGCCCCTACCCTCCTTGTCACCCTCCACCGTGTGTGCTGTCGGCGTGTGCGTAAAAGAGAAAGGAGGGAGGAAGAGAGCGAGAGGGCGGGTGTGAGCGAGAGAGTGGGTGTGCGGGCGTGTGCGCGTGGTGGGAAGCGCAGTAGGCGCGCGAGATGAATAGTGGCTGAGTGGTGCTTGACACATCCGGAGCCAAGGAAAGTGGGTGAGAGGTGACAGATCTGAGAGGTGACAGATCTGAGAGGTGACAGATGAAGAGTGGAGGTCGCTTCTCTGAGGGGTGCATCACCTGTAGCGCACCATGTCAGCGACCTTGAAGCACTCTCATGTGTGGCGTATTAGCGCAATAACCCGTATGCATACATGCGAGTGCTGCATCTAAGCCGTATGCATGCATGCGAGTGCTTGATGTAACGCCTATGCATACATACATCCACCGCCGCCTGCAAATCACTTGAAGACCACACCGCATACACACCAAATGACGAGTGCTACACACCAAATGACGAGTGCACAAACAAGAACAAGACAAAGACGAACAAGAGAAGCAACAACAAGAGTTGGGACCTTATATTTTGTCAATCTCCCCCTGCCCCTTGACCCCTGTCGTTTCCTGGTGCTGCTGCACGGCGAAATAGAGAGCGTCAGATCCCTGGAGACACGAGACACGAGACACGAGACACGAGACACGAGACACGAGACACGAGACATGAGACATGAGACATGAGATATGAGAGATGAGACATGAGACATGCGACAATGTGGAGACAAAAGACACGGTGAAGATATGAGAGAGGTTGGAGATAGGAGACACCGTCAAGACAGAAGACAAAGTCATGAGACACGGTGGAGACAGCAGACAAGGTCATAAGCACCTGGCGCGCCACCTGCATCTTGTGCTGACCCCGCTGCATTCTGGCTACCGATTCTGTTAGCACAGTACATAGTCAGGCCTCGTGTGAGCGTGTGAGTTTCGACACTCATTTGTGAGTTTAAATGAGTGTCGACGACTCTGTCAACAAGCAACCAGTAAGCGAGTGTCAACGACTTGTCAACACATCTCAAGCACTGTGTGCGCCTTCCACTGTGTGGTGCAGTGCAGTGGTTGTTCTCCTATCTTGCCCCATGTGTGTTCGAGGGCAGTGGGTGTGCATCAAAACTTGATGTGAGGGTGTAGTTTGCTTGATAGCAAGTCTAAGTAAGCAATACACTAACCTCGATACACTATCCTCGATACACTAACCTCCCACTCAGGGTCATGCCTCATGGCTTATGCGCCATGCCACGCGCTCTCATGCCATTTTTCGAGAGAACAAATCTCTCAAAGAGAATGACCTGAGATGGCAGTGGTCTGGTGTTGTTGGAGAAGATGTTGAGACGCTAGCAGCAAGGCAACTTGGGCGTGCTGGGCCTTGATGCTGGCCTCCAGCGCCTCCTGCTCAGGGCCCCTCCCACTCTTGATCACTCGCCTTCAACTCCCTCCGTCAAGGCACAAGGTACTGTACTACAACTTACAAGCATGTCTTTTGGCGCGTTTCAGGCGTGTTTCAGGAGTGTTTTGAGCGTGTTTGGGGCGTGTTTGGGGCGTATTTTGGGCGTGTATTGGGGGGATTCTGCAGGGTGGCGGTGGCAACACGAGTTGAACATTTGGAAAGTTTTGAGCATCTCGCTGCCGCGCGCCCGGTGCATCGCTAATCAAACTGACACATAGATGGCAAAACCTGCTGAAGAGGCATGTTGCTTGTAAGGAGCGCTCCCTCCGTGCTGTCATGCCCGACTCCCTTCTCTCTTTCTCGGATAGTCTTGATCTGTTCCTGTAGAAAACAAGTGGCAGATGCACGCAAGGTAAGTTTGAAGTTGACGCAACCCGCTGTACATTCGGCTCACTAAGACCACATGATTCTATACGCTCCTCTCAAACCACATGAGTCTATAGAGCCCTTTTCACATGAGTTTTTAGCCTCTTGTTTCTCTCGCCTGTCACTCCGCCCTCCTGCTGCCGTCTGCGCACTGCGGCAGCGTGCATGATGACAGCACGCATGCGTGTCTCCCTGGTGTGTCACGGCAAGTGTGCAGATTGAGCGCAAAAGACAGGAGAGACGTGAATACGTGTCACGAGTCCACGTGTCACGAGTCCTTTACCCCCGCCAGCATAGGCGTGTCTTGAGGAGGCAGCGTCTTAAAGACACGCCTATGTCTTGAGGAGCCAGCGTCTTCTTTACAAGCACCTGGCGGGTATGCATAGCGTTGGTGGCGCCTCCTGACACTTGTGCTGCCAGGCTATCATCGAGTTCTGCGGCACCAGCATCTTGTGCCCGTATGGCAGAGTGGGCGGAAACTCGTGTGTAATCAGCGCGCATCCTGCTGAGCTCCACTTTCTGTTGCACTCTCCACCCCCAACCCGTCAGCGCTTCATTTATCTTGGATATGTGTCATTATGCCTTGAATGTTTGGGCTTGAGACATGACTCTGCCTTGAGACGCCGTCACCGTGGGCATGACTATCTACAGTCTTTATCTACAGTCTTTACTTGACTATCTACAGTCTTTACTTGCTGTGCATGCATGTGCAACTTGGGTGTGGTGCACGCAGCGAGTGAGGTGCATGTAAGTGGGTGCATGCGCAGAAGGCATGTGCTCAACAAAGGCAAACACCCATACAGCCGTTGAGGTCTTGATGTGCTTCTGGGCACACGTGCCTGCAAAAGAGCAGCCTTTTGGTTGGCGATAGCATAGTCCCAAATGGCCAGGTCTTTTGACACGCTTCTTGCAACCTCTGCTGCGTCGTGCTTCCGTGCTTGGCTGTCGGTCGGCAGTGGGTGTAGATGGTGTAGATGGTCTACTGCACAGCCAAGGGCCGAAGACTCGGTAACGACACCATCGACACCATCTTGCTGCCTTGACGAGCCTTGCCTAATCTGCCAAGTATCTTATCTGTCAGCTGTCAGATGCTGGTGGGTGTAAAGGCATGTGTAGATATCAAAGGTGTAAAGGCATTTGTAGATGTAGGTGTCAAGGCATTTGTGGATATCAAACCCTCTCTGCACGTCTAAATATCAAAGCCTCTCAGTGCGAGTGCCAGAGGCCAAAAGGCACGGCTAAATGGCGGAGCGCAAGCACAAGTCATGTAGTAGGCAAGCAGCAGTCATGTAGCACAAGTCATCAAGCACACGTCATCTAGTCGGCACACTCGATAAAGCACACGTCACAAGTCATCAAGCATCTAGTCGCCTAGATGACGTGGCAGACTAGATGCACACCACGGCTTACACCACACGTCTAAGACGATGACAGGTTGTATGCCAGATGTAAGCACCTGCATTTGTTGCTGCTCTTGGGCTACAGTGCTGGATCGCGCTCGCGCTATGTCGCATCGCACCTGGTTGTTTCACGGCTTGAGTCACCACACAAGTACACACACTTGAGCAACTACACACACTTGAGCACAATACAAGTACAAACACCGCGCCTATCAACAGTGACTTTCAAGTATGACTTTGCTGAGACGACACTTGACGACACTTGACGACACTTGCCGTATCTCCACCCTTGTCATAGCATGTGATATGCGTGTGATATGCATGTGATATGCGTGTGATATGCATGTGATATGCGTGTGATATGCGTGTGATATGCATGTGATATGCGTATGATATGCGCGTGATATGCGTATGCCTATCCACTTGCAGCTGAGACATGATGGGGGCATTATGGGGGCATCATGGGGGCATCACAACATCCTCATGCCCTTTAGGTATATATACACGTAGAGTCTTGTAAATTGAGTATTGCAGTTGGATGCAGGTGTCTTTTGGTGTTTGTCCCATATTTGTCATCTTCCTCTCACTCCTTTCCACGTCCATTCACATTCATACACACACACACACACATATATATACTCAAAAACGCACACACACGCACACACACGCACACACACGTTGACACACACACGTTGACGCATGTACAGGTGGTGTGACATGTCTTTAGATGCACGGCCAGTATGTGTGAGGATGTTGTATGTTGTATGTGTGTGAGGATTGAGTATCTTGGGACCTTGTGGACAAGAGCCTTCCACAGCGAGGTATCATGCGTGAGCGAGAGCATCACGCTTTGCTCTTTGTGCTGTGACATGTGGGCATCGCATGTTGAATGTCAGTAGTTGCATCTCATGCCGGATGTCACATGTGACTTGTTGCACTAGTTGCAGTAGTTGCAGTAGTTACAGTAGTTGCAGTAGAAGCATCGCATGTCGAATGTCACTAGTGGTATTGCATGTCTCATGTCACTAGTAGCTGCAGGTAATACGCATCGTGACACACCTCTGCCGTCAAGTCGCCATGCATGCCCATGCAATCGGTGACAAGTTGTTATGTGGACGTGAAGATAGTTACTTAGCACCATCCAACTCTTATATGTCACTGCAATTGTCAAGAGGCAGGCCAAAAAGAAACAAAAGAAACAAAGGGTGGCGATATACGGCTTCTTTTGTACCTGTATGCTCACTGAATCGTGCGATACGTCTTGCTCAAACGATTGGGCATGGGCAGCCACTAACAGCGCATGCTTGGCACGTGCTGCTGCTACCTTGTCAAGCTGCAGTCTAGAATCTGTCAACGTGGTGTGGGAGTGCTGAAAGGCAGCTTGTGCCTCAGCCTCTACCTGCCTCTTGCTACTGCGAAAGGCAGCCATCTTGGCCTTCTCTTGGACCGTCATTTGGAGGGCAGTGCTTTTGAGACGCTGACCAAATGTGGCCATGTATGCTTTGTGATCCTCTTGCATATCTACCTCTTTCTGCTCTGAGCCAGACGCATCCTTTGAGACTGAGGAAAGGTCAGCGTTGGCAAGGCGCTCGGCCATGTGCATGTTCATATGCAGGTGTTGCTTGGCCTCTCGCACCTGCGGTTTTAGGTCTGCAACGCGTTGGTGGTCCCTCACTTGATCTCGTCGCCACATTGCCTCATCTGAGTGGAGTGCATTACGCTCACCACCAAGCTGCGCCTCGAAACTTTGGTGCATGATCTGTGTCATCTTTGCCGAAATGCTTCCTGAAACCTGCTAGTGTGTGTGCGTGTACGTGTGTGCATGTGAGACAGAGACAGTGACAGAGACAGAGACAGAGACAGAGACAGAGACAGAGACAGAGACAGAGACAGAGAGAGAGAGAGAGAGACAGTGACAGAGAGAGAGAGAGAGAGAGAGACAGTGACAGCGACAGCGATACCCACACTGACACACACACACTGACACACACACACTGACACACACTGACACACACAGAAAAACACACACACACACACACACATAAATAAATATAGACACAGAAATAGACCATACGCACACACTGATACGCACACATACACACAAACACACGCACGGACACACAAACACGCACGCGCACACGCACAAATGCACACACGCACACACATACACACACACACACACGCACACACACACTGACATACATACACATAGTCACACACATAGTCACACGCATAAACATAGACACAGATGCAGATACACACAGAGACTCACAGACACGTACACAAATACAGACACAGACACAGACAAAGACACAGACAAAGACACAGACACAGACACACATTTGCATGTGCATATATAAGCACTTGCCTTGCGATTAGACTCAGCTGATTTGATGATTTCCATCATCAGGGCTTTCTGGTCTTGTTGCAAAATGGTGTCGCTTTTTAGACGCTCCGATCTGTCTCGCGTTCTGAGTTGCTCCTAATCCGCAATTGCCTTTGACATGTGCTTTGTATGCAGGGCCTGCGAACACACACATGCACGCGCGCACACAGAAATACTTGGTTCCTAGTCTATTTTGACTGACCAACAGATTTGCAATGATACTCATTCTGACTCACTGGTGAGGTAACATCTCCCTGTCTCATCTTCAATTACCCAAGTGATAACACTCATCTTCAATCACCTGAATAATGGTAAGCTCATGCTGCGCCGCTGCCACGGCGCTCCGCTCAGCCGTGTCTGTGAGAAGTTCGCCCGACTGCGTCCCCTGGGCTTGAAAAGCAAGAGCCAGCAAGCACAGCGCAGACATCATCATCCGATGCTGCATGCAAAATCGGATGATGATGTCTGCGCTGTGCTTGCGGGTGTTTTCTTCCATGGATTCCATGGCCAAAAGTCCTATTTTCGATTGGGACCTTGTTTTTTTCCAAAAAACAAACATAACGGTTCATGCCGTTGTAAGTAAGTGTCGCTCGACTTGTGTCGCTCGACCAGCAACATCCCACCGAGCCAGGATGCACTCGCTCCACCGGCAGCGCTACCTTGAACAGGCGGCAAACGAAAAGACCAAAATACGGTCCAAAATTCCCCCTTTTTAGCTGTCTTGCTTCGCTATCACTTGATGAATCTCCTAATCATACTGTGGTTGTTGGCTTGAGCAGCAAGAGCACGGATTTCGAGCCCTTTTCGCATCCGGAATACCTGCGGGTATGCTCCCCCCGAACGCATCAAAGAAAGAATGGATGTGTTTGACGCTTGGTCAAACTTACGTCTCGAGTGTGTTCACAAGGTCTTCCCAGTCAAGGATGCTGACTATCTGTGGGAAACAGGCTGACGGGATCAAGGAGATTCGCTTGAAACAGCGTGCCAAGACTCAGGACTTTGCTGATAAGCATATGGAAAGAGAGGAGCGCTACAGCGCGGCGCTTGCCGAGGCAAGCGATGCAGGCATAGCACTTTACGGTCCAGCCGCCGCGGCAGAGGATAGGCATCTGTGGGCTGTTAGGTCTCCCCACCCTTTGCTATTCTTGCGCATTGCCTTTTGGTGAAGTTGAGTTGTTTGGTGGCCGCCAAATACGCACGCATACATACACACACACACACACACACACATACACGCCTACACACACACACGTACACACACGTACACACACGTACACACACACACGTACACACACACACACACGCCGTCCATGTATGTCAGGACCTGACAACACCGTCTGGATTCTGCAGTGAACCGCTCAAGCATCATCCCGACCTGCACGATTTCAGACCGCGCAAGTTTTCTGCAGAATTGGCTCACCCTAACGTGACACCAAACAAGTATGTGCTGGAAAAGGCACGCATCCAGAACTCACTCTTGTCCGAAACTTTTGAAGGTTGTTTGGACCTTTCTTTCTTGTGCATGCCTTTTGAGAGTGCAGCACATGATTCTCTGCATCATGCATGCATTTTTATGCACGCACATACTCATTCATCCTCACATTCATACATGAATACAGATGGGCTTTGTTCGTCCACATGTATATAGCATGTATGCTCTTGTGTATACGCACAACCAATCTATAATCATACCTTGACGATGCATGTGGATAGAGTTGGCGGGTAAGTTATAAAACGGTCACGGTGACATTGCACGCGCACGCACGCGCTGCACACGTAGGTATGTACCTAGGTACCGTCTGGGACGAGCACAGGGGTGGCGTCCACATAGCGCTGGGCAATGAAGATCGCAAACGCAACAAGGAGGTGCAACCAATCATGCGCTTCACTCCTCGCACGCAGGCCGAGCGCATCGAGCAAGACGTCTCTCTTCCCCTTCCCTCTCCCTGTCCCGGAGTCTAGTAACAGAGAAGGAGCCCAAAGAGAGAAGGCTGATACGATTAGAAGGCTCTTTAAAATTATAGGTCTCTTTTGCAAAAGAGCCCCACAAAACAGACTATATTCTGCAAGAGAGACCTATGTTTTTAAAGAGTCTACCAATCGTAGCCACCCCACCCCATAAGAGAGGAGGCTTATAAGAGAGAAAGCTCATAAGAGAGGAGGCTCCTAAGAGAGGAGGCTCGTGAGAGAAGGTCATTGACATAGCACCGAGACACAAGGTCATTGACGTCATCATCATGTCACTCACCGCCCTTGAGATACCAGAGAGACAGAGGCTCTTGATCAACCTCCAAGTTGAAACCAATACAGATATCTATACCACCCACACACAAGCTCTTGAAATACCACCAAAACACAAGCTCTTCAACGTGATGTCACTGCCTTGTCGCTCCTCACCCTTTTCAGATACACACGCACATTCGATTAACTCGCAATCATACAATGTATATATTATATATATTGATATATACATATATACATATATATGTATGTGCATACACAGAAAAAAATGTATATATATATACATAATAAGTATATTTTTTTGTATGTATGAATGCATGCAAAATATTGATATATGTATGTACGAATACGTGCATACATATACATGTATAGATATATATACATGTATGTATATATATATATATCTGTATATATGTATATACATGTATATATGTATATGCATCAACATACATACAAATATGTATATACATATGATATGTACACGTGTATGCGTGCGTGTGTGCATGTTTATATATACATATTTATCGATGATATTTATGCAAAGGATCTTAATATGCATGTGTTTATGGATAATATACACTCACAAGAGTGTGCATATAAGTATATATACATACATATGTATATATACATATATATGTATATTATACAGTGAATACATATTCATATGTACACACATATGCGTGTTGATGAATTCAACCCACTGGGTGTGTGTGGGCATGTATTCATCGATGATATACACTTACAATAATATGTGTACATATGCTTATATTTATATATACATGTATATGTGTCTGTGCGAGTGTGTGAGTGTGTCCATGCATATATTTATATATGTATATATATACACATATCCATATGTATATGTCTATTTATATAATATATGTATATATACATATATATGTATGAATATGTATATACATATATATATATATGTGTGTATATACATATATATATATACATATACGAATATACATACATATATATACATGTATATAAACACATAAATGTACATGTATATATACGTTCGTGTGTGTGTATACACATATGTTTATCGATGATATACACTCACAGAGCACCCTGCTGTATCATGGCTCGTCGCTTGCAGGTGAATCTATGAGTGTGTGTGTGTGTTTGTGTGTATGTCACACACACACAATCATCTGGATGTGCTCGCATGTGATTCTGCACGATACACATTTTTTTGATTTCCACACACTTCAGATGAAACTCACTCACTTCTATGAAATTCACTCACTTCGATGAAATTCACCCACGTTAGATCAGATTTTCTCACTTTTCGTCGAGATGAAATCCACTCACTTTCAAAGAAATCTATGACCTTCGAATGAAATTTCAATTACTGCAGATGAAATTCAATCATTCCTGATGAATGTCAAGCACTTCAAATGAAATTCACTCACGGCGGATGAAATCCACTCACTTGAGACGAAATCCGTACATGTTTTCATTCGATGAAATTCACTGTCTTTTGATGAAATCAACACATTTCAGATGCAATCCACATACTTCCATACACCCTAGTTGAAATTCACTCAATTCTCATGAAATTCACTCACGTCAAAGGTTTCCCTGTGCCAATCAGAACGATCTTTTGTGTGGCAGACTCTTTGATACGCACACACACACACACACACACACGTACGCACACACACACACACACACACACACACACACACGCACA
>Ga0105053_10007130_pt1 | contig 15061 bp, 10 predicted proteins | sample BON01_FD_78093 | JGI IMG/M metagenome (GOLD analysis project Ga0105053, IMG submission 78093) | Freshwater microbial communities from Lake Bonney liftoff mats and glacier meltwater in Antarctica - BON-01 | ecosystem: Environmental > Aquatic > Freshwater > Ice > Glacier meltwater | place: Lake...
CGATTTTCAAATGCTTTGTTCAGATTCTCTATCATACTTTGTCTTGACTATCTTGTCCCATCGAGTGTTTCGCGATAGCGAAATGTACCGAGATGCGATTTTCAAATGCTTTGTTCAGATTCTTTATCATCTACTTTAGTTGCTACTGCTTTGTCGCCCTGAGTGCTCGCTGATAGGCGAGTGTACCGAAGGGCTGTTTTCGAATGCTTTGTCAAGATTTTTAATCATTTTATTTAGATGTTAGACATTAGATTTGAGAAGTTAGAATTGATCGGGATTGAGAAGTTTAAAGTCTCACATGTCATATCTAAAGTCTCAAGCTTATCTCTCATACCTCAGCCACATATAAGCACCATATACGATATGCCCCAGTCCAAATCCAGCTCCCCAAAAGTACAGTCCGTACTGTGTAAAAAAGAGTGCAAAAATACCCAGAATTACGTTGGCTACTCCAAGGACACGAATATCATTGAGCGTATATTTACTTCCATTGATAAGCCCTAGTCCATAGAATATCAGGAACATAGCAGCCATATACTGCTCTCCACCTTGCAGAGCGAAAGCGAGCCATACAAAGAAACCAACAACCATCGGAAATCCTATGTGTGCTAGCATACGAAGTGCAGTTTTATTGAAAATGGTTTGATTGTTTTTTTTGGCTTTTTGAGAGGTAAGGATGAATCCTGTAATCAATGCTGCAGCCATAACGTTCAAGCCTATGAATAAGAATCTGAATTGATCATTCGGATTAGCTATGAAGTGCTCACTGCTCGCATAGTCATGAGCAAAATAGGCACCAATAAGTGCATATACTCCTGCCATGATACCGCTCCATCCGCTAAGAGATAAGAAGCGGGTGCTTTTTTCCATCAGAGATCGAATCTCTTTGAGGTCTTTTATATGTTTTTCGTTACTCATATTGAAAGTACTTTGTAGTGCAAAGTTAATTTCGTTTTACACTCCTGCAATAAGAAAAAATGGATTTGGATGAATAGGGGAGTTTTTGGGATAAAGAGCACCCTAGTATTTTACCCCAAATCAAAATTTACAATAGCTGTATTACAAAATACAATTTACAGGTAGTGCAGTATACGTGTAACTTTACAATATATTTAAAACCAAAATATCATGAACAAATCAATTATCTTAGGCAGCATTGTCGCAGTAGGCTTACTATTAGCTAGTTGTGGTAATAGGGCAGCAGACGCAGATGGCTACTCTGGTGCTACCCAAAAAAATTATTCTAATAAAATAGCTACGAGTAACGCAGACTGGTGGCCAAACCAACTCAATGTCAGCATCCTCAGACAGCATTCTTCCTTGTCCAATCCTATGGATGAAGATTTTAATTATGCTACCGAGTTTCAAAAGCTGGACTACTTTGCACTAAAAAAAGATATAAACGCAGTACTTACAGAGTCGCAAGACTGGTGGCCTGCAGACTATGATAACTACGGCCCGTTTTTTATTCGTATGGCGTGGCACAGTGCAGGTACGTACCGCACAGGTGACGGTAGAGGCGGTTCTCGCTCAGGTCAGCAGCGTTTTGCTCCGCTCAATAGCTTTCCAGATAATGCTAATCTAGACAAGGCTCGCAGGTTATTATGGCCTATCAAGCAGAAGTATGGCAAGCAGATTTCGTGGGCAGACCTTATGGTGCTCACGGGCAATGTAGCTTTAGAAAACATGGGTTTCAAGACTTTTGGTTTTGCTGGAGGGAGAGAAGATGTATGGGAACCAAACACGGATGTTTACTGGGGTCCAGAAGAAAAATGGATGGACGATAAGCGATACAAAGGAGATAGAGAACTAGAGAATCCACTGGCAGCTGTGCAAATGGGATTGATTTATGTGAATCCAGAAGGACCTAATGGCAATCCAGATCCACTGCTAGCAGCTAATGATATTCGTGAGACCTTCGGTAGAATGGGAATGAACGACGAAGAAACTGTAGCACTCATAGCTGGAGGACATACACTCGGAAAAACGCACGGTGCAGGTCCAGCTTCTAATGTAGGAGCAGAGCCAGAGGCCGCAGGTATAGAAGAGCAAGGTTTTGGGTGGAAGAGTAAGTACAAGTCAGGTAAAGGAGCCGACGCTATCACCTCAGGTTTAGAGGTAATATGGACAAGTACGCCCGCCAAGTGGAGTCACCAGTATTTCTATAGTCTCTTTGAGCACGAGTGGGAGCTTACCAAAAGTCCAGCAGGAGCACATCAGTGGGTGGCTACTAATCCTAAGATGATGTTTCCAGATGCTTTTGATTCTGACAAAACCCATACACCTACTATGTTGACTACTGATTTGTCTATGCGTTTTGATCCTGTATACGAGAAGATATCGCGTGATTTTTATGAAAACCCCGCTAAGTTTGACGATGCCTTTGCACGAGCTTGGTTTAAGTTAACACACCGCGATATGGGACCTAATACTACGTACCTAGGGCCAGAAGCACCTACGGAAAACCTAATCTGGCAAGATCCAGTACCAAAGGCAGATTACACTAAAATAAATACGGCTGATATAGCTTCGCTTAAAAATCAAATACTTAACTCAGGTTTAACTATCAGTGAGTTAGTGTCTACTGCATGGGCTTCGGCATCTACCTATCGAGAGTCAGATAGACGTGGGGGTGCCAATGGTGCTCGTATTCGTCTAGCTCCGCAAAAGGACTGGGAAGTCAATAATCCCGTGCAGCTAAAGAAAGTGCTGACCGTATTAGAAAAGATACAAACGAATTTTAATGCCAAGTCAGGTGCTAAAAAAGTATCACTAGCAGATCTTATTGTACTCGGCGGCAGTGCAGCAGTAGAAAAAGCCGCTGCCAATGCAGGCTATAAGGTAAATGTACCTTTCGATGCAGGAAGAACTGATGCTAAAAAAGAACAGACGGATATAGCTTCATTTGCACTACTAGAGCCTATGGCAGATGGATTTAGGAACTACCTCAAAACGAGATATAAACTCACTACTGAGGAACTACTAGTAGACAAAGCACAACTGCTTACACTCACTGCTCCAGAGATGACGGTATTGCTCGGCGGTATGCGTTCACTCGGCACTAACTATGACGGCTCTCAAAAAGGAATGCTTGGAATAGAAAAGGACAAGCTAGGCAATGCGTTTTTCGTAAATCTACTCAGTATGGATACCAAGTGGGAAGCCACTTCAGATACCAAGGAAGACTTTATAGGAAAAGACCGAAAAACGGATAAGCAAAAATGGACGGCCACTAGAGCGGACCTTGTCTTTGGGTCTCACTCAGAGTTACGTGCTATAGCAGAGGTATACGCCAGTGCAGACGCCAATGAGAGATTCATTCAGGACTTTGTAGCCGCATGGTACAAGGTGATGAACCTAGACAGATTTGATCTGAAGTAAAACTGCAACTAATAATTTTATAGAAAAGCTAGTCCGAGAGGGCTAGCTTTTTTTTGATACCTTTAAATATTTCTCGTGCTTTATAATACTTACTATTAGTTGAGAGAAGTTTGAACTTTTCTTGATGTTTTAGAATACCATACATATGTATTTCTGAGAGAAGAGGACTTTTCCCTATGATGATCTTTTTTATCTCAGAAGGGTGAATAGAACGTTTATCATAATTCCAGTTTAATGCACTTACTTTTAGGTAGTCTGATTTTAGATGTAGTTTGAAAAATATTATCCGACAGATGTGATAAATTAGACGAGCGGTGATAAGAGAGAATATTATTCCGAAAAACAAGTGGCCTTGTAGAAAACCTGCTGGAACAAGTATTAGATTAACTAGTATAATTGGTATTACTGCCCAATCTAATGGGTGTAGTTTTCGAGAAATAATAATTCCATCATTCTTTTGGTTGACCTTAAATCCTATTTCCTCTAATATTTTCCAATCATTAAGTTTCACGAAATCAAAAGTAAGATAATTAGGGATAAACGTTTGAGTTTGCACTTGCATTTGTTATCCTATCTTCGCACTATGTTCCCATCATTACAAGGAAACGGGCGTATTTGGATATACGTAGCCAATAGAGAACTAACTGCTACTGAGGTGGTAGATACCAAAGTAAAACTTGCAGTATTCTGTGAGAGTTGGGCTGCTCATGGCAATCAGCTGAAAGCAGATTTTGATGTATTGCATAGCCAGCTACTGGTGCTCGGAGTAGATGAGCAGGTAGAGGCGGCCAGTGGTTGCTCTATAGACAAAGCTACTGCTATTTTTCAGCAGATAGACTCAGAGTTGCAGCTAGATTTATTCAACAGAATGAATCTTACCTTCCTTCAAAACGAAGAAATACGCATAGTCAAAATGCAAGATATTAATCAAGCGTATAGAAGCGGTTTGATACAAGATGATACAGTGTTTCTGGATAATACCATAAGCATTCTATCAGACCTGAGAACGAGATGGCAAGTCATGTTTAAAGAGTCTTGGGCCTATAAAAGAGTAAAAAAAGTAGAAGAGTTAAAGGGTTAAAAAAGTAAAATTAATTTGAATATAATTTTAAACAAATCAACTAATTCATCCATTAAATAAGAAAGCATTGCCAAAATTTCTACTCATAGAATCATCTGGGGATGTGTGCTCTGCCGCTGTATCTAGCGGCACAGAAATCATCGCAGAAAAATCCATACAAGAAAAGAACTCTCACTCTAACTACTTAGCCAGCTTTGTAGATGAAGTGCTTAAAAAATCGGGTCTGCAAATATCAGATTTAGATGCAGTAGTGATAGGTGGTGGTCCGGGGTCTTATACCGGTTTGCGTATTGGGTGTAGTTTAGCAAAAGGTTTGTGCTTCGGTGCCGACATTCCACTCATCGCTTGCTCCTCACTCAAAGCCTTGGCGGCAGCTGCTTTAGAACAAAATCAGAACATAGATATGGTGGTTACATTAATAGATGCTCGAAGAATGGATGCGTATTTAGGGGTATTTGACAAGCAATTGAATACTATAGTAGCTGAGCAGTTTGTCACAATAGATGCACAACTGGCTGTTGATTATGTAAAGGGCGAAACCGTAGCTTGCGGATCGGGAGCTAGTAAATGGATTGAGGAATTTACTCCAGATGGCGTTTTAGAGCATTCGTTTTCAGGCATTTATGCCAAGGACTTGCTAAGAGAAGCTCTGCTTAAATGGGAAAAAAAAGAGGTTGTAGACCTAGCGTACTACGAGCCAAATTACATCAAGTCCGTTTTTGTCACAAAACCTAAGCCCAAATTTTAAGTTAAAGTAACATTAGACCACTTTGGTCGCCCTATATTTGTAGTCTTATTTTTAGATGAAGTTTAACGCTATCATAGCCATTCTTTTATTGTCGATTTGTGCATCTGCACAAACTTTTGACGAGAAAACTACCACTGCTTCTAATGTTAGACTCAATGTATCTAACTCTGGAACATACGGAAATGCATTTAGAGGATATAGAGATGGTTCAGGAAATCCATCTGGTGAATACCCTGCTGGTAGTGGGATAGAGCATATTTTCGAAAGCGGAATATGGTTTGGAGGTTTAATCAATGGAGCCACCGTTGGAGTAAGTACCGCTGCTGTAGATGCACCGCAAGGGTATAGTACAGGGTCTGCAGGTTTTGAGTTTTATCCAGAGGTAGGAGCCATACTCAAGGAGAGCTCATCACTACGTAATAGTCCTTTTTATAGCCCATCAGCTATATCTCACCAAGATTTTGTAGCGGTATATTCAGATAAAAATGTGCAAGTGCCAGGTACTCAAACGCAGATAGGTTCGCACACCGACCCCCTGTTTGTAGAGGTAACAGCTCGTACGTACAATTACAATTTTAGCTTTAGTGATTTCTTTGTTATTCTAGATTTTGACATAGAGAATATAGGAGCAAATACGATAGACAGTGCATACTTTGGTCTCTGGGCCAATACTGTAGTGCGTAATATTAATATAACTCCTGCGGGTAGCGGTGGAGCTGCTTTTTATAATAAAGGAGCTAATGGATATATGGATAGCTTACATATGGCTTATTGCTACGATCATTCTGGCGATGTAGGTTTTACAGAAAGCTATGCTGCACAAAAGTTTCTAGGTGCAGAAGACAAAAATGGGTTCCATACGCCTATTACTGATGCCCGATTTAAAGCTCACTACAATGCTTGGCAGTTTAATAGCACTTCGGATCCGGTGTATTTTCAACCGACTAATGATAATACTCGTTATCAAAAGATGACGAAGGGACTCAATGATCAGCCTTGCTGGGCAGAAAACAACACTACCAACTCGGGGTGTGGTACTAAGAGCTATCAAGAACAGCTAAATGAAGCTGGCAATAGATCTGATTTAGTCTCTGTAGGTCCGTTTTTAAGTTTTGAACCAGGGGATAAAATAAAAGTAAGCTACGCTTACATTTTTGCTAAGAAAAAGGAGGACGGTAACCCGAACAGTGAAAATAGTGCAATTCAGCGAAGTACGCTTATTGCTAATGCCTCTTGGGCTCAAACAGCATATAATGGTGAAGATGTTAACTCCAACGGCATATTAGATGCAGGTGAAGACTTGAACGGGGACAATAAACTCACTCGCTTTATTTTACCTGCACCGCCTGAAATTCCAAATACCAAGATTTTCACTTCTGAGAATAAAATAGAAATTTATTGGGCCAACAATGCAGAATCAAGCATAGACCCTATAAGTCAATTGCAAGATTTTGAAGGATACCGTTTATACATGACCAAACTTGGTTTTGATGTGACAGATGTTCCTAACCTACAAAGAGACTTAGTGAAAATAGCGGAGTACGACATTGCTGCAAATGGGTATAACTACGAAATAGGTTTTGAAGCCGTAAAGCTTGTTCAGCCTGTCACTTTTGAAGGAGATACGACTATCTATGATTATAAATATACTATAGATAATGTGCTTAACGGGTGGCAATATGCTATCTCTGTTACAGCATTTGATAGAGGAAATGAGGAAAGCAACTTAGAAAGCTTAGAGAGTAGTCCGCTAGCTAATAATTATAGGGCATTTGCTGGAAAGCCAGCGAATGAGAATCTAGAAACCAATGCTCCCTTTGCATATCCTAATCCGTATTATGCCGGGGCTAGTTGGGAAGGACGCAGTAGTTTTCAAGAGCAAACAAGAAAACTTTACTTTGCGAATTTGCCTGCTAATTGTGAAATAACTGTATTTACTGCAGCTGGAGATTTTCTAGATCAAATCACACATAACGGACAGTACGATGGCAGCGATATACGATGGAATCAGACCTTCGGTGCAGAGAATGCTTCACAAAACGTTTTTAGTGGAGGAGAGCATGCTTGGGATTTGCTTACAGAAAATACGCAGATAATAGCTCGAGGGATCTATATATTCACAGTAAAAGACTTAGACACGGGTAAGCTTTATAAAAGCAAGTTTGCCGTAATCAAATAATAAATTTAGAAATAATACAAAATGAAAAAACAATTATTATCATTAGCATTTGGCTTAGTTACAGTGCTTTTTGCTACAGCACAAACTACTGTGTCGGTTCGTGACATTCAATTCATTAGCCCAAGTGATTTGGCTAGTTGCAAAGACTTAAGTGCCTACGACGGACAAGAAGTAAGAACAGTTGGTGTGGTTATGCACGACGGAGGACTTACAGAACTTTCTTCGGGATCTGTGACGGGTGGTTATAGACCTGGTGTACATTTATTAGATACCGGAGCACAAGGAGCCATGGGCAATTTCGCAGGTATCCAAATACACGGTGTATATGCAGCACAACCTAGCCAGCCAGTCACTGCTCTAGATAATCTAGTAGCAGGTATGATAGTAGAAATAGTGGGTAAAGTAGGAAATTATAGTGGAGAAACACAAATTTTTCCAAAGGATAACTCTTCTGTTTCTGTTATAGGTACTACTTCTGCACCACAACCAGATACTATTAGTCTTGGGTTGTTAAACGATAACTCTAGAACCAATATTTATACAACTGGTGAAGCATGGGAAGGTTCTTTAGTAACTATTGAAAATCTAACAGTAATTAGTGTAAGTATTTTTAGTGGGAATAGAGTGAGTTTTGATGTCTCAGATGATAACGGAAACTTAATGAACGTATCAGATAGATTTTTAGTTCAAAAACAATCTAGTTGGACAACGGTTAATCAATCTTCTCCTCAGACGAACGGTAGTTTTGTAGCTCCAATAGTGGGCACAAAGTTTGCCTCACTTTCAGGTATAATTTTACATTCTCAGAATGGATGTTCTGGCGGCACAGGTAGAGGCTATGAGTTAAATCCTTTTGATACTAGCCACTACAAGGTAGGAGATACTCCTCCAAGTATAACAGAAGTGAGCAGAGATCCACTCGTGCCTTCCGCTTTAGATGCAGTTACTATCTCAGCCAAAATCATAGATTTCAATGGTACAGTATCTAGCCAAAGCTTATATTACTCTGCTAACCTAACACAGGATAACGATCAGTTTACAGTAGTAGCGATGACTTTAAAATCTAGTTCTACAGATGAATATGAAGCAACTATTCCAGCATTTGCTGATGGAACGGAAGTGCGTTATTACATCAAAGCAGTAGATAATGATACCAATGAAAGTTATGAGCCATTTACATCTTCTAATACTACAGGAGCTACATCTTTCTATACTGTAAGAAATGCTGGTCTTACCATAGTTGATTTACAAAAAGTACTAAATCCTACATCTGATGCTAGTCCGTACAGAGATAAAGTAGTAACGGTGAAAGGGTATATATCTGCTAGTGCCAAGTCTTATGACCTAGAAGATATCTATATGCAAGATAAAGATGCTACAGAGTGGGCAGGTATCAAACTTACAGGTAATGCAGATCTATTAGACCTTTACAGAACTGAAGAAGTAGAAGTAACGGGTACTGTAGAAGAGTCATTTGGATTTACTCAATTAGTAGTGAGCTCTGTATCTAAAACGGGGAAAACTGCGGAGATAGTACCGGTAGAAGTACAAGTGAGTGACAGTGCAGGAAGAGCAAACGGAGGATTTGAAAAATACGAAAGTATGTTGGTGAAAATGGTCAATACAGGGGGTAAGGTAAAAATCTCTAACCCACGTCTAAATCCATTTGGGGAGTGGACTATCGCAAACGACACAGGAGCTTCTTTCGCTAACAGTACTAAAGTGCAAACAGGTGTCAAGAATAGTAATAACAACTCTTCTCTTTGGGTATCTGTAGTGGCGGATAGTATTTTTGAAAATACAGAAGGTATCATGGAAGTACCTTTAGTAGAAGCTTCTAAAGAATTAGATATGGATGCTATAATAGGTGTCCTTTATTACGGTTTTAGCCAGTTTGCTCTTAAGCCAAGAAATAATGATGACATCATTGGTTTTAGTGTGGAGTTAGAGCCAGCTAAGTATGCAGAGGATACAGCTACTAATAGTGTAGTAGATTTTAAAGCACTTGGGGTTTCTTTCTATCCAAATCCTGCTACTAACGTTTTATACTTCAACGCAGAAAATGCTGAGAACGGCACTGTGGTAGTAAGAAGTTTAGACGGAAGAGAGCTTTCTTCTACTCAAATAATGGCTTCTACTAGAGTAGATGTGACTTCACTTACTAGCGGAGTATATCTATTAGAATTTACAACTAATAAAGGCCAAAGGGCATCTGCGAAGTTCATAAAACTTTAATGTTTCTTAGACCTTCAACATATTCAAATATTGGACTGAGCACCTTGGTGCTCAGTTTATTTGTATTGGTGTCTTCTTGTAAAAAAGGAGAACAATTGCCGAATATGGCTCCAAATACACAGCTCTCGATAGAGAAGATTAATCTAACAGGAGAGAATAGACTCAATAGTACAGTAAACCTTTCTTGGTTTGGTACCGATGTAGATGGCTACATAGTGGGTTATGAGTTTAAAATAAATGAAGGTGAATGGCTGCCTACCAATCTGCAAGACAGCACATTCTTATTTAATATAGATCCAGACGAGGACTCTACGGATATAGATTTTTATGTGCGAGCTATAGATAATGAGGGCGTAGTAGATGCTTCACCTGCTTATCTAAGAGTACCACTAAAAAATAGTCCACCTATAGTAACGTTTGATGAGGCTTCGTTACCTGCAGACACTACCAATCTTGTTTTCACCTTTAGATATAAAGCCTCAGACCCTGATGGTAATTCAACTTTAAAAGAAATTTTTCTAAAAGTTAATACTGGCGATTGGAAGGCTATAGATTTAAATCAAAAACTGATAAGCCTAGTCCCAACTAACCCCATGTCTACTGGGGTAGGTACTGCAAATGTGTATTACGGCTTAGAGACCACACCAGCATTTACCATTACTGGTTATAATAATGGGGGTGACAATATCATTCAGCTTAAAGCATTAGATATTGCTAATTCTGAAAGTGCAATAGATAGTACGCCTAGTACTTATGTGAGACCACAAACAAGTGACTTGCTCATAGTTAGTGGCCATAATCAGACGACGTCTAATGAATATACGGCCTTAGTCACTGCTAATTATGGTGGTGCAGATATAGTAGAATATCTAAAAGACGGCGGCAAATACCACCCGAAGTTTTGGGATCCTACATTTAAACTTCTTGCTTCTGAATACGACAAAATATTCATACATACGGAAGAGGGCACTACAAGTAACCCGCTGACGGGCATAGATGCTAAGCTCCTAGATTTTGCAGCTCCTATCATACAATATTTAATAGACTCTGATAAAAAGATATTAATATCTACCGCTTTTTCTAATAACGCTGATTTATCCACTATTGGTGGTATTCTTTCCATAGATAGTTTTAGTAGTAGTAGAGGACAAGCATTTTTTACCAATGATAGTTTGGCGGTAAGTACAGATGGAGATTATGCAAATTTGCAACCGACCAATTTCCTGTTGGCTGCAGATCCATTTTATCCAGCGTTAGAAGCAGAAGTGCTTTACAAAGCTCAGCTAACACCGAGTGGCGGATGGAAAGGTCCTAGAACCATTGCCATACGCAGACGAAATAGTGCATCTAATGTGAACCTCGTACTCTTTACTGTGGAGCTACATAAATTAAATAAAATCAAGGCTAACCAAAACGCAGTAATCTCAAAAATACTCAATGAAGCATTTAATTGGTAGTATACTAGCTCTAGTTATAAGCATATCTTGCTTTGCACAAACAGGTACTCTTAGAGGAACTCTGGTAGATGAAGAATCTGGAGAGAACTTGATAGGAGCATATGTGCGTATAGTGGGAACCTATGGAGCTGCTATTTCTGAGATAGATGGTAGTTTTAAGATAGAAAATATAAAGCCGGGCACGTATTCTGTGAACATCTCTTTTATGGGATATCAGCAGAAGGTATATAACGATATAGACATAGTGGGGGGTAAGGTTAAGGTGCTCGATGTAAAAATGACATCGCGTACTAACACTTTTGAAACAGTAAAAATCGTAGGTAAAAAGAAGATAGTAGATCTAGATGATGCTAAGAGTACTATTACTCTAAACAAAAAGGACATAGCGGATATGAACGTACGAGATGTACAAGAAGTAGTTGCTATACAAGCCGGTGTTTCTAAGTCCCCAGACGGTATACAGATACGTGGAGCACGTGTATACGAAACATCTTTCAACGTGGACAATATTAGTGCTCAAGATCCTCTTGCAGGCACAGGATTTGGCGTGCAAGTAGCTAGTGGCAGTATAGGTGAGCTAGAACTGATAACGGGTGGTGCTGGAGCTGAGCATGACGGCGGAACAGCGGGTGTTATTAGCACTACTATCAAAGAAGGGTCAGATGAATTTGACATAGCAGGAAGTTGGCAAAGAGATAATTTTGGAGGCAATCCTAGTTCCGGTTGGAATACAGACATAGGAGAGCTATCATTCGGAGGTAAAATCAAGATTAAAAAGAGAAAATTTTATTACTTCAATAACGTAACTCTAAATATTACAGATGATTATTTTGGGGCTACCGCTAATCAGCTGCACAGTTCTCTACTTTCTAATAATGATAGCATGTGGGCTCCACGTCAGACTAATCAGTTTACACATACTTTTAAGGTATCGCACGAGCTCAATCAAAAGACTAAAATTACTATAACCAATCAGCATAGTTTAGGGATTAATCAAAATACAAGAACATTACAAATCGTTGGTTTTGATGCCATTCTCGCTCCTGGGTTTCAGTTCAATAGAAGCTTAAATTTAAATAATGCTACTACGTACACACATCACTCTAATCTTACAGCTATCAATGTAAAAAGAACTATCAATGATAAGCTAATAGGCAACCTGTCCTTGGGTAGGTTGTTTACCAATCTGAGAGCAGATGCCAATGGCAGACCCTTTCGCTCTGGAACTGTAGACCAAGTATATGATGAAGAAAGTATAGTAACGGATCCGATACAAATTTTTAACCCAAATGGGTTCGTACAGTTTGTGCTACCTGGTCCAGGTCTCATAAATAATGGAGGTATTAGCTCTACGTGGCACGATCACTATGCACGTGAGTATACTATCAAAACTAGCTTTAAATACTATCCAAAAGAGAAAACGCATCAGATGAATTTTGGGTGGGAACAGAAGTTAAATAGATACCAATGGATTGATGTTACTCGTCCATGGGTAGGGGCACCTATACAGATAAACGACAGTGTGTCTACACCCAGCATAAGCATAGGATCGAGTAATGATATATGGAGCGTGAAACCCAATAATGGAGGGATATTCTTCAGCGACAAGATCAATTATAAAGGCATCATAGCAAATCTTGGATTAAGATTTAACTATTGGGCTCCGGGTAAGTTTGTAGATGATGCGGTTAATAATCCGAATGCCCCAGTTATAGATCAAATACGAAAAGACTATTTAGGCAATACAGTGAAATTTTTGGGAATGAGATATAAGGCTAGACTATTGCCAAAAATCAATGTTTCGTTTCCTGTGACTAGTAATAACGTACTGTACTTTAATTACAGTCATAGTATGCGTTTGCCACATCCCCGTTTTGTATATGCAGGTCTAGATCCTGAATTTCAAGATAGAAGTTTCCTATCTTTCTTGGGAAATCCGGACCTGAATCCGGAGGTGAATGTAAGTTATGAAGTAGGATATAAGTCGCAAATAGGTAAGAACCTCGGCTTAACACTAGCTGCGTATAACAATAATAGGTTTGATTATATAGTGAGCCGTAGGGTTATAGTACAAGATCAAACCGGTAGACCTGTGAGTAAGACGATGTATATTAACCAAGATTATGCAAAGGTGCAAGGAGCAGAGGCTAATGTGATATGGCGTGCGACCAGCTACCTAAGGACATTTACTAATGTGGCGTATCAACTAGCAAAAGGAAAAAGTAATAGTGCTAGAGAGAGTAGTTTGCAAATAGAGCAAAATGGTGAAGTGCCTTTAAGTACGGAACAATATCTTGCTTGGGATAGACCCTGGAATATCAATCTAGGGATAGTTTTAGCTCCAGATACTACGTTGAGAATTTATAAAAATTGGATGAAGGGCATGCAAATTTACTTTAGCTCTTCGTATCAAAGTGGTTTTAGATACACTCCGCAAATACGAGAGGGAGAGAATGATCTCGGAAGGCCACAATATCGCTCTGACCTTACTCAGTACCTTGAAGAGAGGGCCACGCCTTGGATTAATTCTGATGTAAAACTTACTAAAACTTTTGCATCCAAGAAGGGAAAAGGAATAACACTTAGCGTAGAAGCTCGAAACCTATTTAACAATAAGAATGCTCAAATCATAAATGCTGTAACAGGCAGGGCTTGGGAACCTGGGGATGATTTGCCAAATGACCAAAGAGATGATAGATACGTAGGTCCTGAGGAGAGCGGAACTCCACCCAATAATCCAGCTCGTTATCAAGCTCCAAGACAATTACTTTTTGGTGTAAGCTTTAGATTATAATGCCTATACCACTTTTAGTCCTGCTCGTTGTTAGGTACATTAGAAAGAGAAGGAAACGCAGGGCTGATTAGGGTTAATACTTCGAATACTAAACAGCCTTTTGCATTACATGTAGGGCGAGTATAAGGAGGACCTTCAGATAACGGTTAACTAACTGTATACGTATTTGAAGTTTCTCACTTAGAATTACGGGTGTAGTCTCGCCACTATGAATTAGATAGGGTATTAGTTTCTCCTTCATATAGTTTACAGTAAAGTGTAAATAAAAGTAACATTTATTCTTACATTGATCACTTTTGAAAGTCGAATATAATTTTACAGTTAAGAGTCTCTGGGGGTTCCTTTCAGGAGACGCCAGAGAGCTGAAAGGCTAACTAGTTATGAGAATTCTAATACCCACCATAGTCCTAGAGTAAAATCTCTCCCTTATCATTGTACTAACATTAAATAGCACTTAGAAATGTCGGTTTATTAAGGTATACTATAGGTGATAGATTGACAAATTAGAGAAAGAATAGATGAAAGATATACTCACTAGAGACATTAAAACACACTTTTCTAATGAATTACCAGCAGATCGTGAGGAAGAGAATTTCTCACGACAGGTGTACGAAGCTTGTTTTTCGTATGCTGAAACTAAAAAGCCTCGAAATCCAGAACTAGTTCATTTTTCTTCTCAGCTTTTACAAGAGCTAGGTTTAGGTATAGAAAACGAAGAAGACTTCACAAAAGTAATGAGTGGGGCAGAGAAGTTCAATGGATTTAAATCGTACGCCATGTGCTACGGTGGGCATCAGTTTGGTAATTGGGCTGGACAATTAGGTGATGGTAGAGCTATCAATATAGCAGAAATAGAGGCGAATGGTGCTAACTGGAAACTACAACTAAAAGGGGCAGGACCTACTCCCTACTCCAGAGGGTCTGATGGACTAGCGGTACTGAGATCATCCATAAGAGAATACCTATGCAGTGAGGCTATGTATAATCTAGGAGTGCCTACTACGCGAGCATTATCCTTAGTAAAAACGGGAGATTTAGTGACCCGTGACATATTGTACAATGGAAATCCCAAAGACGAAATAGGAGCGGTAGTGTGTCGTACAGCACCTAGTTTTATCCGCTTTGGTAGCTTTCAGCTATTTGCTGCCAGAGGAGATACCAAGAACCTTAAGACGCTTTTTGATTA
>Ga0105053_10007133_pt1 | contig 15058 bp, 8 predicted proteins | sample BON01_FD_78093 | JGI IMG/M metagenome (GOLD analysis project Ga0105053, IMG submission 78093) | Freshwater microbial communities from Lake Bonney liftoff mats and glacier meltwater in Antarctica - BON-01 | ecosystem: Environmental > Aquatic > Freshwater > Ice > Glacier meltwater | place: Lake...
AAAATCCTCTTTCTCCAATAAACTCCCCATGGTAGCCAAAAGACTATTGGCTTTATCCTGGTTGCCTTCGTTTTCATACCCAGCAGCCTTTTCTTCGATCAGTACATCTGCTCGGTAGCGTTTTTTACTGTCTTTATTGTCCACCATTGGATCATTGAAACTATCCACATGGCCAGAAGCTTTCCAGGTAGTTGGATGCATAAATATAGCAGCATCCAAACCAACGATATTGCCATTTAGACGGGTCATGGATTCCCACCATAATCTTTTGAGATTGTTTTTAAGCTCTACTCCATATGGTCCGTAATCATATACGGCCTGAAGTCCATCATAAATTTCAGATGAAGGGTAAACAAACCCATACTCTTTGGCATGGGCAATGATATCTTTTAGCAAGCCGCTTTCCTGCTTTTGTCCTGATTTTGCCATAAGCGCAAAATTAAGCAAAAACCTATACTCTACAAGGTTTTTCAGTTACTGGTATTGCTTTGCATCAGGAAAGCACCAATATCTGCGATATCTTGTTCATCAAGTTGCATTTCCAAGGGGCCTGGCATCAGACTAATGGGAAGTTGTTTTCTGGTAAGCACCAGCTCTGCCGGCAAAACATGCCGTTGCCCTTGAAAATCCAGAACAGTGACCACTTGCCCAGAAGACTGCAACAACCCTAAAAGCACCGCCCCATTTTTGAGTGCAATCAAATAGGCTTCCGAACCAAAGCCTATGGCAGCATCAGGCTGAACTATCGTATTAACCAAGGTAGAGAAATCCATTTTCTGACCTATTTGACTCAAATCGGGACCAATCTCATTGCCTGAACCACCTATTAGGTGACAGGCTGAGCAATTTCGGATGGCTTTTACCTTCCCGGCTATGGGGTCTGAGGCAAGAGATAATATTTCTCCTTCATTCATCTCCTCCACTTCCGCAAAGTAATGCTTCAATAACTTAAGAACTGAAGGCCTTTTTTCGGATTTACCAATGGCTGAATAATCTAATGTATCCCCTTTGAAAAAACCTTCTGCTGCCAACAAAGCCAAATGGAGCCTACCTGAAGGGTCTTCTGCCAATTGAGACAAAGCTACTTGTTTTTGATCAAGATGGGTCAAACTATCTTTCAACTGTGCTTTTAATGCAAGCAAGTTTGGCTGGGCATCAGGTAAAACAATTGGTGCATCCCAATCTTCCAAAAAAACACTCCATTCGTTATACTTCCTAAATTGAAGCCACCAACGGGCGTTTTCTGCAAGCGCTCCTTCCGTTTTGGCTGTGGCCTTTACCGCTTCTACTGCCTCTTTTTCAGGGATAAAAGCCAATGTCTCCAAGGCCAGGTCCCGTTTATCTGCATCAAGTGTCTCATTTTCCAATCTGGCTCTCAAAGCCGGGACTGCTTCTTGAAGATGCCACTCCCAAACCAGTGATTCGATCTGAGGACTCCAGTTTGCAGGGTTTATTTCGGCTATCTTTTCTTGGTAATAGATTCCCGCATGTTCTTTCATCCCTATTCCTAATGCATTTCTGTACCAGGGATCTATACCATCATATCGGTTAATTATTTCTTCATAGATTTTGGAAGTTTTCTCCCAATCCGCATCCCTGAGCAATAAGGACAGCTCACTTCTGATCAATGGCGAACCTTCATTGGCCAGCATTAATCCCTCGTCAAGTAAGCGATCGGGCGCATAGGTCGCCAAGGCCCTAAGTGCGGTCAATGCTATTTCCTGATTTGAATCTTTCAGATAAGGTAGTATTGAATTGACACCTTGAATACCCAATCCGGCCATGGTCCAAATGGCTCTAGCCCGGTAAAATGGATTGTCTTCTTGCATTATTGTTTTTAGCTCGGGCAAAACGATTGGTCCTTGCTCCTTCAACAGCTGCATGGCATAAGCACGTACATGGACTGCTGGACTTTTAAGCGCATCCAATTGACCTTCTGTAGTAGAGAAATCAATCATTGGCAGCGTTAGGGTTTTGTCTTTTGGGGTAATGCGGTAAATTTTACCTTCTCCTCTCTTGTCTCTCATTTGGTGACCTCCCACGATTGGGTCATACCAGTCTGCAATAAATAAGGAACCGTCAGCACCTACAGTGACATCGCTTGGTCTGAACCATTTACGAGGATCTTCCTCTACCTGATGCCAAATATAACCTGTATTGTCTTTGTCTACCGAGGAAACAAACGCGCTTCTATTTTGCAAGGGGTAACCGGCTCCTTTTACTTCAGGGTCATAGCCAAATATTATATTTCTACCTGCATCTGCACTTAGCAGAAGCCCTCTAAACTGCTCACCTAATTCGTCTCCTTCTATTCGCACAATCCCAGTAGGCGAGCCTGCTCCATAAACATCACCGGCAGGTAAAACACCTGGATCATGTTGGTGCCAATGGGCCTCCGCAATGGTTTGCCCAGGCCTTCTGTCTGCTTGCCAAGTCCTGTCACCCCTTGCGCTAAAAAAACCTGCATTGCTTCCTTCCATCAACCATGTTGTTCTGCAAGAAGCTGTCTGGTCATCGTTGTCACTCTGCCACATATTGCCAAAGGAATCCACAGCAACTTCATACGCATTCCTGAAATTATGAGAAAGCACCTCCATACCAGTTCCGTCAGGATTGACCCTTATTACCAATCCTCCGGTGTATATTTCGCCATCATCACTAATTTGTGAAGGAACATTATCTGTACTGTAAGGGGTATATTCGTTGTATACACTTCCCGAACGAAGGGTCCATCCATCTTTCCCAGAAACCTTATGTGGGCCTGCATTTCCTGTGATAAAATACCATTTTCCATCTGGCCCGAGCTGTCCGGCATGTAGTCCATGGTCATGGTCTCTCCCTCCAAAACCGGTTAAAAAGATCTCCTTACTATCGGGCAAGTCATCTCCGTCCTCATCTGTATAGACAATAATATTTGGAGAGCAGGACACAATCACCTGATTTCCAAGCACGGCTATACCCAAAGGACTCCGAAGCAATGAATCCTGCACAAAAACTTTGGAAGTATCTGCCTTCCCATCATTGTCCCTGTCCTCCAGAATCATAATTCGGTCACCTTCCCCTTGAACCTTGTGTCCATCGGCGTTGCGAAAATCCCTGTAGTTGACGCCTTCGGTGATCCAAACTCTACCTTTGGCATCTACATCCATGTTGGTGGGGTTGTAGAACATGGGGCTAGTCGCCCAAACACTTACCTCAAGACCTTCAGGAACAAATAATACTGATGATTCTTCCTCTTGGTTTTTAGTATTGCAGGAAACCATTCCCACTAATAAAATACTACAACAGACCAGCCACCTTTCCATTTTTTATGATTTCATAAGTTGTGAAACAAAACTCAGATTTTCTCTATAAGCAGGCAGCACCTCCATCCCCTTTGGAATGGCACCTTCCATGATGTACCAACCTTTATAGCCGATTTTATCCAGACTCACTTTTATTTTTTCAAAATCAACCTTTCCTTGTCCAAGCAACTGACCATTTTCCTTGAAGTGAATTTCACAGATATTTTCGGCTCCCAATAGTTCTATTTCTTTAAAAATATCATGGCCCATTTCTGTGGCGTTGGCCACATCATAATACACCTTCACATGGGAAGAACCTACTGCCTCCAAGATCTCCAGATGTTCTTCAGCGGTCAACCAAGATTCGATTCCCAATACTATATTGGCCCTTTCTGCCTTCGGTGCGACCTTTTTTAATCTACGAATCACTTCTTTTTTGCCTGCAGGATCATTTCTTAGGTCTCCTGCTGAGAAAAATGCCAATAGTACATTTTTGCAACCCAATGCCTTGGCCACATCAATGCTGTCAGAAACCCAAGCTTCAGTCTCTGGAGCAGATTTATAAGGTACCCGATTAAGTTCACCTATGGCCAAACTTGCAATTTTCACTTTAGCGTCTTTAGCTGCTTTCAGATAAGTTTGTTGCATCTCCTTTTGCCTTAGGTGCATGTCATTGGCTACATTTCCTAAACTTACCTGAACGCCATCAAGTCCAATTTCTCTGGCCAGTTCAAAGGCTCCAGGATCTGAGGCTTTTCCAATAGACCAATCACAGGCGCCAATTCGAACTTTGGGCTTAACAATACGCTCATCCATTGCCCAAAGTGGCGCTAAAGCTGCCATACTACCAATTGTGAGAATTGTTTCCCTCCGGCTTATCTTTTTCATATTATTTTTTTATGCCTACCATTTTATAAACTTTCCCATCTGCTTTTGTAAACAGGTACATTTCTCCGCTAGCATCTTTACCAAACCTGAGGTCTACCCTATTACTTCCTGCCAATTTTGCAAGGGGAATAGATACCCCTCCATATTCAACTGTCCATTCATAAATGGGCGCCTGTTTGCCTACTTCAAGATCCGCTATATTAACAAAAAACAATCTTCCTCCTGTTATGTCACCGAAGAGATACTTTCCATTCAAGCCTGGAACCTCTGAGCCTGTATGTTCATATCCACCTGAAATAGCATTCCCTTCATCGTGATCATACATGGCTACCGGATAGGTAAACCCAAAGGATGCCTCATTTTCTGGTAATGGAAAGACCATATTTGCATCTATCTCAGGTTTTAATTTAAAGGTTCCTTCCCTTACCGGCCAACCGTAATCATCTCCAGGCCGAAGCATGTATAGCGACTCTATTTGCCCCTGACCTATATTTGTGGCCAGTATTTTGCCGTCCTTTGTCCAGGAAATTCTATGTGGATTTCTGAACCCATGCGCATAAATCTCTGGCATCCACCCTTTGTCGTTGCCAACAAAAGGATTGTCTGCTGGAATTCCATATTTTCCATTCTTGCTATTTTTACCTTGGGGATCAATCCGGTATATAGCACCCCATGGCTGAGTGGCACCATAAGAAATCCAGGCATGGCCCTTTCCTTCAGAACCTCCATCACCTATTCCTATATAGAGTATTCCAAAATCCTTATCCCCTTTTACTGTAAGTGGGTTGAAGGTGAGCTCTTGCATACCGTGAATAGCAGATGCCACATCTATCCTAAACAGTTCTCTGTGTACGGAAGGATTGAAGGGTACTTCCAGTGGTTCAATTGTTTTCCACTCAGTAACCACCCATTGCATATCACTTTTGATACTGTCTCCAAAAGCAAAATCAGCTGGAGCGGTATACGGCTTTTCTGTGTGACTGGTATACAACAAACCATTTTCACCAAAATCAGGATGAAAGGCAAAACTTCCAAAACCCGTGGCCAAGCCAGGCTCATTGATAAATTCAGGCATTTCTTTGGCCATATCCAAGTATAACTTGGTGTTTTGCCCTTCCATAAGGTACATTTTGCCGCGCAAATCCAGCATGTACATGTCCTTGGTTACCGGGTGGTAATCCATTTTAGCTATACGGGTAACGGGTTTGTTTTCTGCAGAAGCAGGAATTGTGCTGATCAATTCCAGGTTTACAACCAAATCAGACATAGGAATTTTTTCAGGAATAGGATTCCATATAGAATCCAATACTGTTCCTAGATTTTCTGCTGGTGCTTCATGCTGATGCATAAAGGCAATAATATTGTCCAATTCCTTTTCATCCAGATGAGTGAAAGAAGGCATATAGGTCTTGTACCGCTCAAAAACCTGAAGGGCTCTTTCATCACCTATATCAATCATTTCTATAGGATTTTTAATGAAAGAGCGCATCCACGCCAGGGATTGTTCTTTGGTAATCCCACCAAGGTGTGGTCCAATACCATTTTTCTTAAAGGAGTGACAGCTGCTACAATTCAATTGGAATAAATTTTCTCCTGCTTTTAGGCTGGTTTGATCTATGGGTATCAATTCTTCCAAAGGTTTATCTTTAGAATTACATGACCAACAAAAGGCGGTAACAAACAGGAGAAACAAGAGGTTATTAAATGGATTCATAGCGTAATGGTACTGTCAGAATGGGATTTAGTAAACAACCTCGGGGCAAGCCCACGAGGCATTTAGCGGAAAATATTTTCATTTCTCGAGGCAAGCCTCGGGGAATTAAACCCAATAGAGACTAAAATACGGGGTCAATCTACTTCATTATCCCTATATAAAAAAAGCCTTATTTACCAATGAGTGAAAAAATACATTTGATTGGTGAATTGTAATGAAATAAATTCCAATAAAGGTGACAGTTACTCCGCTGGCTTTTAAACCTTAAATATGCAATCTAAATTCTTTTACGTGATGATCCGCCGCGGCGAACAAAATCAGTCAATTCGTCACTATCGAAAAATCGGGTTAAACCCAGATTATCACAAGCCCAGCGATTTCTGGTTTTTGGGTCCAGCCCAGCTCTTTCTCTAACGCGGTTCAAAGGCTCCTCTCCATTTTTCCCTTGCATGATCAAAGCTTCTGCCTTTATCAATAAAAGTGAACTCAACGGTAAAAAAATCCTTTCGAAAGTGCGAAAAAGACTATTAAATCACAATATATAAACAAATTTTTATCCACCGCAGACAATTAAGGCTGTTGAAACTCGAAATGGGCACTAGTCTGCCCGTAATTAAAACAACTGCATAGCGGAAGGCTAGTGCATCCTGCTGCTAATGAAGCTAAAGTTTCCTGTTATAAAATTCTTTAGGCATTCATGTAAAAAAGCAAACTTCCTTCAATGTGATTTTTTATATTTGTCGCTATTTATTTAATCCAAGTCTCCTTCATGAAAGATATTAGCCTATTTTCCCTATTTCTAATTTTTTTAGCTTTCCAACCGGTTTTCTCCCAGTCGTCCAATTTTGGCAAAATTCAGGGGAAAGTAGTAGACAAGGATGGAAATGATCCGTTAGGATTTGCCACGATTAGCGTTTTTTCAGTTGAATCTGGAGATAAAAAACTTATCAATGGTGGAATCTCCACAGAAGACGGCATCTTTTCTATCGACCTTCCGCAAGGTAAATTTAATGTTTTGGTGGAGTTTATGGGCTACAAGGCTCTAGAGATAAACGATTTAAATATCAATCGAGAAAAGCGCAAGCTTGACCTTGGACCTATTGGTTTATCGGCGGACACAGAAAATTTAGATGAAGTGGTTGTTCAGGGGGAGAAAACATTGATGGAATTATCCTTAGATAAGAGAATATTTAACGTTGGAAAGGACCTGTCCAATGCAGGACGTACTGCAAATGATGTCTTGATGAATCTACCTTCAATTTCAGTAGATCCGGAGGGAGGGGTAAGTTTACGAGGTTCAAGCAATGTGCGAATACTGGTGGATGGAAAACCCTCAGGCTTGGTTAGTTTTAAAGGCAGTAGTGGACTTCAGCAATTACCCGCCAGCATGATTGCAACTGTAGAGGTAATAACCAACCCTTCTGCCCGCTATGAAGCAGAAGGAATGGCAGGGGTAATCAATATCATCTTGAAAAAAGAAAATAACCAAGGTTTCAACGCTTCTTTTGAAGGAACAGTTGGAAATCCTGACAACTTCGGTTTGGCCGCTAACCTTAATTACCGACACAAAAAGATCAACTGGTTTGTTAATTACGGTGTGGCTTACAGAAGTGCCCCCAGAGAAGGCACCATAAGCCAGGAGGTAAGCAACACTGATACTACCTTTTACTCCCATCAGACCACAACGGGCACTGTCAGTGGCATCAACAACAATATCCGTGCGGGCTTAGATTATTTCTTTAATGAAAATAGCATCCTGACAGGCTCCTACCTTTGGAGACGCAGTGATTCAAGGAGGCTTACGGATATTAGGTACAACGACTATGAAGTTGAAGGTGGCCCTTTACAAAGTTACACCCTCCGTACGCAAGATGAAGATGAAAAAGAACCAAATTCAGAATTTAACCTGACTTACAAACGAAGTTTTGAGCAAAGCGGTCATGTGTTAACTGGTGCCATAACCTACCTTGACTATTGGGAAAATTCTGATCAGGTCTATACACAAAATGGCTATACCCCTAAAGGAACAGCCATACCAGGAACCTCTTTTTATCAAACAGCCGTAAACGACGAATTTGACAGACAATGGCTATTACAGTTGGATTATACAAAACCCATCGGTAAGGAGGGGAATTTTGAAACCGGGTTCAGGAGTAGCTTTAGAAACATGAAAAATGATTTTATCGTGAGTCAAAGGCAAGAATCAGGTGATTTTGAAGCCCTCCCAGGATTGGATGACATTTTCCTTTATGATGAAAACATCCAAGCTGCTTATGCTATTTTGGGCAACACACATGAAAAATTCTCTTACCAAGGAGGAGTTCGTGCTGAATATACGGATGTAACCACTACTTTGGTTACTAAAAATGAAGTTAACCCCAGAGATTATGCAAATCTCTTTCCTTCGGCGCATCTTACCTATAACCTAAGTCAAGATGATGCCTTTCAAATGAGTTACAGCAGAAGGATTAGAAGGCCTGTTTACAATGACCTAAGCCCTTTTATGACTCTTTCTGATGCCAGAAACTTCTTTAGCGGGAACCCTAACCTAAATCCCGAATACACTGATGCTTTCGAACTTGGACATCTAAAATACATGGAGAAAGGCTCAATTTTCTCTACGATTTACTACCGGGATACCAAGGATAAAATCGAAAGAATAAGAAGAGTAGATGAAGAAGGAAACGCAACAACCATACCTGAAAACCTACTTGGCGAGCAATCCATGGGCTTTGAATTTACTACTGATTATATACCTGTCGAGTGGTGGAAATTAGATGCTAACTTTAACTTTTTCTATGCGAAAATTGATGGGAGTAATGTTTTGGACACCTATACTGCAGATACTTATTCCTGGTTCACTAGGCTAACTTCCAGATTCACGCTTGCGAATGGTTTAGACATCCAACTTCGAGGGAATTATGAAGGAAGAAGAAAAGTAGCTCAAGGTGTGCAAAAAGCCATTTCCTATATGGACATATCAACCAGTAAAGACGTTATGAAGGGAAGGGGCACCTTGATATTAAACGTTATGGACGTGTTTAATTCAAGAAGAAACCGGTACATTTTCGAAGGTCCAGGTTTTACCACCGTAGGCGACATCTTTCCAAGGAAAAGGCAAATCAACCTAACCTTAAACTACAGAATCAAACAATCAAAAGCCCAGACTAAATCCAATATTTTGGGTGCAGAATAACACCCTTATTCCTCGGGGTGTTGTGCTAACGCATTGCCCTGAGGCATGAAAATGCTATTCTATAAATATTACGCAATCAGGCGGCTAAAATTGAAGTGATTCCAGTATTTATTTGGCCATTCGCTTCACTTCCTGATGGCGAAAACAATGGACCAAATGGTCATTGACTATTCCTGTAGCTTGTAAATGAGCGTAAACGGTAATACTTCCTAAAAATTTAAATCCATACCTTTTCAGTTCTTTGGCGACTTTATTGGATAGGTCAGTCGTTGACGGGACTTCACCCATAGTATTCCATGCATTTTGCAATGGTTTTCCATCAACAAAATCTAGCATAAAACCTGTAAAGGTTCCGTATTTCTTCTGAACCTCCATAAACCTTCTGGCATTGTTTACCGCTGATTCAATTTTCAACCGATTCCGAACAATGCCTGGATCGGTGGTCAGTTTAGTTATTTCATCCGCAGAAAAACCAGCCACCTTTTGGTAATCAAAATCTTTGAAGGCTTTTGCATAACCCTCCCTTTTCTTAAGAATAGTCGCCCAACTTAGGCCTGCCTGGGCACTTTCCAAAACCAAAAACTCAAAATGCCTCCTGTCACTATATACGGGTACACCCCATTCTTCATCATGGTACCTAATATAATCCTCAAATCCAAGACACCATGGACAACGAAATTTTTGTGTTTGATCATGCTTATAATTGCTCATATTATTCCAGTATTTATTGTAAGCTAAAATATAATACTACCTTAAGTTTCACGATTATTTGATTTATAAAAGCAGTGCAACTGTAAACCAATTTTTCAATCCTAGAGAAATAAATTGAACGGTATAATCAACTTTAACTCAGTTTACAAACTGGTTGTAATTCTATATACAAAACTACTTTTAAATGTCTTTTATCACTTCTTTTTTTGGCAACTCGATGCTCCACATGCCCCTTAAATCCCCCACTTTGTAATTGATGGCTTTGTCCTCTGGGTACAAACTTTGTATTTTTTCTAAAGTTGGTCCTTTTATGTCAGTATCTGGCACTCCATGACAATTGAGACAAAGTCCGTTCGGAATGGTAATCGCTTTAGTATATAGTAAAACCTGTCCGTCTTCCGTTTTCTGAATGTTAGGGTGGTTGTCTAGGTTATTGTCTTTGTTATAAGCATAAGCATCAAGTAATTCCCTTTCTTTTTCATTGGGGCTGTTTTTAGGATTACGGTTTTTAACAGATACCCTCCTGATAGTTACGTTGTATTCATCTGCCACTTTTTTTGTAATCTCCAACGCCTCTACATTACAAAAACCCACAGCGTTTTCAGGTCCATTTTCTTGAATAGCCTTTTGCAAAACCCCCATAAGTGCCTTTTGAGCTTCCATACTTATTTCATTCCCCCACTCCATGGCGTGTTCTGTAATCTCCGCCTCGCTCAATTTTTTTACTTCATTGGCTTTATTCACCTGATCTACGATATCACGATTGATTTTTTTACCATCATTACAACTGCCTATTCCTATGGCCAAGAGCAGACCTAACGAAAACAACATGTTTTTCACCTTCATAATCAAATCAGTTTGGTTCTACTATTAAATATAAGGACTATTCAGTTAAAAAGATTCATAAAATATAAAAACACAAAACCTCAGTGAACATTTGTTTCAAAAAGAGTAAAAGTTGATCAACTGAAAAGTTTTAAGGATATTAGTGGGTAAAGACCGTTAATTTCATATCGATGTTTCTACCCGAAATATGCAATAGCCATTCTATTCCGTAGTGGAATCACTTTCTGAGAAAGGTCAGGAAACCCTATTGCAAAATCCCTGTTTAATTAGCAAGCAGATTAGCGTGATGGACCTCAGGAACCTAGCCTATTAAAACAAGGTTACTTATCTCAAATCCTATACCTGAATTTAAAATTATAACCATTTCTCAATTTTCATTTTATTCGAATTTCGCTGATACAAAAAGTCTTTTTTGGGTAGACAAGCGTATAAAATAAACCTGTGTCGGGTATTCATCAACAATAATGCTTAATTTCGCCCTCCAAATACAATAACCATGCTGGACAAACTGGAAGCAATTAAAGATAGATTTGAGGAGGTTGCGCAACTGATCATTCAACCGGATGTCATGAGTGACATGGGGAACTACACCAAACTATCTAAGGAATATAAGGACCTAGAGAAGGTGGTTACTGCCTATGACGGCTATCGCTTGACCCTCGATAACATTGATAGCACCAAGGCAATATTGGAGAAAGAAAAAGATCCTGAATTCCGAGAAATGGCCAAGATGGAATGGGAGGAATTGAGAAACAAAAAGGATGAGATGGAGGAAGATCTCCGCAAAATGTTAATCCCAAAAGATCCTAACGACTCCAAAGATTGTATTCTTGAAATCAGAAGTGGTACAGGCGGTGATGAAGCAGCCATTTTCGCTGGTGACCTTTTCAGGATGTATGAAAGGTTTTGCGAAAAACAAAATTGGAACCTTACGGTACTTGATTTGACTTTTGGATCCTCTGGAGGCTACAAAGAAATTATCAGTTCAGTTTCAGGAGCAGATGTTTATGGCATGCTCAAATATGAATCAGGTGTACATCGTGTCCAGCGAGTTCCTGCTACTGAAACCCAGGGAAGGGTACATACCTCTGCAGCAACTGTTGCTGTTTTGCCAGAAATGGAAGATGTGGATGTGGAAATAGACATGAACGAAGTAAGAAAAGACACTTACTGCTCTTCCGGCCCAGGTGGTCAATCTGTGAACACTACCTATTCTGCCGTTAGGTTAACCCATGAACCCTCAGGAATAGTCGTAACCTGTCAAGATCAAAAGTCACAAATCAAGAACTTTGAAAAAGCACTCAAAGTATTAAGGTCTAGGATATATGAAATAGAGTTGGCCAAACACAATGAGGCCGTAGGCGCACAAAGAAAATCAATGATAGGAAGTGGGGACCGATCAGATAAAATCCGCACCTATAATTACCCGCAAAGTAGGGTCACTGACCATAGAATAAATAAGACCGTATACAATCTTCCAGAAGTAATGGAAGGCAGTATAGAAGACTTTATTGGCGCCCTGCGCTTTGCGGAAAATGCAGAAAAAATGAAAGGTGGAGGAATAGAAAATTGAAAAATAACGAATATTAAACCATAAGCATGCGTTAGACAGTTTATTAACCACAGAAACTGCTGCTACATTAATCACCAAAGCACATTAATAGCCGTCACCGTTGCAAAGCTATTCCTTGATCTTCTTATCGCTTTACTTTTTCAATGCTTCAATCTACATAAGGCAACCTAATGACCATTAAAGCTTTAAGATTGATGCTATCTTGTAAATTACCCTATCAAATCGGGAGATGATTCTCAAAATTAGTGTTCTCCAACTTCAATATTGGACCAGCCCTATTTTTATAAAACCTAAGTAGCTGAATTAAACCAGAAATATGCAGTAGACATTCTATTATACGATGATCCGCCGCGGCGGACAAAATCAACCACTTCGTTACTATTTTCGACTTCACCATAGCGCAGCTATGACTAAGTATCCAAATAGGATGATTTCCTTTTGATTACACTACTTCCTGAGAAATGTCAGGACAGGCTACTACGAATCTTATTAAATAATCCGGATTAAAGCACCAATATTTTTCTTTTATATTCCATCGTTTTACTCCTAAGAATAAGCACATGCAGACCCTTCGGTAGACCATTGATAAAATAAACGAATTGCCCAACTTTGGTTGGTACTTCTTTAATTTTTAGGCCCATAGCGTTATAGACTGCGATATAATCCAATCCTGCGATTCCTTTTACAGATACATGAACATCTCCTCCAAATGAAGGACTAGGGAAAACTTCAATATTTGCATCAATTGCCTCTTCTTTTACTGAGGTGATTAGGTTTACATTTACAGAAAGCACTCGGCTAGAACCTTGATTACATGCATTAATAGGCGTAACTTCTACTACATGGTCTCCGGGGGTCGTCCAGTTAATCCGTACAGTAGATGTGCCTTGTCCGCTGATAATTTCACCCCCTCCTGCAATAGACCATTGGTAATTGATATCCTGCACACCGATAATTTCATAATCAGCCTCTTGAAAACCAACCCTTACTGTCCCTTGGATAGCTGAAGGTTGATCTGGTATGGTAATTACACGGATGTCCTTCTGGGTAGTAGGCCCTTGACCACAAGGGTTTCTGGTTGACACAGAGATACTTTGTTTATTTAAATTGGTCCATTCAAGTGTTATTATAGAAGTGCCTTGCCCTTCTCTTACCACACCACCAGTAGCCTCCCAAAAATATTCGGTCCCTGGAATCGAGTCAACCATATATTCTTCTAGGGTATTCACACATACTACTCCCTCACCCTGAATAGGGGTGGTTTGTTTCGGTTCTTCTGAGACAATTACTTCCAATGCAGTAGTTTCACCGTTTCCACATTTATTTTTCCCGCGCACCATCACAGCATTCCTTCCGGGAGTATCCCATCTTACCACTACTCTAGCACTTCCTTGTCCTTGAATAACACTACCACCATCTACTCGCCACTCATACGTTTCATTATCCAAGCCCAATTCCTGAATGGAATAAATCTGTTGGCTTATGCAAATATTATCCTCCCCAAAAATAGTTGGAATCTCATCAGGTACCTGGCAGGTATATTGATAAAAAATACCATTTTCACCAACGGCATATCCTACATTCAGGTCGCCAAAACTTATACCCGTAAAGTTTTGATAGGTGGCTGTTTCCAACTTTTCCCAATTTTCTCCAGCATCAAAGGTCCGAATGATCAATCCATTCTCTCCAGTTATAAATCCCACGGATTCGTCGAGAAAATCAATATCGGTTAATCGTGAATTAAAGCCTGTTTGCAAAGGCACCCAATTTATTCCTTTATCCATTGTTTTAAACACAATACCAGATGAGCTTATTGCAATTGCCGTCACATCGTCCAAAACAGTGAAAGCATTTAAATCTTCATTACTTCCAATATTAATTTTTTGCCAATCTTGCCCACCATTTGAGGTGATTAAAACAAGACCTTTTTGGCCAATGATAACTCCATCATTTTCATTAAAGAAATTTATATCTTTCAAGTTGAAATTAGCAGCGCTGGAGGATACCGTTTCCCAATTTACACCTTGATTTTCTGTCATTGTGATTAACCCTTGATCACCTATTGCAAAACCCTTATTGAAATCAAAAAAATAAAGACTGTTTACATTTTTATTGGTACCGGGGTTGAGGGTTGTCCAATTTGCCCCCGAGTTTGTAGTAGAAATAATGTTTCCATTATTCCCTGAAACATAACCAGCATTATTAAACTCAAAGAAGACAGAATTAAATGGCAGAGAAATTGGTCTGGACCTGTCATAAAGTCTTACTCCCCCATTAGTAGTTAATAAAATCAATCCGTTATCTCCAACAAGGTAACCCCTCAAATCTGTTGTAAATGTTACAGCTCTAAAATCACTAGCCGTTCCAGAGAGCCTTGTGGACCAGTTGGATCCTGTGTTATTGGAATTGATCAAAACCCCACTGGGCGCCACTGCTAAAACATTATTGGTTTCAGGCCTTATGGATAACCGTTCTACATTTTCCCCAGTTCGTGAGTTGACGGCTTTAAATGTAAGTCCCCCATTTGTCGTACGCAGAATAGTCCCACCATCACCACTAATCACTCCAATAAGTGGATAAGACGGGTTGAAAATGACATCAGTCAGATCAGTATCTATCCCACTGTTTATAAATTGCCAATTCAGGCCTCCATCTTCTGTTTTTATAATAGCACCCTGGTCTCCTACAGCGTACCCAGTCGTATCATTGGTGAAATATAGGGAATTTAAAGCAACGTCAAATCCTGAATCATGCAATTCCCAGGATTCTCCAGCATTCAAGGTTTTCAGTATTTCGGAGTTTGAGCTGACGGCGTAACCAAGGTCTTCATCAACAAAAAACACTTT
>Ga0105053_10007134_pt1 | contig 15058 bp, 17 predicted proteins | sample BON01_FD_78093 | JGI IMG/M metagenome (GOLD analysis project Ga0105053, IMG submission 78093) | Freshwater microbial communities from Lake Bonney liftoff mats and glacier meltwater in Antarctica - BON-01 | ecosystem: Environmental > Aquatic > Freshwater > Ice > Glacier meltwater | place: Lake...
GCCGGTTTCGCCAGTTCTATCAATGCGATGCCGATACTGTTGGCACGGCGAGCATGGCGGCGGATGCCGAGATTTGCGCGATGCTGTGCGATGTGCTGGAAGTGGTAGGGATCGCGCGGGGCGATTATGTCGTCAAGCTGAATAACCGCAAGGTGCTGAACGGGGTGATGGAGGTTGCGGGAGTGCTCGACCCTGCCGATCCTGCGAAGTTTGCGCATGAGCGCGGGATCGTGCTGCGCGCCATCGACAAGCTGGACCGGCTGGGTGTGGACGGTGTGCGCGCGCTGTTGGGGGCGGGGCGCACCGACGAGAGTGGCGATGTGACCAAGGGGGCGGGGCTGAGCCCGGCGCAGGCTGCCGTTGTGCTGGGCTTTGTCGGCGCGCGTGGGGCGAATGGGGCGGAAACGCTGGCCCGGTTGCGCGACCTTGTGCAGGGGTCAGAGGCGGGTTTGGCCGGTGTTGCCGAATTGGAAACAATCGCGGGGCTGCTCGATGCTCAGGGCTACGATTCTGATCGCATCATCATCGACCCATCGGTTGTGCGCGGCCTGGGGTATTATACCGGGCCGGTCTATGAGGCCGAATTGACCTTTGAAATCCTCGACGACAAAGGCCGCAAGCAGCAGTTCGGATCGGTCGCGGGCGGTGGGCGTTATGACGATCTGGTCAAACGGTTTACCGGGCAGGAAGTGCCGGCGACGGGGGTTTCCATCGGGGTGGACCGCCTGCTCGCCGCACTGCGCGCCAAGGGCCGGAGCATGCCGGAGGTCGTGGGGCCGGTGGTGGTGACGGTGATGGACCGGGACCGGATGGCGGATTATCTGGCTATGGCGGCCGATTTGCGCCGGGCCGGTGTGCGCGCCGAAGTCTATCTCGGTAACCCGAAGCAATTTGGCAACCAGTTGAAATACGCTGATAAAAGGTTTTCCCCCGTCGCCATCATTGCAGGGTCGGAGGAGTTTGAGCGTGGTGTGGTGCAGGTCAAGGACCTGATCCTTGGGGCAGCCATTGCGCCGGAAGCGAGCCTGGAGGAGTGGCAGGAACGCCCCAGCCAATATGAAGTCCCGCGCTCTGACATGGTGGACAAGGTCAAAGAGATTCTTGCGGAGCAGGCCGGGGCGACGCGGTGAACCTGAGTGCCACCAAGGCCGCAGCCTGGACAGAAGCGGAGCGGCTGAGTGCGATTTTCCGTGCAGCAGGGGCAGAGCCTATCGAGGCCGCGATCCTGCAACCTGCGGATATCCTGCTCGACCTTTATGGCGAGGATATTCGTGCGCATGCCTATGTCACCGCCGATCCCTTGCGCGGTGAGATGATGCTGCGCCCGGATTTTACCGTGCCGGTGGTGCAGATGCATATGGACAGCGGCGCGGACCCGGCCCGCTATACCTATGCGGGCGAGGTGTTTCGCCGGCAGGAGACGGATGAGGCGCGGCCTAACGAGTTCATTCAGGTGGGCTTTGAGGTATTCGACGGGCAGAATCCGGCGCAGGCGGATGCAGAGGTATTCGCCACGATTGCAGGGGCGTTGTCGGACCTGAATTTGCGCGCCGCGACCGGGGATATCGGTGTGCTGATGGCGGCGGTGCGCGGGTTGCGCACGACCGAAGCGCGTAAAACGGCGCTGCTGCGCCACGTCTGGCGGCCGCGAAGGTTTCGTGCGTTGCTCGACCGGTTTGGCGGTCGGGTTCCGGTGCCGGCGACGCGGTTGACGCTGCTGGAGGCGGCTGATCCCTTTGCCGGGCCGGGGCCGGATATCGGTCTGCGGTCGCGGGCCGAAGTTGCTGACCGGATTGTTGCGCTGCGCGAGGATGTCGCGGCTGCCCCGGTATCGGCGGAGGAGATCGGTCTGATCGACGCGCTGCTGGGGCTGCGCGAAACTGCGCCGCATGTGTTGAGCGGGCTGCGCGACATTGCGGTTGATCTGCGGTCGATTCAGCCTGCGGTGGGGCAAATGGCCGAACGCCTTGACGCGCTGGCGGCGCGGGGGGTGGATGTGGACCGGCTGGATTACGAGGGCAATTTCGGGCGCACGGCGCTTGAGTATTACGATGGGTTTGTCTTTGGGTTTCATGCCGCGAGCCGACCGGACCTGCCGCCGGTGGCCACGGGCGGGCGCTATGATGCGTTGACCCGGGTGTTGGGCAGGGGTCGCGCTGTGCCTGCCGTGGGTGGCGTGATCCGGCCCGAACTGGTGCTGAGCCTGCGGGGCAAGGTCCGATGATCAAGCTGGGGGTGCCGTCCAAAGGGCGGCTGATGGAAAAGACCTTTGACTGGTTTGCCGCGCGCGGCATTGGCCTGCGCCGGGCCGGGTCGGAGCGTGATTATACCGGGGCGGTGGATGGGATCGAAGGCGTTGAACTGGTCCTGATGTCGGCGGCAGAGATCCCGCGTGAACTGGCCGCAGGCAGGATCCATCTGGGTGTGACGGGATCCGATCTGGTGCGTGAAAAGGTGGCGCTGTGGCACAGCCGGCTGCGGGTGCTGGCTGAACTGGGCTTTGGCGGGGCCGATCTGGTGATTGCGGTGCCCGCATGCTGGGTCGATGTCGAGACGCTGGACGATCTGGACGCGGTTGCTGCTGCGTTTCGCCGCAAGCATGGGTTTCGTTTGCGGATTGCCACGAAATATCACCGGCTGGTGCGGGATTTTTTGCAGACCGAAGGGGTGGCGGATTATCAACTGGTCGATTCGCAGGGCGCGACCGAGGGCACGGTCAAGAACGAGACAGCCGAGGCCGTCGCCGATATCACTTCGACCGGCGAGACGCTGCGTGCCAATGGGTTGAAGGTACTGGGCTGCGGTCCGATCCACGCCTCGCAGGCGACGCTGTTCAAATCGCGGATGGCGGAGTGGACGGATGCGGACCGCGTGGTCATGCGCGAATTGGAGGCGATGCTGGGCGTTTAAGGCATTTTCAGGAAGAGTTGATCGCCTTTATCGGTTCGACATTGCGGCGCTGTCATTCAGCGCACGCCGATATCGGCCAAGGCAGCGGAAAGCGAGGGGGGCAACGCATCCTCGCCCGCCCGCGCCAATGCCAGATCGCGCGGCGCGTCGGCGGGGGCGAGGTAGCGCCAGCCTTGAAACGGTCGTTTCAGCGCCGGTTCTACCCGGATGAGGGTGGGGTCCATGACGATGGCGCAACGCAGGATGCCGTCGCTGCCTGTCACTTCGTCCAGCCGCAGGATGCGCTGCCGACAGAGCAGGACGCCCTTGATCACCCAAAAGATCGAGCCGCCGTTGAGCACTTCGGCCTCGCGTTTGGGCCACATGCGGGTGATGTGCCGGGGCAGGCCATCCGCCCCCTGCGCCCGCCGGTCGCCATACCACGCGGCCAGATCGGCCACGTCCTCGGTGCCGACTGAAAGCTTGATCAGGTGAGTCGTCTGGCCCATGCGCACCCCCATGCGAAGGCTGAACATAACCCGTCAACGCGCGCTTGCAAGATGCCTGACCCACCAGATGTGGTTGACCCATGCCATCGCGGCCCCTATTGTCGGGGGTCTTTCCCGACTCCCCCCCTTCTGTCCAAGGAACCTGTGATGACCCGATTTGCCGCGCCGATAGCCGAACAGATCTGGGACATGAAATACCGCTTCAAGGCGGCGGATGGCACGCCGATCGACGGCACGGTCGAGGATACCTGGCGCCGGATCGCCCGTGCGCTTGCCGTTGTGGAACAGGAGCCGCAGGTCTGGGAGGACCGGTTTTACAGGGCGTTGGAGGATTTCCGGTTCCTGCCCGCGGGCCGGATCACGGCGGGGGCGGGGACGGCGCGGTCGGTGACGCTGTTCAACTGTTTTGTGATGGGCACGGTGCCGGACAGCATGGGCGGCATCTTTGACGGGTTGAAAGAGGCCGCGCTGACCATGCAGCAGGGCGGCGGGATCGGCTATGATTTCTCGACCATCCGCCCGCGCGGAGCGGCAGTTCTGGGCGTGGCGGCGGATGCCTCTGGCCCTTTGTCGTTCATGGATGTCTGGGATGCGATGTGCCGCACGATCATGTCGGCCGGGTCGCGCCGGGGTGCGATGATGGCGACGATGCGCTGTGACCACCCGGATGTGGAGGCGTTCATCACCGCCAAATCCGATGCCGCCCGGTTGCGCATGTTCAACATGTCGGTGTTGATCACCGATCCGTTCATGGCGGCGGTCAAGGCGGATGGCCCCTGGGATCTGGTGTTCGACGGCCAGGTTTACCGCAGGGTGCAGGCGCGCGATCTGTGGGACGCGATCATGCAATCGACCTATGATTTTGCCGAGCCGGGGGTGATCTTCATCGACCGGATCAATGCCGCCAACAACCTGAATTATGTCGAGACGATTGCCGCGACCAACCCGTGTGGCGAGCAGCCTTTGCCGCCTTATGGCGCCTGTTTGCTGGGGTCTGTGAACCTGTCACGGCTGGTCAATGACCCGTTCGAGGCGGGTGCCGCGCTGGACGTGGCGGCGCTGGATGAACTGGTCGCGCTGGCGGTGCGGATGATGGATAATGTGGTGGATGCGTCGCGGTTTCCGCTGCCGCAGCAGGAGGCGGAGGCCAAGGCCAAGCGCCGGATCGGGTTGGGGGTGACCGGCCTTGCCGATGCGTTGTTGATGGTGGGCCTGCGCTATGGGTCGGATGAGGCGGTGGCTGCGACCGAGACGTGGATGAAGGCCATTGCGCGGGCCGCCTATCTTGCCTCGGTTGCGCTGGCCAGGGAGAAGGGGGCGTTTCCGCTGTTCGATGCCGGGAAATATCTGGCGTCGGGCAACATGCAGGGGATGGACGCGGATGTGCGCGCGGCGATTGCAGCGCATGGGATCCGCAATGCCCTGCTCACCTCTATCGCGCCGACGGGCACGATCAGCCTTTATGCGGGCAATGTCAGCAGCGGGATCGAGCCGGTCTTTGCCTATGCCTACAGCCGCAAGGTGCTGCAAAAGGACGGGTCGCGCAGCGAGGAGGAAGTGGTCGATTACGCCGTGCAGATGTGGCGCGATCTGAAAGGTGATGCGCCCTTGCCCGACTATTTCGTCAATGCCCAGACCCTCGCCCCGCTGGAGCATGTGCGGATGCAGGCGGCTGCGCAGAAATGGGTGGATTCGTCGATTTCCAAGACCATCAACTGCCCGGAGGATATCAGCTTTGACGATTTCAAGGACGTCTATATGGCCGCCTGGGATCAGGGCTGCAAGGGCTGCACCACCTATCGCCCCAATGATGTGACGGGGTCAGTGTTGAGTGTGAGCGAGGCCACGGAAAAGACGCCCTCGGAACAGCCCGCGCAACTGCGTGACGGGGCCGAGGTGATCTATATGTCCGAGCCGCTGGACCGGCCCGCGGAACTGGACGGGGCGACTTACAAGCTGAAATGGCCCGATAGCGAACATGCGATTTATATCACCATCAACGATCTGGTGGTGAACGGGCATCGGCGTCCGTTTGAAGTTTTCATCAATTCCAAGAACATGGAGCATTTTGCCTGGACCGTCGCACTGACCCGGATGATCTCGGCGGTGTTTCGGCGCGGCGGGGATGTGAGTTTTGTGGTCGAGGAGTTGAAAGCGGTGTTCGATCCGCGTGGCGGGGCCTGGATGGGGGGCAAATATGTGCCCTCGATCCTCGCCGCGATTGGTGATGTGATCGAGAAGCATCTGGTGGCGACCGGGTTTCTGGCTGGCGAAGGACAGGCGCTCAAGTCTGATCCGCAGGCGGACGTGATCGCTATCGGGGCCAAGCGTGGCAAAGCCTGTTCGTCTTGCGGCAGCTATGATCTGCGCATGGTGGAGGGGTGCATGACCTGTGCCAGTTGCGGCTATTCCAAATGCGGGTGACGGTCATTTGACCTTGTATTAATGTCCATATGGTATATAACTCTTGTTATCACAGGAGAGAACCATGGCCGTTGCAGTTGCATTACCTGAGGCAGATGGGCGCAGCGCGGTCGCGCTCAAGGCGTTTGGACGGATCGTGCAGGACTGGGGCCTGACGCTGGCCGAGGCGGCGGCGCTGGCAGATATGTCGGAAAGCACATGGAAACGCGCGAAGAAATCGGGCTTTGCCGGTGATCTGACGCATGACCAGATGCTGCGGCTGAGTGCGGTGATCGGGATTTACAAATCACTGCGGCTCTATTTCGGGGATGAGATTGCGCAAAGTTGGGTCCGTTTGCCCAACAAGGGCCCGCTCTTTGGTGGCGCGCGTCCGGTCGATACGATGATCGAGGATGGGCTGCCGCAATTCCTGCGGGTGCGGGATTATCTCGACGCGCTGCGGGGGGGCATGTGAGGACCACGTCGATCGGTGACCGCGCGCTCGTCCGGCTGATCCCTGCCACCTATCACAAGCCGCCCGCGCTGCGCGGGCTGGTGGATAGCGATGCGGAACTGGAGATATTGGCCGAGATCGAAGGGCTGACCAGTGCCCGCCTGCAGGCCGAGCGTGGCCGCAACCTGCATATTGACCGGCGCGAACTGGCGTGGGAGCGGCGCAGGCATGACCTGCGCGTCTATGGCAACAGCCATATCAACGCGGCCTTTACCTATACGCGCGCAGGCGGAAATCGCTTCAACGATGGTCGCAGGGGTGCCTGGTATTGCAGCTGGCATGTGCTGACCTCCGTTGCCGAGGTGGCCTTTCATCGCACGCGCGAACTGGGCTTTATCGGGATTTACCGTGATAGCGCCCGATACGTCGAACTGCTGGCGGATTTCATCGGTGAGTATCCTGATCTGAGCGACGAGGTCGGGCATCCGGCGCTGCAGCCGGATCCTGTGCAGGGCTATCCGGCGGGGCAGGCGCTGGCACTGGCGCTGCAACGCGCGGGGCATCGCGGGTTGATCTATCCGTCGGTCAGGCAGGCGGGGGGCCGCTGTCTGGTGGCGTTTGACCCTAACGCCATTCAGAATGTCAGGCCCGGCGCAAGCTGGGCGCTGGTTTGGGATGGATCACCGGATTATTCGGTCACGGCACTTGCGGCGGCCTAGCCTTTAACAGCGCCTTCGCTGAGCCCGGAGACGAGGTAGCGCTGGGCAATCAGGAACACGACCGTGATCGGCATGCCCGACAGGATCGCGGCGGCGTCGAAATCACCCCAGAGGTATTTGAATTCGTTAAGGTATAGCCGTGAGCCGACGGCCAGATTCATGTTGCTCTCGGACCGGATCAGGACCGAGGCGATGGCGTAGTCGTTGATGAAACCGATGAAGGCGGGCACAAAGACCACTGACATGATCGGCACGGCGAGCGCAGGAACGGTGCCGGGAATGTCCGGCAACCCGCGCGTCAGCAGCAGGACCAGCACCAGATTGTTGAAATTGAACGCGAAGGCGGCGATCAGCAGCGGCAGGAAAGGCGGGATGATCTGCGGCAGGGTTATGGTGAAGAATACGCGCAGGGAGGAGGCGCTCTTCTAGAGCCGCTGCCTTTTTATGGTCGTGTGGCACGGATTGCAGAAAGCCCATGGCGAGCAGCATCATGTAGGGATAGCCGAGCCATGTGTTCACGGTCAGCAGCATGACCCGTGCAAGTGAGCCGTCGGTAAACCATGAAGGCGTAATCCCGAAGAGAGCGTTCAGGATCAGGTTGATCTCGCCGAAGTTCTGGTTGAACAGGCCGCGAAACACGAGGATCGAGATGAAGGCCGGGACGGCATTGGGCAGGATCAATAGGATCCGGTAGAGCGATCCGAAGCGCAGATGCTCCCATTGCAGGATGACGGCCAGCGTGAGCCCGACTGCAAAGGTGAACAGGATCGAATGGCTCGCAAAAACCACGGTCCAGATGAAGATGCGCAGCATCGGGGCACGGACGCCATGGCAGGTAATGTTGTCAGCATGAGCAGCGCGCCAGCGCCGAGCGTTTTCGTGAGTGTCATTGGGTTTCCTCGCTAAGTTAACCCGGTGTCGTGTCAGTGCCGGTCAGGCGCTGGCGGTTTGTTGTGCCTTGGCCGTGGTCAGTGTCAGGCCGTGGGTCGATTGCAGATAGAGATACCCGCGCGCGGGCAGGGTGAGCGTGTCGCCGGTCAGGCTGCCCGATTGCGGGCCGGTGGCATGCCCCTTGCCCTTGAGGCGCAGGGTCTGCGGCGTGTCCGACAGGTTGAAGAGGCCGGTCAGCACATGGTCCGGGATGCTGCGGGTGATGCCGAGGAGCGGTTCGGGCAGATCCAGAAAGCCGGTCTTGCCCAGCCGCAATTCGGGCCGCGCCTTGCGAAAGGCGATTGCCGCGCGGTAGCTGTGCAGCACTGAATCGTTGCGCGCCTCTTGCAGATCGAGCGCGCGCGTGGCTTGCGGCGCCTTTACCGGAAGCCATGGGGTGCCGTCCGTGAACCCGGCGTTGGGTTTGCTGTGATCCCAGACCATCGGCGTGCGGCACCCGTCACGGCCCTTGTATTCGGGCCAGAAGGCGATGTTGGCGGTGTCCTGCAATTCGTCGCGGGTGATGTCGGTTTCGATCTGGCCCAGTTCCTCGCCCTGAAAGAGGCCGAGGGTGCCCGGAAAGCTCATCAGCAGGGCGATGGATTGTTTGGCGACCGCGTCCGGGTCACTGTCCGGCCCGGTCCAGCGGGTCACATGCCGCTGCACGTCATGGTTGGAGAAGGACCAGCAGGGCCAGCCTGCGGGGGCGTCATGCAGGAAACCTTCGATGCAGCGGCGGAAATGGCCGGCGGAATGGTCGTGGCTGAGCATGGCAAAGGAATAGGCCATGTGCAGACGGTCCGGGCCGGTGGTGTATTCGCCCATCACCTCGACCTGACGATGCCCCATCTCGCCGACTTCGCCGACCATCATCGCCTGACCATATTCATCGGTCAGCGCGCGCATCCGGCCCAGAACGGCAAGGTTCTCTGGCCGCGTCTTGGAATGGATGTGGTTTTGCGCCTCGTAGGGATTGCCGGGGAATACGGTCCAGTCCGAGGGCGGATTGTCGCGCAATGCCTTGTCATGGACATAGAAATTGACTGTATCGAGACGGAAGCCATCGACGCCCCGTTCGAGCCAGAAGCGCATCGAGTCGAGCAGCGCATCAACAACCTGCGGATTGTGAAAGTTCAGGTCGGGCTGTTCGGTCAGGAAGTTGTGCATATAATACTGGCGGCGTTTGGGATCGAAATCCCAGGCGGAGCCGCCGAAAACCGAGAGCCAGTTGGTGGGGGCGGTGCCATCGGGGCGCGGGTCGGCCCAGATGTACCAGTCAGCCTTGGGGTTGTCCTTGCTCGAACGGCTTTCGACGAACCAGGGGTGCTCGATACTGGAATGGCTGAGGACCTGGTCGATGATTACCTTGAGGCCCAGCCCATGCGCGCGGGCGATCAGTGCGTCGAAATCCGCGAGCGTGCCAAAAAGCGGTGAAACGCCGGTATAGTCGGAAACGTCATAACCCATGTCCCGGTCGGGCGACGTGAAGAAAGGCGAAAGCCAGACCACATCGATGCCAAGCGATGCGATATGATCGAGCCGTGTGGTGATGCCGTTGAGGTCACCAACGCCGTTGCCGGTGGTGTCCTGACAGGAGCGCGGGTAGACTTGATAGATGACCGCGTCGCGCCACCATTCCCGCATTACATATCCTCTGGCGCCGGGGCCGCAACGATTTAGATTCGTAACAACCATAACAAGCAAAGTCAAAAATTCAAAACGTTTTAATTCTGGAAAAATGCTGAAAATTGCAGCATATGCAGTTATCGTTGCCAGATGTTGTGATCCGGTCTAGCGTCATCTTTGAAACGCTTTGAACGCTGACTGAGAGGCGCCGCGATGGCCACACTGAAAGACATTGGTGCCGAGCTTGGCCTGTCGGTGGCGACCGTCAGCCGAGCCCTCAATGGATTTCCCGAGGTGAATGCCCGCACCCGTGACCGGGTCAGGCAACTGGCCGAGCAGATCGGTTATCGTCCCAACCGAACGGCGCAGCGGCTTGTGACGGGTCGGTCCGGCATTGTGGGGATGATCGTCAAGATCAGGCCGGACATGTCATCGGAGATGACGTTCTTTGAAATTCTGACCGGTCTGACCGCCGCGCTGGCGGCGCGCGATACCGATCTGGTGCTTGCGGTGGATCAGAGTGATGATCCTGTGGAACCCTATGAGCGGATGCTGGAGCGCGACATTCTGGATGGTTTTGTGCTGAATGCGCCAGTGCCGGGGGATCCGCGGGTCGCGTTCCTGCAGGCGCGTGGCATCCCGTTTGTGATGCACGGCCAGACCGCAGGCGATGTGGATTACCCGTTTTATGGCATCGACAACCGGGCAGTGATGGCGGATTCGGTTGGCATTCTGGCCTCGCTTGGTCACAAACGGATCGCGTTTCTCAACGGCGAGACGCGGCTGGCTTATGCCACGGACCGGCTGATGGGGTTTCGGGCGGCAATGGCGGCGGAGGGGTTGTCCGTGCCGGAGGCGTTCATCGCGTCGGAACTGCCGACTGAAAGCTATGGGCATTTGCGCGGACTGGCCATGTTGTCGGGTCGCGCCGGGCCACGTCCTACGGCGATCATCTGTGCCTCGACCCTGATCGCATCGGGTGTGATGAAGGCGGTGCGCGATCTGGGCCTGCAGGTGCCGCGCGATCTGTCGCTGATGGCGCATGACGACGCCTTGCCGCAATTGCGTGCCATCAACTTTGAACCGGCGCTGAGTGTGACGCGCGCGCCGATGCGCGACGCCTGCGCGCCGCTGGCGAACCATTTGATCGACCATATCGACGGGGTCGCGGCGACAGAGTTGCAGACCCTGATCCGGGCCGAGATCATCATGCGCGATTCGACCGGCCCGGTACCGGAGCGAGGGAGTGACCCATGGCACTTGACCACAAACTGACAGAGTTCGCTTTGCAGACCAGAGGTCTGGTCAAGAATTACGGCGCTGTCCCGGTTTTGCATGATATCAATATCGACATGGCGCCGGGTGAGTTTCTGGTACTGGTCGGCCCCTCGGGCTGTGGCAAATCCACGCTGTTGAACTGCATCGCCGGGCCGGAGGAGATCAGTGGAGGCTCGCTGCGGATCGGGGGCCGGGATGTAACGCATGAACCGCCAAAGGATCGCGATATTGCCATGGTCTTTCAGAGCTATGCTCTGTACCCGACGATGACGGTGGCGGGCAATATCGGCTTTGGCAAAACTGCTGCAGATCGACCATCTGCTGGACCGGCAGCCCAGCCAGTTGTCGGGTGGCCAACGCCAGCCCGCTGACCTGACTGTGACGCCGGTGATGATCGAGAATATCGGATCGGAGAGCTATATCACATTTGAACTTGGCGGCGCGCCGATGACGGCCAAGGTGCCGGTCCGGATGGAGGAGGATGCGGTGGCGCCGCAGATAGAGCACCGCAGCGCAGCCGACGGGATCGAGTTCTGCCAAGTGGCCCGGAGGGGCGCCGCCGCGTGGCGGCCGGGGGGGTGCGGATTGGTCGGTCATTTGGTCAGGATCAATTTGCCCGCGCGGGTAATCCGCAGCGTATAGACCTGTTCACCCAGCACGATTCGCGCCTGCCCGCCGGGGCCGGTCAGATCGGTCGCATCATAGGCGGGGATCGCGCTCTGGGCAGGCGTCGCGCTGCTGCGCGGGATTGGCGCGGCCATGGTCATATCCGCGTGTCCATTTGTTCGAGCCGCTCGAACAGCCCGTCAAGCGACAGCCCGGCTGTCAGATCGGAAACCTGCATGAGATGAAGCAGCGCGTGACGCAAGTCTTCTGGGTGGCTCTGGCGGGGCGCATGCAGATGAAGGGAAGGGGTTGGCATGGGAAACTCCTATCAAACGGCGATCAGGGCTTCCCCGTGTGGATGGAGTGGCTAGGTCTGCCTAATAGGTGACTGAAATAGTCTGATATGTCAATCCGGTTTTGTCAGCCCGGTTTTGTCAGCCCGGTTTTGTCAGCCCGGTTTTGTCAGCCCTTGAGCATCCGCAGCCCTTGCGTCGCGTCCGTGCGCACCGCGAGCCGTAAGCCGGGTTCGTCACCGGCCTTGAGTGCCGCAAGAATCAGGCGATGGTGGTGGGGCGGGTCCGAGCGCTTGAGCCGGGCATAAAGCGCCCGCATGGTCGGCCCCAATTGCAGCCAGACCGTTTCGCTCATCGCCAGAATCGCCGGAGCCTGCGCGCGCAGATACAAGGTGCGGTGAAATTCGAGATTCATCCGGATATAGCCACTGGCATCTTGTCGCGCGACCATCTGACTGACGCCCTGATTGATCGCCTCGAGCCGCTCGATCAGCGCAAAATGCGCGCGGGGCAGGGCGCGCGTGGCGAGTTCGGGTTCAAGCAGCGCCCGCAAGGTAGCCAGTTCCTCGATCCGGTCATTGGAGAGTGCGGGCGTGCTGACCCGGCCGGAGGACGAGATTTGCAGCGCGCCTTCGGCAGCCAAGCGGCGCACCGATTCGCGCGCGGGGGTCATCGAGACGTCATAGTATTTGCCGATGCCCCGCAGGGTGAGCGATTGTCCGGGTTCAAGTTCGCCATGCATGATGCGCGCGCGCAGCGACCGGTAGACCCGGTCATGCGCGGCTAGCGTCGGATCGACGGGGCGTGGCGTGAACATGCGGTGACTGTGATCACAAATGCGCTACGGGTCAATCGGTGAAGCGGACCCTGTGCAGCGTTTCGCCATGCGTCCGAAGCCAGCGGCGACAGTCCGCATGGGTGGGAAAAAGCCGCTCGACCACGGCCCAGAAAGCGGGGGAATGGTTCATCTCGGCCAGATGGGCCACTTCATGCGCGGCGACGTAGTTCAGGACCGCTTGTGGCGCCATGACCAGCCGCCATGAATACATCAGCGCACCTGCGGATGAGCATGACCCCCAGCGCGAGCGGGTGTCGCGCAAAGTGAGGCTTTTGTAAGAGCGGCCTAGCTGTGCTGCGTAGTGATCGGAGGCCTGCGCCAGATGGTCGCGGGCCTGTGATTTGACAAAGGTTTGCAGCCGGGTGGCGGTGCGTTGATCAGGTTCGTCCGGCACGATCAGCGCGCCATCGCGAAGGGTCAGCCGCCGGACCGGGCCGGCCATGATCGGCATGTCTGTTCCCAAAAATGGCAGGTGCCCGCCGATCGCGGGCCGCTGATCGGCCCCGATACCTGCCAGATGCCCGCGCAGCCAGCCTTCGCGGTCGCGCAGAAAGGCGATTGCCTCACGTTCAGGCGCGCGCGGCGGCAGGGTCAGCGTCACCCGCCCATCAAGCCGCGACACCCGCAGCGACAAACGCCGCGCCCGCGTGGACCGACGCAACGAGACAGTGATCGGGGGGTTGCCAGGCAGGACATGTTGACCCATATGCGCCCTCCGGGCTGATCGGCGTGCCAAAGGCTTTGACACTGTCAGAGGCTTATGGCAGGGGACGGCGATGCGCCGCAAGGCCAAGACATTTTGCGATGCGCCGTGAGGCGAAATCAACTTGAAGGACAATCCATGCCCAAAGCCGAATGGGGAAAGAAGCGTATCTGCCCGACCACGGGCAAGCGGTTTTATGACCTGAACGCCAATCCGATCGTCAGCCCCTATAGCGGGCTGGTGGTGACGCCGGATCTGGGCAAGAGCCGCACCATGGTGGCCGATGCCGAGGACGTGCAGACCAAGAAGGCCAAGGTCGTCGAGGACGAGAACGATCTGCTGCTGGACGACGAAGAAGCCGAAGATGATGTCGATCTGGGCGATGAAGTGCTTGAAGATGACGAAGAGGACGATGACGTGTCCTTTGACGATCTGGCCGATGTCGCGGTGAACGACGATCTTTGATCCATGCGCGGCGCCCCTTGACGGGACGCCGCAAAACCGATCACGGGCGGGATTTTTCACTTGATCTCGCCTGTGCTGCTCGCTTAGAGAGCGGGGCATGCCGGAGACGGCGCAAACGATGTGGGGCCATAGCTCAGATGGGAGAGCGCTTGCATGGCATGCAAGAGGTCAGGGGTTCGATCCCCCTTGGCTCCACCAAGCACTAAATCTAACCCATTGTTATAGAACGAAGTTTTTCCGCTCGTTCCCAACTTCCCACCAGTACTCCCGCCGCTGGATACGATGGCATTTATAGTATCCAATGTGATGCAGGTGTGTTTCGATTAGTCTGGACCAAATGATCGCCTGAAATAGGGCGACCCGTCGCACTGTATGCAGGTTCGAGGGCTGCGCCGGATGTCCTGGCGCAGAGCCTCCGGCATAGAACACACTAAAAGACCGATGATTATTTGGTGCCGGTTGCTTGTGGCCACTGCGATGTCCGGATGCGCGGCTATGTCCGGGTGCGCGGCTACGTCCGGCTGCGCGGCTATGTCGACCAGGTCGTGATTGGCTGTGGCGGCGATATCATTGCCCGCCACGCCAGATGCCGGGATCGCGAAGACATGGTCTTTGACCCGATCCACTACTTGCCCCTGCCGGAGCAGAAGACGTGCGCATTGGAGTGAGCCATTGAAGGCGCCATTGGTTCAAGCCCAACGGCGAACGCAGCGCCCTTGGCGGAATGGGATTTGCCGGACGAATTTGCAACCCTGCGCCGTTTGATGGAGGCCCGGATGATCAAGGCGGGGCGCCGTGAGTATGTGCAGGTCTTGCGGCTCTTGGAGACATTCGAGATGGGGGATCTGCAGGTTGCGGTCAAAAATGCCCTACACTTGGGCGCAATCGGGTTTGATGCCGTCAGACACCTCGTGCTGTGCCAGATCGAGCAGCGACCGCCGAAGCTGGATCCGGACGTCTTTCCCTATCTGCCACGCGCCAATGTTGGGATGACATCTGCGGCCAGCTACATGTCCCTGATGCGGGGGCAACCAGCATGACCCAAGCCCCTCAAATCCTGCCGGAGCATCGCCTCAAATCACCGCGGCTGCCAACCGTTCTGCGGGAATATGGCAAGCTGGCCCGCCAATCGGCGGCAGAAGGGCCGGATCATGTCCAGTTCCTTGCCCGTCTGATCGCATTGAAGATGCCCGGCGGCGTTCGCCGCCAATCCTCATTTGCGGGCGTCCGCCTGCGACCGCGAGCGGCGCATGATCGAGCGTCGGATCAAGGCGGCAAGGTTCCCGGCAGTCAAAAGCCCCCCCTCTGATGGTTTGGCTTGCAAACCATTGCCGGGGTAACGGAC
>Ga0105053_10007139_pt1 | contig 15054 bp, 16 predicted proteins | sample BON01_FD_78093 | JGI IMG/M metagenome (GOLD analysis project Ga0105053, IMG submission 78093) | Freshwater microbial communities from Lake Bonney liftoff mats and glacier meltwater in Antarctica - BON-01 | ecosystem: Environmental > Aquatic > Freshwater > Ice > Glacier meltwater | place: Lake...
CATTTCCATGGGGCTTCGGGAATTGCCAATGCCCTTCTCTTGTTACCGTCAGAGATGGACTTCCTCTCCAGGTCTGCGATCATGTTGGTTATGCAGGCCCGCAAGAAGGGGATTGTCATGACGGTTTCCTGTACATCCCCACCGGCTGCCATTTGATTGAGCTTTTCCGGTAGGGCCGAGCGCACTAGTAGGCCGATATGCCAGGCTGGTTCTAAGTCATTCCTGCCTGCGTTTTCGGGTTTGTCCTTTCTGCACGGGACGCACCATCCTTCTGGATCAACTTGTGTGGCCGACCATGCTCTTTCGCATTGGATGCACAGCCTGGAGCACTCCTCTGCTCGGGCTCTGACCCACCACCCCCCTCTTGTTGTGTGGTAGTCTTCATCCACGAAGCCGCCAGCATCCATTTGCAGCAGATCCTGTTTGTCAAGCATTGTTTTTCGTAGAGCCATTATGTTGGTACCCCCGAGTTTCCTGAGTTGATGCAGTCTTGCCAGCGAGGGGGTATCAAGTTGACACTCGAACTCGAGGCCCAAGCCATCCTCTCTGTCTGTCTCATCTCTGGGGAATTCCATCGTCCACTTGAGCACGTCTGCCTGCGAACCCAGTACAACCTTTTCCACATCTCGGTGGTCCTCCGGATGGATAAACTTGGCATGTGTGCCGATGGTACACCAGGTAGTCATATTATAATGAGGGCACCAGTAGTTGGCGACTGAGGTCCAGCCATATTGGGGTAGTTTGAGTTTGTCCACGAGGGTCACGAGTAGAATCTATTCCTCCCTGGGGCTCTCAACCAGTGCCATGGTGCGAGTGGGTCAGGCTTGTCTTGTCTCCTTTGTTTAAGTCTGTGCCAGGCTCCCTGGAGCATCAGTTCTGTGATGTCGTGTGCGTCAACAGCGCTAACAGCCAGGCCCTGTCCTGGTGGGACGAGGGCAGGAGGTCTGCAGTTTCCCGTTCTAGCCTCCCATTCACCAAAGGCCTCGTCGAATGCCATTAAAGGGGAGAATTTGCCCCTGCCCACCTGCTACCTTCTAAAGAGTCTGGAGTGGGAAAAGATGCTCTTCGCGACGAGGCCTCCCTCCGATGACAGGATTATCCTGATGTCTGAACCCACCACGTCCGAGTCCGCTCTGCATTCCGGGCGAGAGAGATCTCTCAGGAGCTCTGCAAGCTTAATCAGCATGAAGTGGGACGCTGGGGCTGGATCTCTGCGCTTGAAGCCGGTCGGGAGAATCTGCCGAGTTTCCCGTACGTTCTTTATTAGTGCGCATCTAACCTTTTGCATGTCAATATATGATGTGCCTCCGTGTTGGTGGCTCCTGCCCCTACTCGGAAGCTTCGGCAGAGGTTGGATGTTGGCTGGGGCATGTCTGTATTGGGATACGCACTGCTCAACGTTCGATGCCCAGTTTGGTAGATCCCATTTGCTCTCCACCTCTTCGAGCAATGCCGTATGATGTCCCCAACTGGCTTCGCCCGCCTCCTCGGGAAGGAGGTCCTGGGCACTCACCCACCAACTCTTTAGTTGTTGTGTGAGGTGGGGATATTGCCTGCATTTCTTTTTGAGCCTGCAAAGGAGACTGAGTATAGTTTCCCTACTATCTGCTGCTGCGGTTATGGCTGACTCGGATTTCTTAAGGCCTGCGCTGATTCGGGACAAATTCAGGGCTGCTTCACCTACCCCTCCGATTGTAGAAGGTAGTGGTGCCATGTGCTCTTCCTCCAGCTGAAGGAGTATTTTCTCGGTCACTTCAACCGCTTTGGTGAGGGCCTCAAGTATTATGCCCGTCACTGACTCCTCTTGAAGAGGAATTCCATCGATTTTGCAAGTGTTGCGCAGTTCTTGAACGCCTTTCTGCATTGCCGAGAGTTCGACCAAGAGGGAGGAGTTTTTGATATTAGGGAGAGGTTGGCCACCCACCACCGAGGTGAGTTGGGTGAACTCTGCCTGGATTTTCCCCAAGTTCCTTGCTCTTTGCTTCCTGGTCGTGCCGCCCTGCTGGGCTGAGGGGAGGGCGGGGAGACTAGCCTTTGGAAGTTTGAGGTTCGCTACAAGCTTGTTGTTTCTGCTCAGCCATGATAGCCATACGTTTAGAGTAGCTTCGTTTTTTGCTGACAGGCCTTTAACTTTGTGTGTGTAGAAGCGGGTAGCGTTGATCGTAGCGTACGCTCTAGGTATGGTGTCAAACGTAGGGAAGATGCCTCTCGTTAGTATCTTACGAACTTTGAGGAAGACTGTTTCTCCTGAGCGGGTGGACCACTCTTGACCAGCTTATCGACGGCTTGTCCCAGGCAATCCTGTTTAGGAAGACATCTCTTCCTACTCCTCCTAGACTGATCAGGTACAGGCGTACATTGGAGTCTGGGGGGCCCGACAGCAGGATGTCTATTCATTCTATTGGGAGGTTGCTCACTTCGATGTCATCAAAATGGATGAGTTCCTCTCCAATTTGGGTGTCGCCACTGGTTTCTGAGGGGGATCCAATCACTAGCTTGATGACTCTGTGGCTACCATCGTTGAGCCTGGTTGTGTTTAGCCCGGTCCATCCTTTCGTAGGCATATCGGGGTTGCCTTGCTCGTCATCAGAGATGTTTTTGTCCACATCAGAACCTCTCTCGTTAGATGAGGTTAATCTCTTCGTCCGAGTCGTCTCCCGACTCGGTTCCCTCGGTTCCTTCGGCTAGCCGGTTGTCGATCTCGTCTTCGGTCGGCCTAGCTGATGGGAAGCCTGGTAGCTGTGCCAGCCATACCGCCGCTCCAATGTGGTGTCGATCGCTTCCCTTAAGGACGGAAGGCCAGGGCTTCGTGATTGCCCATCTATTTGAAGGCTGCGTAGCCGTCCTTGGTCTATTGTGGTCACGATGAACCCAGCTGTCTCTGTTGAGAGGCACTTGACCGACATCTGCTCGCCCCGTATTTGTACCCTTAGTTCGAGCCCTGCCTGTATGGAAAGGGTAGCAAGTGTGATGTTGGGGGTCGAGGAAATAGTGTATTCGTTGAACGGTTCCCATACCACTTCGATTTCAAGTTTGTTCGCTAGATAGCATGCAGAGGTGAATTCGTTCTCGCCCGCCTTGTTCCAGCTGAGCAGTCCTGCTTCTTTTTGGAGTTCCAATAGATTTGAGCATACATTGTCAGTGAGCGCTTCCTGGTAGGCGAGTCTTATCATTTGCCTTGTGCCATCGTCAAACTGGTGGCATCTCTCCAGATTACCCCACATGGAGTCGCAGAGGGTGACCAGTGGGAGCTTCACCTGGATCCCTCCATTCTCTCTCGGGAAGGTGAGAAGGTAAGCTGCCGTGTTACGGCCTATGTTCCAGGAGTTTTTGTATGCTCGGAGCCATACGGCAGTGAGGATCTTTATGTCTGCTTCTGGCCACCTGATAAGGGGGGCTGAGAAGGAAATCAGTGGTGGGAGGCACGTCGATACAACCTTCAGTGCTTGGTCTATTCTTAGGTCTTCATTCTTGCGGAGGTAGGAGGCCACCTCGATAGCCCCATCGATCACCTTGCTCCGTTGGGCAGAGGAGTCCAACCACATGCTCTGGTGCATGCCAAGGAGCCTGGTGGTAGGTAGATCTGTCAGGAGTTGTTTTTAGTCGGACTCCCTCATATTCAATGTCTTGAGGACTCCAGGAGGTGGCACATTGTCGGCAGCAGCTGTCAGGGTCCGTCACATAGAAGTGGTGGCTTTCCTTGACGGTACCACAGGTCTTACACATGACCTTCGTGGTATTCCTCTGGATCGTGTGCACAGCCCCTTCCACCTGGAGGTCCTGCTCACCTGGGGCGAAGGCGTCGTCCCCTTCGCATGCCGCGGTCAGCCCTCTGATCTTTGCTGTGCGGGCCTTCGCCCTGCGAGCTTTGGCATTGGCTATTGTTCTACCTCTCCGGGCCTCTCTGCCGTAGAGGGCTCCCGTTGCAAGTGACTTCTTGGTCGAGATCTTCAGTCCAGTCCAATCTTGGAACTGCTGCACCAGCCTGAGAAGTGTATCTGCATCGGCTGTGTTCTCCGTGTACAATGAGAGATCGTCTGCGAAGGCTTGGTGGTTCCATTCTGGGGTGTTCCTGACCTTGTGGGAGATACCAGTGGAGTCCAACAGTCGAAGGAGAGCGTTGATAAACAAGTCAAACAGGAGCGTGGAGAGAACTGAACCTTGGACTGTTCCCGTGTCCAACTGGATGGCTGCTGTGCCTTCCCCACCGACCTGCACCCGCATAGAGGAGTTCTCGTAGATGTTCTTGATTAGCCAAACATCTGGGACCCCAAATCCCTCCAGGATCGTCCACAGGCATGAATGGCCTGCTGAGTTGAAGGCATTTTTGAAGTCAAGATCTACTTGTATGAGCGTGCCGTCATTCTTCATTGCCTCCCGTATTAGCCAGTTGGCTTTTTGGATGACAAGTCGGACTGCTCTGGAGTTCCTAATCCGAACTGTGAAGATTCGAGGACCGAGTAGCGCTCCACCAGTCCTTTCAGCCTGCTGGTGATTATGATGTTGACCAGCTGATAGAAGGCGTTGCAGAGGGCGATCGACCTGTAGTTATTAAAGAGTTCTGGTGTCGAGGCATCTTTGCAGATCAAAATAACCCTTGCTTCGAGGTCTGCATGCTTACATTTGTAGTGCCCAGTAAGGATGAGGTTGACGATAGTCATCGCCCGCCTACGAAAGATTTCCGGTGCCTTCTTAAAGAGGTCGGCGGGCATTTTATCCTCACCTGATGCTTTTCTGTTAGCCATTCTGTTTATGAAGAGGTTGAATTCCCAGAATGTGGCGACTGGATATCCCAACCTTTCCTCTCTGCCAATCGTTCTGTTGGAGAAAATACCCGCCTCTTCCAGGAACGTGGTATCCCTTACAGCACTCTTGTTGGTATCCCTTACAGCACTCTTGTTAGGAACGTGGCATCCCTTACAGCACTCTTGTTGGGCCCCTTCCGGGACATAGGGACTGGTCCTGTGTGTCCTCGTGCACATGCGGTGAAGGGCTGATATGCGTTGGTCTGGAAGAAGGATTCTGCTGCTGCAATGAGATTGCCATCACGCCATGGGCCCGTGGATAGGATAAGAGAGGGTTGCTGGAGCTGTGGGCCCCCCTGAAACGAGGTGGCCCAGTCCAGCAGACCCGACATGTGAGTAAGTGTCTCTGTGCCCACAGCGATGCCTTCAGAGTCAACTACTAGCGTATATTTCTCTCCTGTCTTTATCATCTGCTCCTGGAGGCTGTGAAGAACATCCTGTGCCTTCATTCTATCGGCAGGGGGGGTGTCTTTATCGCTCCACGCCCATCTGAAACCAGTTGGGCATTCCCAATACACTTCACTCATGGCAGTGGCCTTGTTATGTTTATTATGGACCATTCGCACCCCCTCGATTCCAAACTCGAAGATAAACTGCTGCATACTCGCCTTCTTGCGGCTGTCTTTGTTGTGCTGCTTTTCTTCTAATTTCGTTAGGAGATCCCGGTGCTTCTTGATCTCGGACCTCAGGGCTTCGGCCCATCTGGGCATTCCTCTGATGACCCTTCTAGCCTCATCGGACATGGAACGAAGACCCATGTGTTCGAATGCTCGGTCGGTGGCAAAGGTGGTTCTTTCTCCATCCGTGTGGTCCACTGCATCTACATAGGCGGCTGCAAGGAAGGAGTGCTCATGTCTGACGGCAGTCTGCTCCTTGCTACGCCCGGGCTGGCGTTCCTTGGCTCGCCGCCTGGCTTTGGCCTCTCTTAGCTGGAGTTTAAGCACTTCGTCCTTCATCACTTCTTGATCTGCCCGTTGCATTTCCACGAGCGTATCGCCGTCATTCTCCTCTGAGGCTGGAAGCATCTTGTCTTGGACTGCCTCCTGCCACGCCCGTAGGTGGGTCTGGAAGAAGACTGCATCGAATCTATCTGTCGGTGCCAGTTGTTTCCTGGCTGGTTGCGGTTTCTTGGAAAATTCTTCTGCGGGTAAGCTAAAGCTGAGAATAGCATGATCGAACCTTTGGTGCGCTATATCGTTGAACACTGCTCTTGGGGATGCGAGGTGGAAGTTCCAAGAGATGCCATGATCCAGCTTGGCGCGTTTTCCTCCCCGTTTCCATGTGTGCTCCGTTGGTGCAAGATGGTTCCCTTGGAGTCAGCACAGAATTTCGCCAACCTGACATCGGCCTCTGCTAGTTTCTTTTCCAGGCGATGAGTGTAGTTATGTCGCCCCCCCGGGATAGAGCCATTGATATCCTCAATCAGTATGACTTGTTCACCAGGGTGCCTGCTTATCCAGGAATTTATAAGTCCCGAGACCACGTTCTGTTGGCCTCCGTCGTTTGCGGTGAATTGGTAGAGATTGATGATATGAAGGTTGCCACCGTTTTTAGTCTTAGTGGTGATAAAGACCAACCTGCCTGCAGTTGGTGGCTTGCGAGCTCCTTCCCTTTTAGAGCCTTTGGAGGACCCCGGCGGGAGAGAGAAGTGGGTTGCAGACGGGAAGTAGTAGGAGTCTACGGCAGTTAAAGTTGTGAATTTGTAGTGCCGACCCAGTTCATCTTGGTTCGCTGCCCCATTGATTGTCACCGTGGAGATGCAGATCTAGTAGTGGGGGAAGAGGGCGTGCAGCTCACTTTTCACCGCATCAACTTTGTTCTCCGGGATCCTCAGGTCTTACAAGCAGATGATGGGGTCTCCCATCTCGAACAGGGCGAAGATTTCCTCTCTCCCTCCTCGGAACCCATGGGGTCCTACGTTCAATGAGGAGATCCTCAGGTCAGAGATGGTTTGAGTGAGGTGGCCCAGTGTTGATAGGTGGGTGTACCATTCGGATTTGTCCATCCTGTCCACCGCGTTCCAGGCCTCTCGGTTAAGAAGGAGTTTTTCGTTTCTGACCTCTCGGAGCTTGGCGTTGGTCCCATCGCATCCCATCAGGGATGTACCCTGTGCTGCCAAAGTGGATAGTCCCCTCTTTCTAAGCTTGTGGATCCAAACGGAGATGTTAGTATTGAGTCCATCGTAGAAAGCCCTTATCATCATCCATCATTGTCTAGGGTATGTTGAGTATGGGTCCTCCCAGAGGGTGGCTATGTCAGAGATAGCCTCGTACTCTTTCTCTTCCAACAGCCATTCTCTGAGGATCGCTCTCCACCTCTGGACCCCCGAGCCCGAGCATCGGATTCCGAGAGTCTCTCTGGGCGAGAGAGGTCCATGTCTGGGTGTGCAGTCTGGGCAGGCGGTGAGATGCCCGTCTCAGCCTGGTCCGTGGGCGGCAGGAGTTCTTCTAAAATCTGGTAGATGCAGGCAGTCGTGTCCTGGACGTCCAAGGATCTGGCCAGGCATGCGGTTAGCTGGGGCCATGAGTATTTCTGTGCTTTCTTCTCCGCCCTCAGCAACAGCTGTGTCATGCCATTTGGAAGTGGTTTCCCTGTTTCCGGCTCTAGAGCCAGCTCAGTCAGCAAAAGCCCTGCCGATGCCATTTCCCCATCCGTGCTCTCATACCAGGTCTTCAGTTTGGGTCCTGTGTCATTCATAACAGTACCGACATGCCGGAGCTGCTGGATGTGTCTCTCAAGGGGCTCGATGTACCACTGGGGGGTTATGTTGTCATTGGAGTCCAGGATGGCAGAAGAGAGCTGTGAGGTGGTGAAGAGCTCTGGGAATAATCGAGTCTCCGTGTCGTTTTCAAAGCCGAGTATTTTCTTCACCACTTTGGGCGGGAGAGGGTACTGCGCGATTTCACTCAGCAGCAGCCCTACATGCTCCAGGCTTCCCTCACAGAGACTCTGGAAGTTCGCAATACTTGTTTGCAGCCTTACCAGGGTGAAGGGGTTGACCTCTTCTGGGTGCGGGGATCGAGTCTCCGGCTCTCTCGGGGGGGTCATCAAGGGACTGCCGCCCTTCTGGCTCCTTATCCTTGGTGCTTTCGGCCCAAGGGGGGGGCGGGAGGGGGGCTGTCGGGTCCAGGGAGGAGTCCTGCATGCTCGAGGACTCTCCCTTTGGGTCGTTTATCAACTCTTCTTCAACTCGCATCTTCGCCCCCTCCCTCCGTTCTTCCACCAGGGGGCTGTTCACTAGCCCAGTAGGATGAGGTAGCGTCCTGCTGGTTGTAGCTTTGACCTCTCCGCTGGCCGCCTCGTGCCCAGGGCTTGGGGTACCTAGGCCCTCGCCGCTCCTGCACGCTATCCTGGCAGCCTCACCTGCAATCCTTGGGCTCTTGTGCCAGTGGGGTGGTCTTTTCTTAGGCTCCGGCGCATCCTGTCTAGCGTGCTGTCCGGAACCAATTTCAGCATTGTCCATACCTCCCACGGAACGTTCTGCTCGCAAGCGCTTTCTAGTTGTCTTTGCTCTATACATTAACATGTACGCCTTACATTTCAGAACGTCGTGCAAGGCAATTGGAGAGACGATGGTGTTGTTGCACCGATTCCAAGCTGCCTCCCTTCTAGTGAAAGCAACATAGTGCACTGCGTTGTGGCTTCCAATGTGCTCAATGACTCCAATTAGCTCATAGATTAGGGGCTCACCTTTCACTGTCATGTAAGGGTTAAGATCTAGTTCCTCTCTGAATCCGACCTGGTGATGTATTTGTTCCTGGATAACTAGGCGCTTGAGGTGGATCATCAAGATCGTCGGCGGAGCGGAGATCGAGAAAGGCAGCGTGGAGGTGCCCACCCGTCCACAACTACCACACCGGTACTCGTCCAAGGCGCTCAGTGCTGGGGTGAAGAAAGCCTCGAGGCACTGGTTTACAGTACTGTTCATGGGGGGCTCAAGATCCAAAGACAGATGTGCAATTGCCGCCTGTTGAACAAGGCTGTGGGGGCAGGTTGAGCATGTTAGCACTGTTTGGCCCGTAGAAGAATTCCCGCAGGCCACCCTGGTCCATCTTGCCGAGTAGGCAAACTAGGAATTCATGGGCGTCTGCCTGCTGCCCTGTGTGGAATTCATCGGCAATCCGTGGCAGTGTGTCAAGCAGGGGTCTGAGAAGGTAGTGGGGACTTAATCTGGATTGTAGCTGGGAGATGCATTCGAGGAGTCGGGATTCGAGCGACCTCCTCAGCCTCGGCTGCCGAGCCCTCGCCTCACCAAGCTCCCAGACCCCTACCAGACAATGCAGTGTGTCATTAAGGAAGCATGTGTTGCCAATGTTCGTCGGTCCTCTTGTCTGGGCAGATCGCACGGGGAGGGCATTGGATCTTGAGTGAGGGACCCTGTTGCTCCCGTCACCAGCGTCGACAGTCATTGCGTTCCACTTCGCACCCGTCTTGCTGCTTGCTCCTCTCGCCTTTCCGCTCCCAATTCCGACCGAGATGATATCGACCCCTCCGTCATCGTCCACGACCTGTATTACGGCACTGTTGCGGGCCGTCTCCGACCGCCAGGCCATGTCGGTTTCGTCGCCTGCACCTTGCGGTGCCTGGGATCTGGAGGCATCCAACTGATCATCTGTGCCTATCTCAGCACGCATTCTGGTTTCGGCCACATTCTCGTGGGAATGGTCGTTGTCCTTGCATTTAGACTCGGCCGAGTCCGTGTCTGCGGCCTTGTGTTCCGTTTAATGATCATTCTCGTTTCCTTCGAGGTGACCGCACCCACCATCCGTGCCGGTCTCATCTCCACCCTCATTAGTGTGGGCACTTCCGATGTCCTGTGTCACGTGCTGCGCAACCCCAATGTCTCCGTTTGCTGTCTCGTGGCACCTCGCAGTTGCCGGAGCATCCCCGGTGACTGTGTCGCCTATCTAGAGCGCTGCTCCGGCATCATGGCCAGTGCCGTGGGGCGCTCCCTTTTCAGCCGCGCCTACGGCTATGTGGCTGTGCTCATCACCTGTATCGTCTGCTCCCGTGATGCTGGCAGCAGCACTGCCACTGCCCCTGTCACGGTCGTTGTCGGGGCAGGGGGAGTAATTTGTCGCGAACGCCTCATGGCGATCTTCATTTCACAGCCTGTCTCGGGGTTGCTCGTGCCCCCAGAAGTGCCTTTACCATTCGAGCACATAGAGCTTCCAGCAAAGCTACTAGACTATTTCTTACGAAGTAATAAAAGCAACATCAATCAATTTCCAGTCGGTATCTGTTCTCCCACTGTTGGCAGTGCCATGAGCACTTCCACTAGTATTGACAGCGCCGTTACTGTGGCCTTCGTTGGCAAGAGCCGCCGGGTGCCCATATCGTGATCGATCCTCGCGTAGGGTGCATCATATTGGAACGGACTGGGTGCTGTCTTGGGTCGAGCTGCTCACCCTGCTTTGCGTTTCGACTGTCTAGTGAATCCAGCTCGTTGGGTGTGCCTTGCCGGTGGCACATCCGCTGACAGCTGTTCCACCCGTCCAGTTCCTTGGTGTATGTGCATTCAGTGGGTTTTGCAGCCCACAATATGTATATATACATATATATATATATATACACATATATATATATATAAATATATATATATATATATATATATGTATTCATATTTATGTATGCATATATATATATATAGATATTTAAATATAGGTATATATGTGTTTATGTATATACATATATACATCATTATAAATATATACATATTTACATTAATATGGATATACACGAATCCAGATGGACCTATGTATGTCTATATCCATGTATGGACGCGCACAGCGCACATGCGGGCGCGCTTGTCCACACACACAAACACATGCCTACACACGCATATACACACACACAAATTGAAACACAAATACATACGCACACATACCAGGGTACATATACGCACTTATACACACCCACATACACACCCACTCTCTTTCTCTCTTTCTATCTCTCTCTGGTACTCTCACTGGTACCTCAATCACACCCAAACAGAGTACGAAGGGTTTTGTTTGGGAGTGGGGGATTCAGATGAGTATGACCTTGATTTGATATACAGAAGTGTGGGATAAACCTTTCAATGATGTATTGACTCGTGTTGATCGGTTGTATCTTTGATGGGTTTGCAACCACTTTGTCATGATGTGTTATTTTGTTTAATTAACCCCATATTGGTCAGCCTGTGTCTCTATACTGTCTCGCATGACGTATGTCACACCTTACATAGTGATACTGAATGCAACAAAGTCGTCGTCTTTGCTTGTTTTCCTGAGTCAGTTTGACACAATCCGAGGCATATTTTTCCCGCCTTTGTTTTTCCCCACCAAAAAAAAGATGGCACAAATTTTGTACCACAAAACGGTCTGTGGTACGAATACTTTTCCTTAAGGAAAAACTTGGTTCTTGAGCTGACACCCAACCAACCAACCCCCCATTTATGTTTAGGAAAAGACAATAAGCGTACCCCATGCCATATGTCAAACAATGTTCCCTCGGTCCACGAACTCCAGAATAATAATTACATACCATCAGGCCCTACAAACATACACATATGATTGCTTTTGTTAATTGAAATGATGATTGCTTTTGTTAATTGAAACAAAAATTTGGTACCCTGCTTGAGGGCTATGTAGCTCAAATATATGTAGATATGAGTTCTCGGTTTTTTGAGTTTTTGCCGGTATCGAACCTACGACTTCGGGATTGACAGTCCCGCGCTCTGACCAACTGAGCTAGTTTTCATCGTCTCGGATGGTCATACACATACACCGCTTCAAAACAGCATTCATGTGTTCAAGGTCCATTGCTGGAGTACCGTTCAATTCGTGCCAGGAGCTTCTTTTAGGACTTTAGTCACATTGCATCTGTTACAATCCCACTGCACTGGGGGGCTACAATACCCAAAGCAAAGCGACAGGAAATTGACAGGGTCAAGGCTGCTGTCAGATTTTAACACCAGACATTGATAACGCCCTTGATATCTTCTGTAAGATGAACAAGTTGTGTCCAGTGGACGTACCGTGTCAATCCAATGCCGACTCGGGCGGCACCGCCCGATCAAGTCGGGTACCCGACTTGAGAGCGCGGTATCTGCACGAGTGGGCAATCTACTGTCTCCTAAATTATGGTACACGGTCACCTTACTACTGCGCACAACTCGTATGCGTTCTCAACTTCTTGGGAGGGTCCGCGGTGTGGCGGCTTTACAAACAAACAAACAAACCATACATGAGATGTTCTCGAGGGGGACACCCCTTCTGAGAGAGAACCGATGTCCATCGCTATCCAAGCGAGTGACTTGTATGTGTGGTGATATTGGTAATAGTGGTAACAGGAGGGAGTGTAGACTCAAGCGGGAGACAATCAGACTCTTTTGGAATAGAGTATTCATTCTGTGATTGTAAGATAGCTCCAATGGATGAAAACGCAGGGGTAAATCAGCTCAAGTTTTAAAGACTCTGGGACAAACGCTAGGGTCAGACACTTAGAGTTACGGTCGTAGGGTTACCAAATTAGGAATTCCTAAAACTAAACCCTAAAGGGGGGGTTCAATTCGGTGGTCAATACACGGAGACGAAACGGGGTTTAGAACTAAACACCGATTTAGATTGTCAACCAAACAAAACTGACAATGCTAAAAGCAAGAAAACGAAACCAATTCTCTGTTTCGCAAAAAGACCTAAGGAGATATAGGACTACGAGGACCGGACAGAAGAAGGTGGGACCGGAATGGCTGGCACGACCTCAGGCTACCCCTGAATTTCTTAGGTCTTAGTTACTCCTGACATATGTCTCTTTTATGAGACAATACTATCTTGTTTTAGATATCTTCCCTTCCACTTTTTGAAGAAAAGTGCAGTGTCATTGAATTCAGTTTCAGATATGCATATCGTGGGGCGCTTGGCAAGGGGAGGGGTTATCTATGAGAATTCGCCACGCCAACCCAAGAGGCCTACTAGGCAGGTCAGCAACGTCACAAGTTTGCGTCCATGTTGACCCACTCCAAACACAAGTCTATGTCCAGGGCTGCTACGAAGAGGTGGAACAGCGCGCTGACGCGAGCCATCGTCTTGGAGCTTGAATAGCCTGCCATCATGCTGCTCCATGCCACTGTGTTGTTGCAAAAGAAGTAGACTCGACGCCCGCGCAGTTCTTCTAACGGTGTAAGGAAGCCACTTAGACCTGTGAGCATTTCTAGCACACAAATGACCGAGGAGCACTGTGCCTTGAGGCTGTCGAGCAACCACGGCGGGCACATGTCTGCAGTATGAAGGAAACCTCATTTCCCCTGGCCAGCGCGTGACTTTCATTTGTACAGTCGGGTCGTTTTATTCAACATGTTATATTTTCCCGTCGCTGTGTTGGAGTTGGTCTTGTTTGTCAATATTAACAATTTCCTTGTTTGTTTGATCGCTTTAACTTGAATTTGTTTTATTTGTTTCGATCAAATAGAGCTTCCAGCAAAGCTACTAGACTATTTCCTACGAAGTAATAAGAGCAACATCAGTCAAAGATTTCAATCCTCCCCTTTCCGTTTGCTCTATTTTCCTGGCGTGGGGGGGTACCCAAAAACATTACAAAGACCCAAGTGAGACCCACACGTTTTGTTTCTTGCATGCCTTCTCTCCTGCTTTCTTGCTTGCCGCGGCCGATGTTTTTCTGTCCTTCGTGCCTTGTTTGCCTTGTTTCTTTTTTCGTTGCCTTCGCGGGTACGCTGATAAGATAAGTAGCGATGTTCCGGCGACTCATACATATGTTTGACATGACTCATTCATATGTGTAACATGACTCACGCATATCTGTGCAATATGACTCATTCGCATCGCAACGTCACTCATGTGTGTGATATTATTCATTCATCTGTGTGACATGTAACGATGCTCATGGTCCCAGCAACTTTTGAAGTTTCTTGGTTCTTATGTGACTATGTCGGGTTTCGGGTGTGACATGATCACATAGGAACCAAGAAAGTGGCTCGGACCATAGCATCGTGACTATGTCGATGGGCTCCAGCCCCGAGCCACCGCCCGCCATTAAATACGTCCAAATTGAATAAAGATGTCAGAATTCAGAAAAGACTTCCGAATCACCAGAAAAAAAATTCCAAAGAAAAAAACAAAGGAAGACAGACAGGAAGCCGGAGTTTCTTGAATTGTTTTAAGTGGTCCGTAAGGGTCTTCAGTAACTCATCCGCGATTTTTGCTCAATTGGTTAGAACGCGACACATACGCAAAAAACAGTCATCCACGCAAAAAATTGTCCTCCTCATTTGCATTGTTCTATTCCGGCTGCAAACCGAAAACTCAAATCCATATGGATTTGAGATGATAGACCCTCAAGCAAGGGTTCCAAACTACTGTTTCCAGTAACAAAAGCAAATAAAATCAAATCATGGCCCCGCGACTTTTTAAGGCCCCGCGACTGAACTCGAAAAACTTGAACTCGAGAGAGGCCGGGGCCGTCAGTAGAGTGAGTCACGGAGATACGCTTTCGAGCAAATAGAGCTTCCAGCAAAGCTCATATTCTTGTGGAGTAATAAAGCAACATTCATCAAGTGGCCCACGGGGTTATGGCTGTATCTTTTCTGTGCAAATCTATACGCACATAAGAGGCAATGCGTTGTGTTTCTCTGGGAAAAATTGATGCAAGCGACTTTTTTCTTCGACTCGGACGCCTCCAGACTGCCCTGCCTTTATTGCCAGTAACCCCCCTCCGTCTTTGCTGCAACTTCCGCGCGGCGGTTCGGGGCTGAAGCCTCTCGCCGCCGCGTGCTTGAAACACCAGCATACTCACGGGTCCTTTCCGACTGCCGTAATTTCTCGCAAGGGGCAAGTTTTTCAATCACAATCACAAGTGGCTCCCTTGAGATCGTGGTGTTGTAAAAAGCACAATGCGTGTTGTCAATTGGTTTTGCCCCTTGCCCTTCGCTCAGGTGGAGGGCGAGGAAGGATTAGGCCACCCCAGGTTCTCAGAGAATCTCTCAAGAGGGAATAGGGCGATCTTGTACAGACGCGACCTTAAGTCATGGGTGCCTACACTTGTGTCTCGCTGCCCCGGGCACCTCACTCCTCACTACCGAGTTACGAACCTTGAGCAAAGAACAATCATTTAGAGCATTTTATATATGTAATGTAATGTAATGTAATGTACACGATCACGAAACAACAGACATTCCCACTTAAGAGTTGGTTCGTGAGACAGAAGGTCTTGGGGGGCGAATATTCATGAGACAGAAGGTCTTCTTGAACGA
>Ga0105053_10007143_pt1 | contig 15052 bp, 9 predicted proteins | sample BON01_FD_78093 | JGI IMG/M metagenome (GOLD analysis project Ga0105053, IMG submission 78093) | Freshwater microbial communities from Lake Bonney liftoff mats and glacier meltwater in Antarctica - BON-01 | ecosystem: Environmental > Aquatic > Freshwater > Ice > Glacier meltwater | place: Lake...
ATTTCTCCTGATGTAATTTAATTGCATCCCTCGACTTGACAGCTATGTCGCCTGCAAACGCGTTCCATGAAATAGCCACTAAAGTATTTAAAAATACTTTATACATTGATGTTCCTCTCTCTGCATCACCAAAATGATCTCGCATACATACCAAAAATGTCTACATTTTTTTTTTAACAACAATATATTCAATCGGAGCGCGACAAAATGACACCCGATGTGAATCAAATATGCGGACTCCCGAAGATCAAAAGCGCACGCGCTGATGCCGAAACCTCCAGTCCCAACTGCAAGCCGCAGAACCATGCTGCTATCCTACATGGTGTGAATCCAAACAGCCAAAATCCTTCTTCCAACGTGAAGAATCGAAACATCTTTGCTGTGAAAAATGATTCGTTGAGTAAAAAGAACATGCCCTTCTGCGGATTAAAAAACCTAGGAAATACTTGTTACATGAACTCTTGCCTTCAGTGCCTCGCCTATTGTCCTAATTTCGCCAATTATTTCTTGACCCAAAAACCAGATGTGAAACAGCAGTCCGCTGCAGAGTCGTTCATGAATCTGATTCGACAGATGAGAGTAACAGATGTCCGCAGCAGCATCCATCCATCGGATGTGAGGAACAAAGCCATCAAATCTTGTCCACAATTTAACAACTACATGCAGCATGACGCTCAAGAGTTCATGCGGTTTTACTTGGACAGTTTACACGACAGCATGAATAAGATCACTGAGAAAATTCCGTACGAAGAGATCAAGGACATTCCAATGGAAAGTACAGTTGAAACAGCGCAAAGATGGTGGAACCATTACTGTAGGAGAAACGACTCACATGTTAAGGACACTTTCGCGGGTCAACTCTACTCTTGTGTCGAGTGTTCTGTATGTGGAAATACTTCTAAAGCGTTCGATCCTTTTCTTGATTTATCTCTGGCCGTTCCTGACAAACCGCACGTCAAATTAGAAGATTGCTTTAATCAGCTTGTCGATTTAGAAACATTAGATGGCGACAACAAGTTTTATTGTAGCAAATGCAAAGACCACCAGAAATCCACTAGATTTATTCGAATATATAGAGAGCCGGAAACTTTAATGGTACATTTAAAGCGGTTTTCTCAGGACGGTGCCAAGCACGCCAAGATTCAATCTTATGTAAATGTGGATGATTCTCTCGATATTTCAAAGTACGTTTTTCAAGCGAACGGAAGGAAAATCACGTACAAGCTTAAATGCATCGTGAATCACATAGGATCTCTCACAGGGGGGCATTACACTGCCAACTGCGAATATACTGGTGATTGGTACTGCATGAATGACGCTACCGTTTCTCATATTGACACCTTCGTAACGAATGCTGCTTACATATTGTTCTTTCAAAAACAGGAGCTAAGCCAAAAGTCAAGTTTACTCTAATCAATAACTAATCCACTCTGTATGAAAGTCCTTCTGAATGTAACTGTTTCAAAATGTTATTTTCAGTATCTGTATTCGTTTTGATTTTCATCGCCGGGAACAAACGTTGAGATACTCCGTACGTTTCCATCGCCGAACTCGTAACAGAAGATTTTGTAATGGCCTTTTTCAATTTGACCTTTCGATTTCTATCGTTTTGAATCTTTTTAGCAGACACTTTAAGTTTACAAACACCGGAAAGCGCTGCTTGGGGGTTCTGATCAATGAACTTGTATCGCCTTCCGGCCATCTGATGCCATTGGTTACCGCCTTCATTCCGATATCTCATCTGATGCATTCCACTTTTTGAATCATAGTTCACGATATCTACTTCAAACCACGCGTCTACTCTGCACTGATACAGTAGTAACCCAATGCCAACATCAATCTCACTGAAAGAAAGGTCTCGTCGTTCAACTTTTGCTTCTTTGCTGGTTTTGTTGGCAGGTTTGCTGGTCAATAATCGCAAGGCATTTTCTAGCTTCAATCTTTCTTGCTGAATGTTTTCAAGTTGACTCATTTCAAAACGAAGGTCTTGAATACATTCTTTCTCTGCACTTTCAAATGCCACTTCCATACGTGGGTCTGGTAATAGAAAGTCATCATCATTTTGATCCAATTCCTCTCTTAATGCGTCTGCTATCTCGAGAGTCCCCAAGTTATTTTCAAACCTATTTTCAAAACTGGTTTCGGATTCAGGAGCTTTTTCTGCACTTGAATCATTCATTTTAGTTGTATTCTTCATTTTCTGTTTGACCAATTTTTCGATCTTGAGCTTCTGTTTATGATTAATCTGCTTCAAATGAGCTACTTGGGCACGCAAATCACCATCATCGGCAGGCATATCCCTTTCTCTCAAAAGCCGTTTCAATCTAGCAATCTCAGCTTGTGCTCGAACTAACAACACAGAATCATCGACTATCTGATTCGTTGTCACAGTCACCATCACCTGTTTCGCTCTGTCAGCGAATTGCAAGGTAGACACACTATCTTCAATGCTGTCCATTGAAGGAGATAAGGTACATATCACAGTCATCTTAGTGTTGCCGCCCAAACTGTCCTGCAGTAAATGAGTTAATTTGGAGTCTCTGTATGGAATGTGAGTCCTTGAACTTTGACCCAACGCGTGGATTACGTTTCCAAGACAAGACAGACTTTGATTGATGTGCTTCAACTCATTCTCTCGATTTGAACAAATATTATGGACAGTATTGAGTTTCTCTGATCCCGCTAGATCGACGAAATTCAATTTGGCGGATTTGAAGACCTTCATGGATCCAGATTGCTCCGACTCTACACGTAACTGTAATATCGCGTGGCTTCTACTGCTTGCCTCATTGTACTCTGTTGAACGTATGCTTCTACTCTTCGCCCCTCTCTCCAATACTCGTCTTATATCCTTCACACTAGACACTCTAATCTCAGACAAACCTTGGACGAAAGCACCAGAATTGTTGTTGCGCAATTTGAGTGGGAATTGGCGCTGCTGGTCCTGTAATAGATCAAATAATTTCTCATTATATATTTGCAAATATGAGCAATATACTTTGGCATCTAAATTATTTTCAGGACTGGAAAGCTTGTCAAACAAGAGCGTTGCGGCACGAGAGAGAATACCTTGTTGAGGTCCTTCAGATTCACCCAGGATAGTAAACGTCTTCCCAGTACCAGTTTGACCATATGCCATTACCGTGCAATTGAAACCATCCAGAACATGGTCTACGTTGTCACGTATGGTTGCAGCAAATGCATCCTCCTGAGTCGCATTCTCACCTAGGACTTTGTCGAATTTGCAGCTGATGGTACGGTGACGAATGCAGTTAGTTGCATGAACCACCACTTGATTTCCATTAACATTCACTACTTTCGACAATTCATTCTCGCGTTCGATAGCAGGCCGCACCCGCACAACGACCTTGATGCATTCACTCATATTATTGAGCCGTTGAATTTTTATTTTTTTTGCGCATCAATTTCAATTTCATTTTGATTCCAGCGACAATTATTTGAAATTCTATAGTATGAATTTTATTAATAAAAATCAGTTATTTTTAATAATAATTAGGGCTTCAATGGAGCTGAGTTTGGTTTAGTGAGGTCATCGGTATTAGTGATCATATAATACACCGTCTTGGTAAGCTCGAGTGGTCTAGTAAAGCTCGTGATAAACACATATCTATCTTTATACAGCATGCTTTGGATTAAACATTTCCCAAATACAAAACTAATAGTCAATACTACCCAACGAGCATACAAGTAGTAAACTGATGCACCTCCCAAAAGGCCCATGTAAAGATGAATCAGGACTGCCATACTGATTGCCAAGTAGTAGCTTCTATCTAGACGCGTCCAGCCCATGGTGATTTCTTGAACAATATTCGATACTAGGAAGATTACTATCATAAAACTTTTCCATATCTTGCTGAGATCTTGAAATATAAAACAAAGCAACAAAATGAGTTCCCCAAGCAAAGCAAATAAAATGGCAGCTTCAAAGTTGCCAACGATATATTGAACTAAAATCAAATTGACTTTTGAATAGTTGGTGACAATGCAAGTCAAGACGACCAAAGTGTGAAGCACGTCCATCAGCAGAGGATCTGCAGATATGCTAAACAAAGAACCAGTCATCGCCCAACAACTCCAAAGCGCAGTTCCCATTTGAGTTACGCGTATCAATATATTCACGTTTTGAGTAACGTTGTGAAGTCGAAAGCAGCATCCACGCATTGTGAGAAAGCTATCAATGACAAAGGAAGGTTGAGTTGAGACTGCCACTGTTATCATCTCGTCTCCATCGGATTGCAACACAAGTGCATCCCGTGCAAGTCCAAATAACCACCTAGAAGTTCTGTTCATGCGAGAAAAGTATTGACGGGTGGTGCTTTCAAGAGTAAGCTTTCTTAAATTCGTGCATATTTGGCACTCGATCATCTTGACATTTTGAATCGGGACGTATATTCGAGATACGGACTCTCGATACGATAAATAATGATATTTTCTCCTCCACGATACAGCAGCTCTAAAAGTACACACGAAAACGAAATTTAGGAACCAAACTTCTGATGTATGCACTCCTTCTTTTCCTTTTTTATAAATAGTGCACACGAGCCCTAACAATGAATACGTCACTCCAAGAATCGAAAACGTCGTAACGTTTGTAGTGTACTTGGAGATAGTACAATCCATAACAACCACCCACAAAACATGAACAGACAACCCAACAATATAGACACGACACATTTCGTCGTCGTTGGAAGAGAAGAACGCGAGCCCCCCAGCATTAAACAAACTGAAAAGGAACTCAAAACCAGATACTGCTTTAAATACGACAGTTACAGAAAAGAACATGGAATCAATCAGTACAAGCACCCCGCTCACGCCGACAATACACCAACCGACTGCTGGAGTCAAAAGATCCATCGGCTGAGATAGCATTAGTGCTAATACCAACCAAGTAATCGATAAAGTACATCGGAACATAATGCGCAAGAATTTGAGACCATCAAACCATTTCATGAACGTTTCACCCAGAAAAACGGATCCGATTGTGAGTTCCTCGTCAACTGAATGGCCTATTTTAGTTGGCGTCAAAACGGCCACGAGTTTCATTTCAGAGCTAGTGCTGCTGCTGTTTTTCGCTTTGGCTGTTCCGTTGCTATTTGTTACCACCAAACTCAAAAGTCTCTTCAGGGACCCAGAATTACCAACATCGAGGAAGGAAAGTCTTGCTTTGTCACGTAGAGAGGAAACATTCAATGCGTACCCTGTTACAGTGGAACCGTCAGGCATGGGCTCGGGTGCTACTTGTGCCATATCTAGTACCCACGCCTTCGCCTAGAAAATAATGTTTTTACCAACCGACAAGCATGACGATCCGCCAATAGGCTGGTCATAGAAGTCCTAGTCAAAACAATAGTACTGATAGGTCGGCTCAACGGATTTATTATACCTGGTATTCTTATTCACCGACCAATTTTCAATTTTCACGAACTAGATTTATTCGATACTCGTCACCTTTTTCTTTCTTTACCATTTTCAAGGCAATAGGATTAGAAAAATACAGCATTTGTAAAGTAGACGTTCGCATCTTCACTATTTTGAAAGATGCCTTTACAAACATAAATCGTTCTGAATGGAAAACCATGAAAGTCAATTGTTTCGAAAACCAAAATATGAGATTGAATAGACAGTTGAAGCATCTGTTCAGCACTGAGATTTTTAAAAATCCTATTTCTCTCTCAACGTCTTCGACCTCTATTATATTCCGAAGTAATGCTTGGAAAATGAAACCAGCAGCGCAAGCTCCGGTGGCCAGGAAACCTACGGAAACAATTTTTCGTTCTTCAAAAGCATCGCTCATGATCCCAACTGCTACCATTGGGATTAAAATAGATATGAAACCTATTTTGCTTGAATCATTAAAGAGAATGCACAATCCCACCATCAAGGCAAAGAAATTGAAAAGCACGAATAGAGCTTCAAATGATCGGCGGATGGAATGGACTAGCTTTGGATTGGCGTTTAATAACATGATTCCTGATAACACCCACACTAGAGACACATTGATGGTTTCCAGTGATGACTGCTGCTGGGTATTCAGAGACAGTCTATAGCACATATAGATACACGAGGAAGTGCTATGCAAGACATAAAGTCGAGAGTACGTGGATGAACTGACCCTATTCATTATTCGACGCGACAAGTTCCATCCAAGTGCTTGATTTGGTGAATAGGTGAAACTGCTTTTCATCACCACAACAGCTGTAATGAGTGGATCGTCGTCCTTTACAACCCCTTTCAGTTTGCCATCGAATTGTCCACCATTGATAGCCGCTTCGAGTAGCATTTTAGAATAGCGGCACATGGCCAAAGCAGAAGATTTATTCCACTCTATGCTTGTAATAGAAGATTTGGCAGACACCATGGTCCCAGAGTATCGCCCCTTTAAAATCGCCGTTCTTATTCCTACCAGGAACAAATTAATCCAGCAGGAATTAAATACTCCGATTAATGAGAATTCGCGGACCTTCCCATCAATCGTGAATGTTGTGGTCTCTGCTTCAGTATTGTGATTCATTACTAGCAATACAATACTGGCGAATATCACGCATACAATCGCACCAATCATGGTGATACGATGATTTACATACGAGTCGCCCCCGAGTCCAAGGAGAATAGGGGGAAAGAAACCCCACATAACAATGGCCCTATTAACACTGCTATCAATTATGGTGAATATGCCCATTGATAAAACGAGATTCACTACACTGAACTGAAACTCAAATCGATCCTTAATGAATGAGAGCAACTGCATAGTGTAGAATAGGCAATTGGTATAGCAGCTGAAGTTAAATAGAACCACAGAAATCAATAATAATAGTGACGACCGTTTCGGCATCAAGAAGTAGTACACCATCACTACTCCGGAGCATACAAATACGAATGATAATAAAGCAGAAACACTTTTCAATAAGGCAAAGAGGCGGTTTGCAGTCCTATCGCCGAATATATATTTTGCAATATTGTCCCTGACATTTAACTGAAAAGGTAATGTTTCCGGATATGCTACAAAGATATTTTCACTGCTTCCGTCAACTTCATCATCGTATACGAGTTTCACCATTAGATTTACAAGTTCATTGTTGTGGTCAAATCCTTCACTGCCAACAGATGAGAAAGGGGTCACTTTAGAATGGGCCATTATATAAAGGCCAAGAATCAATGAGTTCACTTGTGGGTTAGCCACAAGAAGCGTACTAGTATCTTGACGATCTTCGATCAATCAAATTTTTATCCGTTGTACTTTGTTCTCGATAATTCCGGAATCTGTAATTCAGAGGAATTCTTAGGAATTTTTATCGTCTAGACAACAATTGATGAAATCAATGATACAAAGAACCAAAATATCAGTATGACCCTTTGTAAAGTCCTAGAAACTTGTCTTGTTCAATGTCTTCGTTTTGAATTATTCTTTGCATTGGTAGTTTTGCAATTCATTTATTATAAACTACAATCTATTCCCAAAAGTAAATTGTACCATCAGAATTGGTGATTATTGCATATAATTTTGTTATAATAATTACCATTTTATCTCAATAGTGCTATCAAAAGAATATCTGATCGGTAGATCAAGAATCAAGAGAGACTACTATTATCGCATTGGACTAATATTTCTTCAAAAGTTGTATTAAAGTAGTAGAGCATTTGGATGTGCTATCGAATTATGTTCTCCGATACCATAGTGCTATTTGCTTATAGAGCTACTCGTGATCTAGGGCTATAAGTCATTCAGGATAGTTAGGAAGAAATTCGAAGATTGGTAAATTTGAACGGGTTAATAGATATTACTGCTTTAAAATGGTAAATTCAGTAATTGAAACAGGAAATTTTCATACATTAGAAATAGTTCAATAACTATATCCTATTTTGAATACCACCTTGGGTTTTCCATTAACAACGTTGTTTAAAAATACACGTATAGTAAAAATCTTTTTCTTCAGCATTTGACGAATACCATATAATCAAACTCCCTTAATTAAAAAAGAGCGAAAAAGCGGAAGTCGAATGGCCAAATTTAAATGAAACAGAATTTTGGTCTTCCTACTTTTCATTCGAAAATATTTTAGAACCCTTCCTTTTGAAAATATCTAGTGGCTAATACGAGATAGATCGTGAGATGTCCAAGTTCGGTAACATCCTTAACGTTAAAGCGGGTTCACAAAAAGGTGTTTTCGTGCTGGACGGTACAGGTGTTTCCTGGACGACAGGGCAAGGTCCTTCAAAGCACGACATCCAACTGAACAAGGAACAAATAGTGAATGTTGGGTGGATTAGTTGTGGCTCTCGTGCTATTCTCAACATCCTAGGGAAGAACGACAAAGAAGAAAACGTGTATTGCAAGTTGGATGGTTTTGACGCGCGGGATTTCTCAAAGTTCCGCAAGCTGTTCAAAGAGCACTTTGATGTTGATGCAGTCCAAGAAAGTTACGCCAGCAACGGAGTCAACGCTGGCACAGCAGAGATACAAGATACCAAAAATTGTTTGGTGTTCAAATATAATGATGCCACTTCCATGGAGATTCCTTTCGAGCTCGTATCACAATGTGTAGCACCTGGAAAGAATGAGGTAGAGATGCACTTCGTGGAAGACATGAAGCGGGAGGACGAAATGATGATAGAAATGAAGTTCTATGTCCCGCCAGGTGAAGAAGATGAAGATTTGTCCAATGATCTTTGTTCCAAGATTGAAGAATTCGTTCAGACGGATGTCAATGTTGGAACTCCGTTAGTAACATTTCCAGACGAAGTGGGTAACTTTCTTACTCCACGAGGCAAATATGCTGTCAAGATGTTTGAAAAATATTTTACGATGGTTGGAGGGACATATAGCTACAAAATTTCTTACATTTCCATCAAGCAAATGTTTCTGTTGCCTCTGCGTGATGGTGTCAACGCTTTGGTGATTTCTTTGAAGAATCCGATCCAACAAGGCAGTCAACGTTATGCAGACTTGGTACTTTCGATCGATGCACTTGATATACAGCCTGGGGTTCTTGATATTGAGGTACAGATACCCGACGAGTTGCTGGAGAAGCGCTTCGACGGTAAACTAGATGTCAACCCTCACGGCAATTTGTGTCACGCAACAGCAAAACTATTCAAGAGCTTCTCCTCCGCGAAGGTTCTCGTACCAGGCGACCATTACAAATCCTCGCTTGACGACAAGATGGTGAAATGTGCTTTGAAATCGGCACAGGGTTATTTGTTCCCACTTCAAAAATCGTTCATGTTTATTCATAATCCAACTATATGGATCCGTTACGAGGATGTCCAGTACGTGGAATTTGCTCGATATGGTGGAACATCTTCTGCAACAAAGAATTTTGATTTAGCAGTCACCCAGCGTCCTGTAGGAGGCGAGTCCAGTAAAGTGTACACCTTTTCGGCTATCGAAAAATCAGAATTCAAAGCTCTCCATGCCTTCTTGTCCTCCAGAAAACTCAAGATCAAGAATGCTGATGCTTATCTGGCTGATGAACAAGACTCCAAGGAAGTGGCGCAATTATTCGGCGACGACGAAGAGGAATCCGATGATGTTGACTTCGCCAGTGGCGATGAGTCCCATGAAAGTTCAGATTCAGATTCTGATGTGAGTCTTGTATCGGAATCAGGGTTACATGCAGAAGATGATGAGGAACCAAGTAAGCGTAAAGTCGATGAAGCTGATGATGGAGATGCTCCCAAGAAAAAGAAAGCCAAACGAGATCCAAACGCTCCAACAAAAGCTGCCAGTGCTTACATCTTCTTTTCCAAGGATATCCGGGCCGAAGTTTCCGCCGCCGCTAGTAGCCAAGAGGAAGTAATGAAGATGATTGGTGATCGATGGTCCAAGCTATCAGATGCGGACAAAGTCAAGTATGACGAGATGCACCTAGAGGCGAAGAAGCGCTATGACGAAGAAATGACTTCGTATAAACCACCTGAAGGATTCACAACCACCGGAGCTGCGAAGGTATCAAACAGCAAACCAGCTAAAGAAGGAAAGAAAGGAAAAGCACCCAAAGACCCGAATGCACCGAAGAGACCCAGTACATCGTATTTGTACTTCAGTATGGAAGAAGGCCCAAAGGTCAGGGCTGATAACCCCGGAATGAAAATGGGAGACGTATCTAAACTCGTCGGTGAGAAATGGAAAGCACTGCAGCCTGAAGATAAAGTCAAGTACGAAGACATGAGCAGCAAAGACAAAGAGAGATATGAGTCGGAGATGAAAAATTATAAGCCAGCAACTATAGCTACTTCCTCCAATGAAAAGAAAACAAAGGCTCCTTCAAATGAAAAGAAGAAGAAAACCGAATCTTTGAAAACAAAGAAAGAGACTCCTGTTGATACGAAATCAAGTTCATCCAGCTCCTCCTCGTCTGGTTCATCCAGCTCCGGATCGTCATCTGACTCATCGGAGGACTAACACATATAAAAACAAAATTCAAATAATATAATATATAATTTCACACATTGACTCGAACTACTTGGCATCTAATAATCCCTGATGCTCCGCCAACCGCAATCCACATATGTCGGTGTTTTCCGTCCTCTTCCATTTCACTGCATACACCCCAAGCAACTGTCTTCAACATACTACAAGTCGGATGTAATATACCGCTCTGCTTCACCTCGCTTCTTAACTCATCATCGTAACCTGCGATCAAACCAGGTCCATCTCGAACTACTAAATGACCATCAACCAGGGATGTCTTGGCTATAACTGCCGCTGAGGTATACTTCACATAACTAGCATTACTTCTCAGACCTGAAGGGGGTAGACACAGACACCCGTTCATGATCATCTTGCTTAGAAATGGCCTACACACCCACGTTATTGCATTTCCATCACTACCAACTGATGCTGCCAATACCGGTGACTCAAAATGAGTGCAAACTTTGAGGTCATTGATGGGTCCATCGTGCTGTGGATACCCAGTGAATTTCCCACTAAGGATATCTAGGAAATGAACTTTACCGGAATCGTCAGCAAGGATCAAATAATCTGCCTTCAATGGCCAAGATATCTTGGAACATCTGTTTCCAGTGGGTGCTTCCAGAGTTGGTTTCTCCTGCATTCTATCCCAGATACGAGCAAAGTTATCATGGCCCACCGTGGCAATCAGATTGGGGTCGTCCTGGCACCAACATAGAGACCTAATTGCATAAAGACTACTAGCATCAATCGAGTTACACATTGTATAACCTCTTACATCAAATGGGAAATGAAGAGTAGAGAAACTGTCCAAGTTATGAACTTTCATGGCATGCTGCAGATCCCACACTCTCACAGAACCATCAAGCATACCAGCAGCCAGTAGATTACATGGAGCAGAAGGACTCCATTCAATACAACATGCACTAGCCTTTGTTTTAGCAACACAAATTTCAGATGCATCAAACATAACTGGACTACCTACTACAGGCATGGAAAACACATATAAATCACCTGATGATGTCACTGCTGCCAATAACCCTGCTCTAGTTTCGGTTCTTAATCCATCACTAGGACACCAGGATATATCCAATACAGTTCCAGCATTGGGTATGCGTACACAGTAGTCAATTCCATGAGAGTTTGTGTTCACCCGCCAAACTTCAATATATGCATCCTCCAAACGGTCCTCATAGCGACCCATAATGGAATAGTTCTTAGATCCAGTTCCAACGCCAAGCAACGAAACATCACCTAACGGCGAAGGACAGAAAGAAGAACATGTTACAGGACGTCCTGAATTGATAAATATCCGATCGTTATCCACAAAACTAGTCATCCCAGCGATAATGCGAGGAGTAGAATGACCACTATCGTTGATATCTCCAAAAGCAAATGTTGAGTCAGTGAAACCACTGATGGGGATGCCGTCTGCACTTGGCGTCAGATCCCACTTATCAAATTTCGATTGGATTTGTGGCGTGTCGGTATGGATTTGGAATATATATGGATCACTAGTAAAACGGTCAGAATTATATTTTTTTCGGCCTGCAGCTTTTTTAGCAGCATGCGCAGGAATAAGAGCACTTACATTGAGCATCGGATTCTTATTTCTCTCACACACTTTATTCTCCGTGTGATACTTCAGAGCTGCAGGTGACCCGAAATCTTTGTCGCACAATTGGCATTTTAAATTTCCAATCGCATCAGGGGACTTTTCTTGAAGATCTTCCTTTTTGTCACACACCTTTTTTTCGACATGATACTTAAGCGCCTGAGGACTTCCAAACATCTTGCCACATCCTAACGTACACGGAATGGTAGCGTTCTTCTTATCCTCCGTTTTCTTTTCTGTTTTCTTCTTTTTCCCGTCACTGCTGTCCTCAGAATCCTCTGGGTTCTTTCCTTTCGAACACACGCGGTTGTCTACGTGGTACTTCAATGCATAGGCAGAACCAAACTCTTTTCCGCAATTTTCAGGACACGTCAAGGAAACCTTTGGAGCATCTGCATCTGATGCCTTCTTCGTCATGGGCTTTTTAACGCTTTCTTCTCCATTCTTCTCAACAACACGCTTCTTCTTCGCTGCATCTTTTGGAAGACGTTCACAGACTCGGTTCTCTAAATGATACTTAAGTGCTTGTGGCGTCCCATAATACTTTCCACAACCAATCGTGCATTGGAAATCTGTGCTCTCCATACGTCTCGCAACTCGAGGTTTGCCATCAGCATCCAATTCACCCTCTGTTGGTCGGACACAAACTTTCTTTTCGACGTGGTACTTGATCGCTTGAGAAGTACCCAGCATCTTACCACACCCCAATGGACATGGTCGAGTACCAGTCTTGGTAGACTTCTTCTTCTTCGAAGCAGGTGCCTCGGCCGCTTCCACAGGAGTATCTTTTACAAGAGTCGCTGCATCTACTGGTTCCAGATCACGAGCCACACACACAAGTCTGTTCACATGGTAACCAAGTGCCTGGCTTGAACCAAAGCTCTTACCGCATCCATTGGGACAAACGAATGAGGTGTCTGTTTCCTTGTCTTCCTCCATGATAGTATGAGATCTCGGTACTCTTGCAACTGCCTGTGAATAATCTATTTAGAGGGAAAAAAGTGAATTTCTATTCAATCTAGCGCTTCACTTTTTTTCCCTCGTCGCTAGGACTACCTATCTAAAACATTAAGAGAAAAAAAGAAAGAAATTCCGATGAAAACCCAAAAACAAAAAAATAGCTAGACGAAACAATAACAGATACGAATACATAAGACATCAATTAGAGAATACGTTACCATGTTATTCAACGTTGGGCGAGAATAAATCACGCAACCACCAATTTTTTTTCAAGCGGAGTAGGTCCCCCTTTCGAATTGATGCCACAATCTCAATTTGAAAGAGGTTGAAGATTCTGAAACGTGAAAAAACTTATTGGTGACATGGTCTAACACTTTAATGAAGTACCCTCTTTTCCAAAGGAGAAAGACACCAATCGCCAAATGCGTCGTTTCTTCCTTCTCCTATATCTATTGTTTTAACTATCAAAATGACAACGATATCATACGATATCACTTTGGAGGAATCTTGTAAATTCTTATAAACTTTGTAAAATGCAAACTGGCGAATAATAATACATTGTCTTTATATGTGTACACGTCAATATGAACATTGTGTACACGTGTCAATATGAACATTTTAAAGTGCTATAAGTACACAAGCTACAACCAGAATCATGCCCTTAATCGAAGTTCAATCATTTTGAAACAGTATGGAGCACGAGTGCGAAAAATGAGAATCCACATTCTTGATGCAAGTTCTTCTAAATTCTTCCTCAGATAAGGTAAAATTTAATAAACATGGGGACATGAAGTTTAGGTTCAAACGTGTAAGAAATAGGAGCCAATGCATAATTGGTTTACATGACTGGGTAACTGAAGTCATGCCATCTCCTTTAAATTAAATAGGAGGTGACATTGTGTGATCAAGATTCGAATCATCAAAGTCGAATACTTGGTCCGTAAAATTCTGTAAAGTCCAAAAACCGAGGGTCAAACAACAATAGTCACCATTTGGATTCTCCCACGAGTATAAATTTCCTAAAACTAACTTTTTTAAAAACAAATAATTAAAGAATATGGCCATGTCCCTCATGCCGACACTTCAACCGCTTGTTCTACAGCAGGCTCAGCGGCTTTAGATTCCTTTTCAGGTTGTTCTTCCACTACTGGTTCCTCGGAAACTACTTCAGTTTTTGCTTGAGTTTTGAAACACGCAGGGCAAAGGCGAGCCAAAAAGGATTTCTTTTCCTTGGTGACCTCTGCAACAGCTTCAGTAACCTCTGCTTCAACGTTTTCAACTTCTGCTTTGACAACAGTCTCGGATGCAGGAGTTTCTTCAACTACAGCTACGGTTTCTTCAGCCACCTTTTCTTCAACAGGTGCAGTAACTTCTTCTACAACAGGTGCAGCAGCTTCTTCTACAACAGCTACTTCCTCCTCTACTACAGCGACTTCTTCCACAGGCTCGGTTTCTTCTGCACCTTCGGACTTCTTCTTCTTTCCAAATGAAAGCCTTTGGAAAAAGCTCTTCTTCGTTTTCTTTGCAGTCTCAACAGCCTCTTCAGTGACAGTTTCTACTTTCTCTTCAACAGCAGCACTAACTTCCTCTACTTTCTCTCCAGCATCAGTACTAACTTCTGCTACTTTCTCTCCAGCATCAGCACTAACTTCAGCTGCTTTCTCTCCAGCATCAGCACTAACTTCTGCTACTTTCTCAGTGGCAGCATCTGCAGCCACTTCCACCTTCTCCACTACTGGTTCGATTACTTGCTGTACTTGTTCGGTTGACATGTTGAGGATATTGTTGAAGGTGTGCTAAAGTTATTGATTTGCTATGCGAAAGTCGAAAGTAAGGAGGAAAATTTCACGTGCTTTTTCACGTGTTTTTAGCTATGAGAAACTATAAGATAGATGTTGCATCATCAAAACCATTTTCCAAGAGACTGAAGAAAGTAACCGCTATCGTTAATGCTACCGTTAATTTTAATTTCGGTTTCACGCTGAAAAATTAGTTGATTAAACAAAAAAAAAAAAAAAATTTTAAATGTTTTTGGGACATGCGTC
>Ga0105053_10007154_pt1 | contig 15029 bp, 15 predicted proteins | sample BON01_FD_78093 | JGI IMG/M metagenome (GOLD analysis project Ga0105053, IMG submission 78093) | Freshwater microbial communities from Lake Bonney liftoff mats and glacier meltwater in Antarctica - BON-01 | ecosystem: Environmental > Aquatic > Freshwater > Ice > Glacier meltwater | place: Lake...
ATATATATATATATATATATATATGTATATGTATATATGTATATATATATATATGTGTATATATTTATATGCATATATCATGACTCATGTGCTCGAAAGTGTCGCGGACCTAAAGCCTCTTCTTTTCCGTTTCTCAATTCCTTAGAACTCCCCTTCTTTGGTTGTTTCTTTCTCGAGGTTCGAGACAACACTTGTCCATGTCAATGGGGGGGGGGGGAGACCTCGGCAAGTACATATTTTGGAACTCTGCCAATTCTTTTTCTCTCCCACAGTAGTATCCATGCCGGCCTTACTGCTGCGTGGGCACTGTCGTCTTTTGAAAACCCAACCTCGGCGCACTTGATAGCCCAAGTTGTCACAATCACTCCCCCCTTACCACTTCTTTTCCACGTTCGTACATTCTACATAGTACGCTACACCTCCTCCACATCACATCAATCTCAACCCGCATACACATTTAATGAACTCGAAAAAGTAAAAAGACAAAAGAAACAAAGGAGGATAAAAACAAAATCCAAAAAAAAAAAAAAATCAAAGAAACAAAACACAACAAAGACAAGAATATAGTAATAACAATAGTAATAATAATTATTTTAATTCCTCAATCCACTATCAACATACACATACACCACTTCAAAACAATATTCATGCGTCCAAGGTCCATTGCAGGAGTGCCGTTCGATTCGGTCAAGCGCTTCTGGGCTTCCTTATTACTTCACACCACCTGTGTGCGTTCCTGCTGTACTCGCAGGGCTAGCTGCGTGGCGGCAAAACATAAAAAAAAACCTGGGCTCCGAAACACGTTTTTTTGGAAGTCGGTTCTCTTTTCGCAAGTTCCCAAAAATTGAACCGACCTAGATCTCAGTCTCCTCTTCATTTTGATATTAGGAACCATGTAGCAAATTCGCTCGGGAAAACAGTTTTCTAGCGTTCGACATTTGCTTTCTGCAGCCCTGCTCGAGCGCTGGCCGCAAGTTTGCTGCGTCAAGATCACGTTTACAGAACTACCGAAAAATCATTTCGTTTCCACACCAAAAAAATCGATGAATTGCGTTGTGAACCTGGAATCCGTTCTGGTTTCCACCGAGAATCTGCATTTGTTTGAAAAATACCTAACCCCAGTGGTCCACACCTCAAAGAGTCAGAATCGAGGAGGTGTCTTATAGTCTTTGCCGGGGTGCTCATGACATGCGAGGGTACCACTGCCTCCGACTGCATTCTTCTTGATCCACGCGCGGATCGCAAGAATTCGAATCCTGCCGCGAACTTTTGATGGAACTTTTGGAAGGTTTTTGTTTGAAGAAAGACCTTTGGGTGTCTCTTGTATTTTTGACCCCTCCAATCGGGAAAATTGCGATCTCCTTGAGTATAGACTGATTTGATTGTTGGGTTGACTAATTCATAATGCAGCACCATGTACCAGAATTGCTTTCTTGTGAATTTCAACCTCGAATGGGACCGCTTGGTCATTGATTTGAATGTCCCAGGTGAAAATTCCTCGACCACAAGATCCTACACAGTTGGGGCGCGACCCCGGGCGCATGGGGCATATCGTGTCGGTGATTATGTTCGCTCCCCCTTTTTCGACCCCCAATCCTGGGATATATTGGGTGAGGGGTACTGTTGAGTAGGGAGAACCACCCTCTTTTTACCCGTCTTGACCTGGTTAGTACATCCTCGAACACAAGATCCTACACAGTTGGGGCGCGACCCCGGGCGCACGGGACATATCGTGTCGGCGATCATGTTCGCTCCCCCTTTTTCGACCCCCAATCCTGGGATACATCGGGTGAGGGGTACTGTCGCCTGGCACTGTGGAGCGACAAAACATGCTAAAGACAGAACGGAACAAACAAAACCACGCGGTAGAGTCAATCGCTGAGTGTGAGGTGCGTGTGGGAGAACATCCTGACAAGCAGATGCTCTCGCGCGCGAAGTGCGTACGCTTGCAGACTGGCGACAACGCGAACGTGGTTTTTCCCGCTAAATTTCAATTTGGCAGAAGTCCTATTTTAGTCTGCCAAGAGTAAATCCGATCCAAATCTTTGTCTTGATCAGTTTGACCACCCATGTTCGAAAACACTGGACGTCCAGTGTCTTGCCCCCAGCCAACAGACGAGCTGTGGCGCATCGAGCGCTCCCGCACACTGTGCACACCCTGCCTGACAACAGCGCCACAACGCGCGCTGACCGAATAAACACGCGGAACCCCGGGGTCCCTCCTTTCCTGCGCAGGAAAGGGAATTGGCGCGCCATACATGTTTGCTCGCCACACATGCACGGAGGGTTTGCTCACCACATACCACCAAGTACGATATGATGGAGTTAGCCTTCTGCTTCTTGCGATGCATTCAGCTTTTTTACCACGTGCCACAAGCTGCGTGGGTTTCGACGAATCTGCTTCGTCAGACGGCATCTGCCCGTGTAATTCATCCGGTCCGGTTGACACTATCAGGTTCTGTTCGATCCGTCCCTCTCGGTCGTTTCTTCTCTCGCTCTCCCTCTTGCTTTGCTGCTCTCTCCTTCGCGCCCATCTGTGCATGCCACGTTTCAATACGTGTGCAGGTTTGTGGGGGGTGCGTGTATGGTGTGCATGTATGTGTGTGGGTTGGTGCCACTAGCTGAGCCTCGTCGGGTCTGTCTATCTGTACTTCCTGCGGCTTCTGGGTGAGTCAGTCACAGTCTCCTGGATCTTTGAGATCTAGGAGTCGCAATCCTTTAGGATCATTCTGCTCTCGGTGGTTCCCCATGCATCTGATGCCCCCCCATCGTCGCAGGGTCTGCCTGCTGTTCAATCTTGAGGTGAAAGTGGTGTTGTGGTGTAGGCAGAGGTGTGGTGGACCGAGGAAGACACAGACTGCGTAGAATGGTGGTCCGATGCAAATAGCACGCGGCGGCATCTGCTGCTGCGACCCCCCTGTTGCCTGTCGCTCGGCCTATAAGGAGACTTGACTAGGATGTAGGAGTCTTACACCTACAGCTTTCCCCTGCCCCTACCGAGTGTTACCCCTTTGATAAACACACCCTGTCTCTCTTGCTCTATCTAGATGGGAATACGCCAACGACGCAGACACCTGGGAGAAAATTGAGGTAACGCAAAGTGCAGTTTTTTTGAGATGCTGCATACACGAATTTTGAAGAAATTGCTGCTGCTCATCCACTACATAAAGCAAGTCTTGGGACAAATCTAATTCAATAGACGCTCACCATCTGACAATACATAGGAACGTGTAGCACACTATGGAGGGAGCATGTTGAGTCTTCACGAAGCTCGCGAGTATCTGGATACACATGGTGCAATCGTCACAGGAGGTCAACCCAATAGTTGGGCAGCAATCGGCAAGAACGCAATTGCAAAAGATTATTTCAGCGTTAGTTTTGCCGGCTTCTGGAAGCCGGGGTGGTCGTACCAAGAACTGTGTACAACAACAGGCATTGGGTTTGACTCATCCAGCATTCTTTTACCTTGCCATCTTCTTTGTCATATTTGTGAAAACAATCTAGTCCACCCACGCTTACTATTTGCTGCTCGTAGGTGGAGCGACCTTGCAGCACGTCGATCAGAGTACTTGGCAGTGATTTTATATCGGGCTGCAGAGTGCGAGTGCTCCGCTGGATTTACACCGTCAACTACGCGTGCCTCCAGCTGGCAATATCAGTGTCATGATAATGGTACTAGCCACACACCGTACTCATTCAGCACCACACATGATTCAGTATTATGATACAAATAATCTGCTGACCTCTGCTTATTCGTATTTTACAAGCGCAGGAAAACCTTTGTTTCTGATCAGCAGCAAATTTACATACATGATCAGATGCGCATTGCGAGCCTTCCTGGCAAAGCTTGGACGTGTCAGTCAGTAAAGGTGCCTTGACGATCAGGAGCCCGACGATTAAAAATAACCAAGTAGTATCGATAGTCGGTACATGTATATGTGCATGTGTGATCAATGTGTGCTTGGCTTAGCTCTGTAAACAAGTCAAACGCCCTAGGAGTTGTCTGCAATGTGAGTCGAAGAAGCTGCCAAAGATGAATCCGACTATTGCGTTGCACATCCTCACATTCATACTTGCATACTAGGCTGAGTGGAACTTCCCCGATGCCACCCGTATCTCTGAGTTTACAATGTTTGGCGTGTGTTTTCATAATTTCAGTAAGCAAGTCCCCAGTGATGATTACCATGGATTCGTTCAACGGTGCATCTGACGGCGAATATGTCTTAATCGTAAGCATTTTCTTGATTTCCTGTTCTGCACACTTGCACTGTGATTGGCAATGACTCTGGAACGTGCAGAAGATTTGCCCGTCAGACGTACGCAGTCGCTTGGACGACAGTCCCAACGGCAGGTCCTATGATCACGAGAGCATGGACTGCGAGCTTATAAAGAAGTGCGAAAGCTCTCTTTGCCGACATCCCTACAACAAATTCTTGTCTACTGCATCGAAACCATCGTTTATAATTGTAAGAGATCACTCGTGCAAGAATTTACACTTCGAGATTAAATGTAAACTTGTCACCTGACGTGTACAGCGAAACAGATATACAACAGTGGAAAGGATGGACCCGGCATGTCTTTATGGTGGGCTTTGAATATTTTGCCATATGAATCTTCGTGCGTCACATGCGAAGCGGGTAATGATTCTATGCTTTTGCACTCACAGGCACGAAGTGCTTATCCCTTCCCTGTCCTCTCCCTCTTTTTCTGTTCACTCTCTGCTTAATTCTGCTGCTCTACACCTCCTTCACAACCAAATGAGAATTAAAACAAAAAAATAGCACATGCACGTACACACATATGTATACATACATGAATTTTTATATATACATGTACAGACATACAAACACACATTTGTGAATCAAAAATCGCATATGTGATATATGTATATCAATAAAAACAATCATCATCATAAATAAGAGGGGGGGGAGAAGATTGCACATCCTGTTCGTTTCTCACATCATAAATAAGGGGGGGGGAAGAAGATTGCACATCCTGTTCGTTTCTCATTCTGTTCGTTTCTCACATGTACATTTCTGTTCCTAGCACCCAACCTTTTCGTTTCACTTCTCTTTCCTGTTTGTGTGCAGGAAAGTACAAATCAAGCAAAGGATCAGCAACGTGTACTGAATGCCTGATCAACTCGTATTCACTCGAAGGCAGTGATGATCCCTCAGATTGCAAATGCCGCGTTGGATTCACTGGAAATATGTGCGGTATGCACTGTCTCAGCACACAATTGTACATGCACATATTTGCGTACACACGTGTTATCAGTCGTAGATGATAGTAGATTCGAGCGTCACAGTGTCGTGTAGAAATCTGATCTTTGTATTCGTAAACAGATGTGTGTGCGGCTGGCTTCTTTGCTCGACAAATACACATTGAAAAACAAGAAACTTCATTTAGTTGGAAACGTGCAAAACGATATGTAGAGGCAAAAGGAGCTAGACTGCTCACGTTGCCAGAGGTACATGGGTACCTTCAAGAGGGTACGGAGCGCATCAACACGATACTTGTCGGTCCAACAGGAGAGAGCATATTTCCACATACAGTGCCTTACCAATCGATTTTGGGACCACAGTTGTTACCATTCAAGGTCTGTGTATACCTGTGTGTGCCCGTGTCTGTATGGGTTTGCGTGCATACACACACCTTGAATGTCGTATGCACGCGCACAGGTACAAGGAGAATTTCGCTTCAACAAGTACCAGCAAGGACAGATTGGTGCCCTGGCATTCGCAGACAATCTGCAGGTCCCTGAAGCCCAGGCGATTCAAGCAGTGCTCAGCCTGCTGCCCGCTGGCACAGGCCAAGGACGTACCTTTCTGGTGAAAGGGTCCTGGGACTATGTCCCATTCGGCGTGTCTTACCAATCTCGAGGAGATAACGCGGCTCATTTCAATTTCAAGAAAGATGCCCGAAATGACGGAACGTATACGCCAGTTGGCCTCTCGACTGCGTCCGGATCAGCTGAGCCTTGGATCGGCATTGTTTCCCATATGAAAGGAGGGCTTGTACCACGCGGCTTCAAAGTTAGTTTTGACGACAACGCTCGATTGAATTTGTGGGTCGCCTTTCACACTGCCGGTCACATCGGGGTCTTGAGCGAACAGGTACATACACGTGTGCAGTATCGATCCATATACCAAAGATATGTGCACAAGCAATAGTGGTAAGTGGTGTGGTGGTGTGATAAGGATCCTGACTCCTCTGTCGAAATACAGGCGAGGCTTGACGACGGCAAGTGGCACGTGTTCGAAGCAATCGCTACTGCAACTACCATTCAGGTTATTGTCGATGGTATTGCTGGCTCTACAAAGAGGCCAGAAGCGCCGTTAGGAAGCCCAAACTCTCTATTCGGCAATATTGAGCACACAGACGACTTCGTAATAGGGCAAGATAAGTGTTGCATGCATTATGGTGAAACGCGCCTTTTTTCTGGCGAGATACGAAACATTGCTGTCGAGTGGTCCGCCAGTCGATCTCTGACATCGAATGAGCGAACAATGGTTGCGTTTAACAATGATGGTGTCGACAGAGAATTTGTTCAAGTGGGTGCAAATTGGGGTTTCATCGGCCAAACAGTGAGGAATCCAGAGTGGGATGACGAGACCACGGCATTTAACACGTAATGTTTGTGTGGATGCATGCGTCCATGTGTGTGTGTGTGCATCTGTCTGTGTCTGAATGCATTTATGAATGTGTGTATGTATGTGCGTGCGCATGTGCACATCACAGATGCATGCTCTTATTCTCTTTTTCTGATGCTATGGGTTCTTTGACTCTTTCTTGAACTAGACACTTGATGTGGATTCGCCCGACGTGTGCAGCATGCCCTGCCGGCAAATTCAAGTCCAATGTGGGGACTGCTTTCTGTATTGATTGTCCAGATGATCAAGATTCAACTGCAGGTTTTACATTTTCCTGTCCCCACTGAAGCACATGTTCTTATTGAGACCGAATCTGATCTTGTGGCTTAAATTTTTTTTGTCATTGAATTCTAATCAGTCGTAAAAGTTATGACATTGAGCTCTTTTTCAAAACATATTTCAGGCAGTGTTGATTGTCCATTTTGCGTACAAGGAAAATACAAAAACACAAAGACTGGCTCGTGCGCATTACAGTGTCCTCCAGGTACACACTTTTTGCATGAGCAAACGTGATGTTGCTCAGCTGGGATCGCACATATTGACAAAAACACACTTTAACAGGGACTACTGGTCCGAATGGAGGGCCATGTTTGCCATGCACGGAAGGCAAGTTCAAGGTATGTGCAGAGTGTGTGTCATATTTTGTCATGCATGTGACTCATTCTGATGTAAGACATGGTTCGTTTATATGAGTGACAAGATTCATTTGCATGTGTCATTCAAAAAGAGAATGAAAGGGGAGTCGTGATTTTTCTAAAGTGTTCACACAAAAATGACATCAACACAGGACGTAGCAGGTACTGATGTATGCCATGATTGTGCTGCCGGCAAATATGGCAGCGATTCCTCCTCGTTGGATTGCCTGTTGTGCTACGAGGGCAGCTACTCAGAGGCAATTGGCGCAGTGCACATAAGCACGTAGGACATTTCAAAAGTGCCCCTGCCTTTACAGTTATCACTCTACTGCTACCCTTGCAATTGACACGCACGTATGATGTATATTTATATGTATATGACTGTAGGTGCCAAAAATGTGGAGCAGGTACGTATTCTGGGAGAGGATCGTCTGAGTGTTCTGAGTGTGAGGATGGCAAATACAAGTCAGATCAAGATGATTTGTGCCTAGACTGCCCGGTGTATTCATGGACACTAGGGAAAGGCAAAACAAATTCTTCTTCTTGTCAGTGCAAGGCCGGTTTTTTTGGACGTTTTGCAACAACCTGCATTCGGTGCGTGCCTGGCAAATACAAAGTGGACATCGGAAGTGGCAAATGCACCGACTGCAAGCTAGGAAAATATTCTATTGAGGTCCAAGCAATCTCTGCTGAAACGTGCTTGCAATGCCCGCCCTTTCAAACCAGCAACGGAAGCGGAGCTACATTTTGCCTCTGTAAGCTGGGGTACATCAGAGATTGCCAAAGCCAGAATTGTAACCGTTGTATTCCGACCGAGCTCTATGACAACGGCCAATGTACAACGTGTCCAGCTGACGCTTCGTGTGATGGATCTGCAAGCATCAAATGCAAGCCCAGCACATACTTGACCACGCCACATGGCAGCACGAAGCCCGTTTGTCAAGTATGCCCGCGTGGAGCTCTTTGCCCGGATGGATCTGGCATTTGCATCTTCGAGACAAGGAGCCAGCTTCGTTCCGAGTGTCCTCACGCCCCACCCCTTTTGGTAGGCCAGTGGGAAAATGACGAGACTTCCGGGATCTGGAAGCTTGTCTCTTGTCCTCTAGGCTCGTTGCTCATTAATAGCACTGCTCAAGCATCGCAATGTAGGACGTGTGAAACTAGTTCATACTCCTTAGATGCTACGATGGGATGTAGCGCAGATGTGTGTGAGATGAGAGAGTGCTTCAATTGCCCTGTGGGAGGAGCGACTTGTATTAAGGGCTCGCTCCCGCCTCCGCACTTTATTCCGAGGCAAGACCAAGCTATATGGGAGGAGACGGAGATGTCAGATGGACAACGTAAGATGAGGATCGTGATGTGTCCCCCGGGCTATGCATTAATTCGAACTGATAGCGTTCCAAGTGGGGACATGTGTGAGAGGGTACGTACATGTATCTGTCTCTGTGTCTGTAATATGAAGATGAAAATACGACGTTGATGAAAATTATTTGTCCTTAGCCTCAGAAAAGCAACTAGAGCAAATGTGTGTGCGTGTGTGTATGCGTGTGCATGTGCATGTGCGTGTGCGTGTGCGTGTGCGTGTGCATGTGTGTGTGTGTGTGCGTGCGCGTGTGCATGCGTGTGCACGTGCGCGTGCGCGTGCGCGTGCGCGTGCGCGTGCGCGTGCGCGTGCGCGTGTGTTTTCAATCTGTCGTAAACAATTGAAGCGTTTGAAGTGCATGCTGGGAACAAGGAGCAGTATGAAGGGAGCGAACCCAATGGCAGGCTCCCTAACTTGTAAATGGGCATTATCTCTTTTGGCAAAGAGAGCCCCACAAGAATAGCGCATATGTATAGATGTATATGTATACATATACATGTAATAATATACACATACGCAAACACTGCATAAATAAATACATGTACGACGGCGGCCACTGATTTTTGCCTTCGACACAGTGCCCAGCTGGCCAATATAATATTCAGGGATCGTTTTGGGAAGCCGGAAGTAGTCGTACACGTCTTGAAATGTTTTGCCATACCTGCCCAAAGTTTGGAGCTGAGTGTACAGGTGGAGATGTCGTCATATCCCATGAAAACTGGTTTGCTATCGAGGAACTCAAGTACAATCAAACTCTAAATGTGTCAAGATCTGAGCGAAGGCTATCACAGCCACGACCAAATAATCTCATGACAATTGTCAACGTCTACCAGTGCTCAATTGGAGCGTGTGCAGGTAATAATAAGTGTTTAGGTCAGCGCACGGGAGTCTTGTGTAACATGTGTCCTGAAGGCTACTCAATGGAGGCAAATGCTTGCACAAAGTGTGATTCGAATCCAGATATGCAGAACACATGGCAAGCCACTCTTGCTGTCATCAGCATCATGACCTACGTCATTATTTTATACCTTCTTGGCTGGACAGCAATTCTGCCTCTTCCGCAAAAACTGAAGAACACTACTACAAAACTGAAAGGCAAGGTAGAAAAGTGGATGGGGGCTGCAGAAAATGCAAGCAGCATTTTCCAGGATTCTAGCACCAAGATTGGACTTCAAGGGTTCAAGATTTTCATTGCATATTTCCAGATAATCGTTGGATTTATGCCCTTGAAAGTTGAATGGCCGGATGCAATTCTGAGCAGCTTGTCGGCCCTCAAAAAACTTTCACTGTCCTTTGAATTCTTTCGTTTTCCTGGGCTTAGCTGTCTTTTTCTTCTCAAGTACGAATCCGAAATGCTCCTGAACACATGTGTACCTCTCTTTGTGCTCGCGTGTTTGGCTCTGCCAGTTCTAGTTGCTTGGCGCATGTACGTCCGCGGTAGTACTACACACACAACTACCATACTCAAAAACACCCTTACGTGTAGCAACCTACCGCCAGAGCTAATTTGCAGCCAATCGCCAAATACAGAAACAGAAAGTGTGGTGTTGGCGTCAAATACAGAAACAGCGAGTGTGGTGTTGGAGAAGACAACAGTGGCGGCGTGGAATAACATGCTCTTGTTCATTTTTCTTGTCTTCCCAAACGCCTTGCTCTGGGCTTTACAAGGCTTCATGTGCCAAGACGTTGGTGGTGGGTCATATATCAGTGTGTTGCACTGTCAGCATGATCTGTACTGTTTGTGTGTATCTTGTTATTTGTGTATGCGCATGCGTGTGTGCATGTGCATGTGCGTATGCTTGTTGTGCGTGACAATTCTGGAACGTTTAAAGATTATCTAATTATAGGGCTATCGCAGGCAAGGCCTACCTCTCCTACGACCTGCGTGAAACATGCCCATGGAGAATTAGTACGCCGTCTTCAATCTCAGTTTACACTGTTATTTTCTCCATCATTTGGCCTTTCGGTATTCCTTTCATTTTGCTGTGTACAATGGTGTCCTTTAAGGTCCCAGTTTTGGCAAAGAGGAAAGTAACTGTGCGGGCCGTGGAGCATCTCCTAATGAAATACAAACAAGACACAAAATCAGACGCTTTCGACACAATCACAACACCCGGTGGCGGGGAAACTCTCAACATGCTAACGCTCGAGGATCTGATCGGCCTTCGTCAACACGATTGGTTGTGCAAAAGAATTGTAGCACATCTGCCTGCAGACAAAACAGTCGCAGCAACCTTAAAGGAATTGACTTCAACGACTGGAGGGAATGTGACGCAAGAGGCCTCTTTGACGACAAGCAAAAAGAACTCACTGGATATCAAGGAAAGGAAAGAAAAGGCCTACATAGTTACCAAAATACAGAATGCACAGATGAAAGAGATCTGGGAGTTTTCTCAACAAATTCATGAGCTAGATGAAAACTATGACGAGGAGTCTTTACCTGGTAGATGTTTTCATAAAGTCAGCTCGTTACTGAATGTACTGTATAAAATGACTATAGAGCTGACTTTTGGGAAATTTTGCCAGATATATTCTTGCATGTCGTTGGTAAGCTTGAAATGAAACTCAAGCACAAGATGATGCAGCAAGGTGTGTTACAACACCATTTATGGTTACGTGTAAATAGTAAATACACATATATGCAATACACATATATATGTGCATGCCATGACAAGATAATAGCAGCTATGCACTGACTTGCTCTTTCTCTTTCCCCTTCCCTCTCTCACTCTCTCTTTGTTTTCTTCTCGTCCTCTCTCTCCCCCCCTTTCCCTCTCTCACCCCCTCACGCAATCGCATTTTCCTTTGTTTCTAGATGGCTCGTCGTACAACGATGGGGAATGGTGGAAGTGGCAAGAGTTCGTTACCAGAGTTTCTGCGCACGAGCAGGATCTCAAGGACATTCTGATTCAACACATTGAGCAAATTGCGCTGACGCTACGCGCTGAAGGAATTTTGCTTTTGCCTCCAATAGAGTGGGATGGTAGACTTGGGCTTGAAGAGCAACGTGTACTCGACAGGCTGGGATTTCTTCTCAATGCATATCACGTTGAAGTGTTTTACTGGGAGCTGGTAGAGCTGGTGAGCTTCACGCATACACACATATACACAATTACACGCACAAATTATGACACACATGTGCGCGCACACACACACACTCACCCACACACACTCACTCAAACACACCAACGCACACAGTAACGCTAACACTAGCACCGACGCACAACATACCTATAACACACACATTAGACAGGGCAACAGGACACACAAACAACACACACACACACGCAAAAATACATACACACAAATCGTTTTTTGACACTACGTTTTTTTTGAGGGGGGCAGGTGAGGAAGCTGATCTTGACCAGCTTACTCGTGATTGCATATGATGGTTCGGCATCGCAACTCACAGGGTCTTTGCTCGCTACAAATGTGTTTTTGATTTTGCACATGCGTGTGGATCCCTTCTTGAACAAGCATCTAAACGAGTTCCAACGCCTTGTTTTAATTTCTCAGTGGCTGACAATCTTTGGCGGAATCATGTTTCTGCTCAAAGATTACATGAACAACGTGCTTGAAGTCAATATCACTACACAGATGCAACAGGAGCGAGACTTTGTTGCAGCAATTCTGATTTTCGTAAACATCTTTGCTGCTTTCCTGTATCCCATCTATCGAATCATCTTGGCCATTTTTGGCATGAGCGATGCCCACAGTTTCCAAGTGCTCATGGACGGGCTCAGGAGACTACGCACTCACTGCGCCCACACTCCTTCCGACGACGAAAGCGATGCAGCACACGTTGCGACTATCCGTGACGCCAAGAATCTATTGCAAGAACAATCTCACTGTGATGCACAAATGCTCTTCAACGTGGTGAACGCCATCGAAAGTGGTGGCAGTACACCTTGTCAACAACTGGTCGACAATCCAGCGCCTCCACCCCATCCACCACCCCCTACATACCTTACGATGATCAACGATCCACTGCAACACCAAACAGCGGAGGCTCCCCTGACAGCTCTAGACCCTTTCACGCACATGAGCCCAACAGTTGGTAACTCATTATCTGCGCAGGAGATTGGGAGGGGGGGGAAGGGCAAGCAGGACAAGGCGATTAAAGTGACGGAAATGACTGAACTGACGAAAGATGTACAAGCCAGCGAGGCCATACAGGCCATGCACCAACACCAAGCACGCAATAGAGATCGAAAGGCGCTTCTGTTGCGCCTCTTTGAGACAGGTATTCCGACATGATTGATGCATCCACCCACGCACGCATGCACGCGTGCGCACACATACACATGAACGCATACAGTCGTACACAGAGAACACAAACTAACCGTTCTTATGGGGTCTGCAACGCTCTACATCAGGCAAACCACATCTTTTAGCTTGGATGTTTTGGCGATGGCGATCAAATCACGCCAATTCTTTGCAGCCCGAAAACAATACAGATTCTTTGCAGCCCGAGAATCATATCGTTACGGATGGGAATCCATCTTTCTCATGCTCCCCTGGGAAGGGCAAACGAGAGTTTGCTGTGGGGTCTAAAGATGAATCCAAGGATGTGTACTGTAGGCCTCCACTATCAACAGTTAGACATGGCCCAGATGATAGTATGGAAGCTGGGTTATGCTAGAGGAAGATGAAATCAAGCATCGGATTTCAGAACAATAAGGCCTGTGGGCAAATAAGATCTACAATATATCATATTTGCAGGTTACAAGTATTCAAATACGGCCTGTAGTGTGCGGTGCATGTGTGCGTGTTTGTTTGTGTACGTGTACGTGTGTATGTATGCGTGTTCGTGTGTGCGTGTGTGTGCATGCGTGTTCGTGTGTGCGTGTGTTTGCATGTGCGTGCGCATGTGCGTGCGCATGTGCGTGTGCATGTGCATGGCAGCTTATTGTTACATAGCTCAGCCACACGGATTGTACGCAATACCAGTATAACTATTCAGCTCAGAAGTCCAGAGGTACTTGCAACCTGCTAGAGCAACATCGAGGCAATACCAGCCGAGATCTATTTCGCCCAAGATCCTACATTTGTCTGCCCACATTCGTCTAATTTGCATATATTTCAATCACTTCATTTAACTATACATCTTCCAGCGCGTTTTCTCACACCACCTCTCATATCTGCCCCCAACACCCGTCTTAGTCCTTTTTATCCTCATCAACCCCCTCGAGGCTAAAGCATGATAGAATCCCTTTGACCTCCCCCCCCATTTTGTCCACCTCCACTATTGCAGCGGAGTGATGCCCTTGAATTTTTGTAAGTCTAAAAATAAAGAGTTATATCACACATATGAAGGGGCATGTATCAGTGATATGCATCAACATGACCCAGGGTGAATCTAACCCTTCCCATCTTCAGTCTTGTTTGTGGTCCGCTGAAGGAAATGTGAGAATATGTGGTTGGTACGAACGTAGCCGTGATGGGCCAACTCGAAGGGTTGCCACAATGGATGCGTTGCTGACGTGCTCGCCCAAAACACACCCTCACCACCTGTCCAACAGGACCACACACGATGCTCTGCTGCACTCGGCACTTAAGCGCTGTGCGCGCGGTCTGGAGTGCACTCAGCACTCAGTGCACAGCAAATCTTGAGCACTCAAATGCACTCAGCACTCAGTGCACTCGAAGCAATGGGCACTCCGCACTCAGTGCCACTCACCTTACAGGCACTGAGTGCTCAGTGCGTGCATCGTGTGTGGTCCCATGTGCCCGTGAGCCCCGCCGACCTCCCTGGGCCTCTCTCTCTCTGTCTCTGCCCCTCACCCGGGCCTTGCCTCGCCTCGATCTTCCCGTCTCCGTCTTAGCCTGCGACGTCCGTAAGCCTATCGAAACCTTCGGGCGCGAACTGGAATCAGTTGTTCCACGGTTAAAAACTCAAAAAAAAAAATCCAATCCAAACAACCGAAAAACCCGAAGGCACCGGCGGCACGCATCGTGGAGACAGCGGCATCCACAGCGATGGACAGATATGTCGAGTTGGTCCAGCAGTATCCTAGCCAGCAGCAGGTCGATCTAGCCGTCGAGATCCAGGTTCCCGGCTCGAGTACAATGCTCAGGCAGTCGAGTACTGCGAGGTGCGCGAATTTCCAGGCGCTACCAGGGGAGCGCGCAAGACCAAGGAGAAGGCCATCCGCTTCATCTGCCTCGCGGACGCAGCAGACGCGCCGAATTCGGAAGGTTATTGAATGAAGCTGTCGCAGTGGAACCGCTTCCGCAATGATACGTTCAAGGATTGACGTGATGATGAGCTGCCATTCATTCCGGGACAGGCGCCTGCGCCTGCGGCGGAGGGTGGTGTCGCCGTGAAAGCACCACAGACCCCCTCGATCGAAACCGTCTTCACGTTGAAAAGCGAGG